>Ga0182027_10010480_pt1 | contig 13177 bp, 8 predicted proteins | sample 712E1DmetaG_FD_121300 | JGI IMG/M metagenome (GOLD analysis project Ga0182027, IMG submission 121300) | Permafrost microbial communities from Stordalen Mire, Sweden - 712E1D metaG (Illumina Assembly) | ecosystem: Environmental > Terrestrial > Soil > Wetlands > Permafrost | place: Sweden...
CGCGGGCCTGCTCACGCCAGATGAGGTGGAGACGATCGTCGCCGGGCTCGAGGGCCTCCGCCACGACGTAGCCGCGGGCAAGCTGACCTGGGATCCGGCGCTCGAAGACATCCACATGAACCTCGAGGTCGCGCTGCGGGAGCGGATCGGGTCGCTGGCCGGCAAGGTTCACACCGGCCGCTCGCGCAACGATCAGGTGGCCACGGACATGCGCCTCTGGCTGCGCCGCACCATCGACGGCCTGGACCGCGCCGTCGTCGAGATGGAGCGCGCGCTGGTCGGGCTGGCGGTCCGCGACGGCGAGGCGATCCTGCCGGGCATGACCCACATCCAGCCGGCCCAGCCCGTTCTGTTCGCCCATCACCTGCTGGCCTATGTCGAGATGTTCGAGCGCGACCGCGGCCGGCTGTCCGACTGCCGGCGGCGCGCCAACGTCTCGCCGCTCGGTTCCGGGGCGCTGGCCGGGGCGGGCTATCCGCTGGATCGCGAGGCGACCGCGGCCGAGCTGGGTTTCGACGGAGTGACCGCCAATTCGCTCGACGGCGTCAGCGACCGCGACTTCGTCGTCGAGGCGATGGCGGCGATCGCCTTGTCCATGGTCCACCTCAGCCGGCTGGCCGAAGAGATCACGTGGTGGTCGAACCCACGCTTCGGCTTCGTCCGCGTCTCCGACTCGTTCTCGACCGGCTCGTCGATGATGCCCAACAAGAAGAACCCCGACCCGGCCGAACTCGTTCGCGGCAAGTCGGCCCGAGTCATCGGGGAACTCACCGGCATGTTGACCCTGCTCAAGGGATTGCCTCTGGCCTATCAGAAGGACATGCAGGACGACAAGCCGCCGCTCTTCGACGCCGCGGCGACGCTCGAGGCCTCGTTGCTGGTCATGGCCGGGATGGTGGCGACGCTCGCCGTGAATCGCGAGCGGATGCGTGCCGCGGCCGGCGAGGGCTTCACCACCGCCACGGCCGTGGCCGATGCCCTTGTCCGGCGGGGAGTGGCGTTCCGCGCCGCTCACCACATCGTCGGGGCGCTGGTCGCCGAAGCGGAACGTGCCGGAGTGGCGCTGGACGCGCTCGACGACGCCACGATCGCCGCCACGCTCGCCGGCTCGGACGATGCCGTCGCCGCCGCTGTGGGAGCCGACGCGGCCGTCGCGGCGGCCCTGCGCGAGGCCGCGGCACTTGAAGGCGCGATGGCCGCGTGCGACGTTACGGGCGGCACCGCTCCTCGCCGAGTGGCCGCGGCACTTGCCGCCGCGAGGACGCGCCTGGGCGTCTAGACCGCCTGAAAATGTCGCGACCGCAAATTCGATTCCGAATCGGAATGCTCGGAGGCGGGCCTTCGGGCTAGCCTTTGGCAATGAAGCTGCACGACTTCGAGCCGGTTCCCGAAACACCGCAGCCGAGCGCGACCCGCCGCAAGGACTCCGTCGTGCTGACGTGCGCCGCTTGCGGTTGCAGGCTGACCGCCCGCGAGTCTCTCGACGACGGCGGCCGAATGGGACCGGACGCGGCCTGGCGCCACTTCTGGGGACTCTCCGGCCACGACGCCCGGGGCTGCCGCGTCGCCTGCGTGGATATGCCCCACCGAATCGGCGCGGCCGAGCCTACAGCGTCGTAGCTTGTCCGCGGTCGACATTGTCGGCCGCCTCGGCACGTTGCGCGTTCTCGGGCGCGGCTTCGCCAGCTCGGACCGCTCGTATGACCACGGTCGAAACTGTCGGGCACGGTTCCGTCGCCGTCAAGGTCGAGCCAAGCGCCGGTTAGTGCGTACCCGTGACTGCCTGAAGACTCAGGATGACGAGTACCGGCACGCCGAGCAGCACTGTGGGCACCGACATCACTCGAAGGCGCCACGGCCAGGTTCGCCTAGTCCGAAGCCAAAGAACGAGCCGGCCGACGAGAAGCCACCAGCCTGCGGGGATGGCAAAGCCACAGGCGAGGAGCAGCCAGTAGGTCGGGCTCGCGGGCATCCAGGCCACAAACAACGGGGTCGGCAGCACGCCGAAAGCGCCGAGGAACGCCGCGGTCTTCGCGCCCCACATCACGTCGGGCCGGATCACCTGCTCGAATCTGTCCTGCGGCGCGGGCTTCCGGGCCCGCCAATCCTGGAGCGAGCCACCGCCCTGGAGACAGACGCCGTCGACGAAGACGAGGATCCCGAACCGAGCCGGCTCTGGCTGGACCTGGATCACGACCAACTGTTTCGGTTCGGCCTGGGGAAACGCCGTTTCGACCCAAGGATTCTCGAGTGTCGCTTTGGGCACTGTCGCCACGGGGTAGTTGTCGACCGTGATCGACGTCGACCTTCCGAGCATAGGGCGGGTGACCATCAACCGACCGGTGCCCCCGTTTCAGGGAACGTAGACACCGTTGTAGACGGCCAGGAACGCCTCCGAGGGGAGTTCGATCGACGACTTTGGTCCAAGAACTGCTCTGAACACTGCCGCCCCTCAAGTTCGCCTTGCCTCGTCTGCCGGCCGTGATTATCGCTGGCGTGGACGGGCGCAATCATTCCGCCAACCATTCCCTCCACAGGCTCAAGAACAATCACCGGCACACCGAGCAGCACACGGTCGGCCCGATAGCCGCGTCGGTCGCGCCGCGCCCCGCCGACGGACCCAGGCGAGCATCGGTTGCGTTTCGCGACCCTCCGCCCCGGGCCGTACTAAACGGCAACCGCGACGCCACCGGAGCGCGACCCGGGTTACACCCCGCGGCTACTGATTCCCCCGAAACGCATCCCTACGCTTCCGGACGGGTGGCGCCATGCCACACCCGGCGGCCGCTGCCGCCTTGAGGGATGCGAAGGGAGAGCCGCTCGTGATTCTGACGGGAGCCAAGATCGATACCGGCGACACGGCCTGGGTGCTGATGTCGATCGCCCTCGTCATGTTGATGACGCCGGGACTGGCCCTCTTCTACGGCGGCCTCGTCCGCCGCAAGAACGTGCTCAGCACGATCATGCAGAGCATCTTCACCCTGGCCCTGGTAAGTGTCACGTGGGTCCTGTTCGGGTTCACCCTGGCGTTTGGCAAGGACGTCAACGGCTGGGGCATCATCGGCGGCCTCGACTTCATCGGCCTTCACGGTGTCGGCAAGGATCCGCTGGTCTACGCGCCGACGATCCCCGGCAGCGCGTTCATGGCGTTTCAGATGATGTTCGCGATCATCACACCCGCCCTGATCACCGGCGCCTTCGCGGAACGCAAGAAGTTCAAGGCATTCGTCATCTTCACTTTGCTGTGGACCCTGGTGGTCTACTCGCCGATCGCCCACTGGGTCTGGGGCCAGGGCGGCTGGCTGAACAAGATGGGCGTTCTCGACTACGCAGGCGGCACAGTCGTCCACATCAGCTCGGGTGTTGCGGCGCTGGTTGCGGCGCTGGTCCTGGGGCCGCGAGTGCGTCGCGAGTCGGAGCGCTTCGAGCCGCACGACGTCCGGCTGGCGGTGATCGGCGCCGGCCTGCTCTGGTTCGGCTGGTTCGGCTTCAACGGCGGCTCGGCCCTCGGCGCCAACGGCGCAGCGGCAAACGCGATCGTCGTGACCAACACCGCGGCCGGCATGGCCGCCCTGACGTGGGTGACGGTGAGCTGGCTGCACAAGGGCACGCCGAGCGTCGTTGGCGCCATTTCCGGCGCCGTGGCAGGACTCGTGGCAATTACTCCGGCGTCCGGGTTTGTAGACGCCAGCGCGGCGATCATCATCGGCATGGCGGCAGGCGTGGTCTGCTACGGCGCGATCATCTTGCGCGAGCGGCTCAAGATCGACGACGCGCTCGATGTTTGGGCTGTACACGGCGTCGGTGGCACACTGGGCGCGATCCTGACGGGCGTCTTCGCCGTGGCGGCGGTGAACGGGGCATCCGGTCTCGTGGATGGCAACGGCAGCCAGGTGCTCAAGCAACTTGTGGCGGTCGCAGCCACGTGGATCTACAGCGGCGTCATGACATTCATCATCCTCAAGGTCGTGGACCACTTCGTCGGTCTGCGCGTCGAGGAGGCAGAAGAAGAGGCCGGTCTCGACTCGTCGCAGCACGGCGAGGTGGCCTGGCAGGGCCAGTAGGGCAACCTGGAAGCGCGGACCGCACGGTTTCGGTCGGTCCGTGGTCGGTCCTCTATGGAGCAGCCAGCCAGGCCTCCGGAAGCGGGTGCATGCTGGCACTGTCCCACCGACGACCGACGGCCAGCAGGCCGCCCGGAGTTGGGACCATTCCTGCCAACTCGTTGCCGATGTCGGTGAACGCTTGCGGCGATGCCACGCGGCCCCAGGTTGCGCCGCCATCGGTCGAGACCCAGACCATGGCGTTGGCCGCTCCGTCCACGAGGGTATATCCGCCGGCGAGCAGGATGTCCCCGACGAGGAAGATTGAACCTAGCGTCTCCTGATCGCCGAGTGGGATTGCTTCGGCTCGCGGAACGTTGCCATCCCCGAAGCGCCAGACCTGGCTCACGTCGCTGATCGAGCCGCCGGGCAGGAGGGCGGACAGCCGGACGACGGCGAGGAAGCCGCGACCGTCGCTCGAGACCGCGACCGGGTATGCATCGTGCGCGATCGTGCCGGGCGCCGTCCAGGTGGTCCCGTTCGGGCTGCGCCAGACCACCATATCCACAGTCGTGGTCCCGTCGGTTCGTGGCGCACCAGGCACCGCTCCGACGGCCATCGCGGTCCCGTCTGGCGCGGCTGCGAGATCCCGCAGATCTGCGTTGAAAGTGCCGGACGCTTTGGTCCAGGCCAGTCCGTCCGTTGAAGTGACGAACTGCACCGATGCTACGGAGGTCGGTTCGGCCTGCGTGGTGACGGCCCCGATGAAACCGTGCGGACCTACTGCCACAAACGATGGGGCGGGGTTGGGGGCACGGACCCAGGTCTTGCCATCGGTCGAGACCCAGACCGCGGGCACGGACACACCTGGCCCATTCTGGCTGGGGGCGGCGTAGGTTCCGACCGCGACCAGTCTCGATCCATCGGTCACCAGGCTGGCCAGCGAGACGTGCTCGAAGGCGGGGATGCGATCGCGCAGAGTCCACGAACGCCCATCGCTCGACGTCCATACGACGCCGCGGTTCATGGATGGATCGCCGTCGGCACAGCAGGATGCCCAAACTGAGCCTGTTGCGACGTAGGTGCCGTGGAACGCGACGACGCCGTTTGGCGTTCCGCCTCCATACACGCCGGGCGCGGGATCGGGCATGTCGATGCGTGTCCACTCCCGAAACGTAATCGCTACGGGTGGGCTGCCAATACTGGTCGGAACTGGCGATGGAGCGGACGCCGGCGCCGACGGCGAAGACACGGCGGTTGCCAGGGGTGTCGGGCTTGGGGTCGCAGACCCAGAAGGGCCGCACGCCGAAACGGCCATCACGAGGCTGATCAGAAACGCTGCCGGTCGACTTGTTCGCACCGTCCCCTCCTTGCGTTCGCCCCGTCGCCCCCACCGGACGCCTGGCGCCGGTTGAAGGTAGCCCGCCGCGGTCATGCCGTCCAGCCCGGGCGTCTTGTCGGTGACAGAACCGGCCGCCAGAACGCGTCCCCAACGGCAACCCTCACGCCACTCAGGCGCTACCGGACGGCTACCCGGGCGTTACTGATTCCGGTTCGATTGCTTCCTACGCTTCACCAGCCCGAAACCCGTGACCGAGTTTCGTTGCGAGAGGGAAGCGAAGGGAGTCTCGAGCTTGTTCCCCCAGATCTCTGCCGGCGATACAGCCTGGGTTCTGACCGCCACGGCGCTGGTCATGCTGATGACGCCCGCCCTGGCGCTCTTCTACGGCGGGCTCGTCCGCCGCAAGAACGTGCTCAGCATCCTGATGCAGTGCATGTTCATCCTGGCTCTGGTGAGCGTGACGTGGGTCCTCGTCGGTTACACGCTCGCATTCGGCTCCGACGTGAACGGCTGGGGGCTTATCGGCAATCTCGACCACATCGGGCTCAAGGGGATCGGCGCCGCCCCGAGCAGCTACGCCCCGACTATCCCGGCCACGGCCTTCGCGCTATTCCAGATGATGTTCGCGATCATCACACCGGCCTTGATCATCGGCGCCTTCGCGGAGCGCAAGCGCTTCAAGGCCTTCGTACTGTTCGCGCTGCTGTGGAGCCTGCTGGTCTACTCGCCGATCTGCCACTGGGTCTGGGGCGACGGCGGCTGGCTGCGCAACATGGGCGTCATGGACTTTGCCGGTGGCACGGTCGTTCATATCAGCTCGGGTGTGGCGGCGCTGGTTGCGGCGCTGGTGCTGGGGCCGCGCGTCAAGCGTGAATCCGATCGCTTCGAACCGCACGACGTTCGCCTGACGGTGATCGGCGCGGGCATTCTCTGGTTCGGCTGGTTCGGCTTCAACGGCGGTTCTGCCGGCGCGGCCAACGAGCTGGCCGTCAACGCCGTGCTGGTGACGAACACGGCCGCGGGTATGGGCGCACTGACGTGGCTGACGATGAGCTGGTTGCACAAGGGCTCGCCCAGCCTCATCGGGGCCGTATGCGGTGCGATTGCCGGCGAAGTGTGCATCACCCCGGCTTCGGGCTTCATCGACCCTAGTTCGGCGATCGTCATCGGCTTCATCGGCGGCGCGGTCTGTTACGGCGCGATCATCCTGCGGGAGAGGCTCAAGATCGACGACGCGCTCGATGTCTGGGCGGTCCACGGCGTGGGCGGTACGCTCGGGATCCTGCTCACCGGCGTCTTCGCCACGACTGCGATCAACACCTACATCACCAAGGGCGGCCTGATCGATGGCAACGCCCACCAGGTGCTTGTCCAGCTGGTCGCCATCGCCGCGACCTGGATCTACAGCGCCGTCGTGACGTTCGGCATCCTCAAGCTCGTGGACCACTTCGTCGGGCTTCGAGTCGAGGAATCGGAAGAGGAAGCCGGCCTCGACGCCTCGCAGCACGGCGAAGTCGCCTGGCAATCCTGACGGATTGCCTTAGCAGTCCTAGCGGAATGCCTCGCCCAGAAATGGTCGATCGTTACTCAACCGCAACCGTCGCGCTACCGGAGCGTCACCAATGATCTACCTATGCGCTACTGATTTGCGCCGACTCCTTATCTAGACTTCCAGTCAATGCACGGGATCGCACATCCCACTGGTTCAGCCGAAGGAGCCAAGAAATGATCGCAGTCGCATTCCTCGCCTTCGCCGTTCTGGTAGTGGCCTGGTTCATCGCCCCGTCTCGCGCACACGTCGCCGAGTAGGGTCCAAGACTCGCGTTCATTTCAGGCTTCCGCCGACGTAAGTCGGCTGCCGGCGAAGAGTCGGCCCGCGAATAGAACACCTTCAACATCGACCCGCGCTCCTTTCGGCAGGTAGCGCGGGTTCTTGTTTGCTGCGCTGGACAATAGAGCCTGCCTCCCGCCAGACCGCAGATGCCAACGCGATGTAGGATCAAGGCAAGGTGCGGGCTGCCGCGGTGACCAGGCGGAGGGTCGGAATGGGGCTTCGGGGGTTGTTCAGTGGGCGAAGGACTATCTCCGACCAGGAACTCGGAGAGTGCACCGTATTCGTCGGCAGCCGGTACGGCGTCGTCGTGTTCTCAGCAATGGGCTGCGGACTCCTGGTCCTGGCGGGGCTGGCTGCCATCGGCGCTGGAGGTTTCTCGGGAGAGGGTCTGCAATCGCCCATCATGATTCTTGTAGGCAGCGCTGTCCCATTCGTTTGCGCGGCGTGGTTCTTGCGGACGCATGTGGCAATAGGCGAGCGCGGTTTTCGATTCGTCCGACCTTTGAGACGAGTTCAACTACTGTGGACTCAGGTGGGCTTCTGCGAACTCAAGCAAGAGAACACCAGGGAGGAGTACCTGCTCGTAGGCCTATGGTCCGAGCAGGGCGGGCACGGCGACGAGATCAAGATCGACAGCGGCGGAGCCACATTCTCGGCGAGTGGCCACGCGATCTGTGAGCTGGTGAACGCGCGCTGGAATGCCTTCTGGGCATCCGTCCCGGACTGGTCGGGGCCCCGGCCCGATAGCTGGCAGGACAAGGCTCCAGAGCTTCATGCCGTTGGGCCTCTGGACTGGCAAGAGAAGTAGCGCCACGGACGAGGGCCCAGAGAATTGACCATTGGCCCTCGGACATATACAGCGCTAGAGCGATGCAGCCTCGATCGCCTGGCCCGCGCCCAGCTCCACCCGAGTGGCCCAGGTCGTAGAGCCGACCAGCTCCGGGCGGTGGGTGATCATGATCACCGTGCGACCGGCGGTGGCACTCAGCAAGTCGGCTACGAGTGACCCGGCCATGCCTTCGTCCAGGTGCTCGGTCGGTTCGTCGAAGACGATCACCGGCGCCCCGGCCAGAAGCGCGCGGGCAAGGGAGAGCCGCTGCCGCTGACCGCCGGAAAGCCGGGCGCCATGCTCGCCGACCATCGTAGCCAGGCCGTCGGGCAGGGACTCGATCCAGCCGTCGAGCTGCGCGGCGGAGAGCGCGGCCAGAAGCTCCGCGTCAGTTGCGCCGGGTCGAGCCAGCCGGACGTTCTCGCCGATCGACGTGTCGAAGATGTGCGGGTCCTGGGCGCACAGGCAGATGAGCCGGCGCACGTCGTCGCCGGAGAGGCTGCGGATGTCGACCGATCGATCCGACCCGACGAGTTCGACTGTTCCGGCGGACGGCTCGAGGAAACGGACCAGGATGGCGGCGAAGGTGCTCTTTCCCGAACCGCTCGGCCCCGTCATCAGCAGCCGCTCACCCGGCCGGAGTTCGATGTCCGGCATGACTAGCGCGTCCGGGTCCTCGGGGCAGTAACGGGCTCGCAGGCCGCGGCAGCGCAGCCCGTACGGGCCGGCGGGGAGTGGCGCCGGCACCACCGGCTCCGCCACCGGATCGGGGCGGGAGGTGATATCCAGCAGCCGGCCGGCCATGGCCGCGAGACCGGGCAGATGCTGGGAAGCGGGCACGAGCCCCGTCACCGCCTCGTGGACCGCGATCGGAGTCAGCGCGACGACCGCCAGAGCGACGCCTTCGATCGAACCGCCGCGAAGGGCGGCGATGCCGGCCAGCAAGCCAACCCAGATCGCTGCGCCGCCGGCCAGCCCGGATAGCAGCGCGCCCAGCCCCGATCCCGCGGCGGTCTGGCTTTCGGCCGCAGCGAGACGACGGTCGATGGCGGCCAGGTCGGCCAGCCGCGCCTCGGTGGCCCCGGCCACCAGCAGTTCGGGTGCTCCGGCCAGGACTTCGACCGTTGCGGCCGCGAGTTCGCCGCGGGCGCCGGCGATGTGACGCTCGCCGCGATGTGCGACCCGGATCGTGAAGATGGGGACCACGACGGCGACGAACAGCAGGGAAGCGCCCAGGGCGATCGCGGCGGCGGGCACGAGCAGCCACACAGCCGCCACGGCCACCGTCACCGTCACCAGCGCGATTGAGTAGGGGATCAGGACTCGCAGCCACAAGTCGGCCAGACCGTCGACGTCTTCGACGAGCCGGGCGAGAAGATCGCCGGAGCGAAACTCGGCCAGCCCGGCCGGGGCGAGCCGTTCGAGCCGCGCATAGGCTCGACCCCGGAGCCGCGACAGGACGCGGAATGCGGCGTCGTGGCTGGCGAGACGCTCGGCGTAGCGAAACACGCCGCGGCTGATGCCGAAGGCACGCACGGCCGTGATCGCCACCATGAGATACAGGACGGGAGGTCGTTCGGCTGCACGTGAGATCAGCCAGGCCGAGGTCGCGGTCAGGCCGATCGCGGCGCCCGCGGCGGCAACTCCGGCCAGCACGGCCAGGGCCATTCTGCCGAACAGGGGGCGACCCATGAGGGCCACGCGCCACAGCGCGGTCATGCCGGCACCGCCGACCGGGCGTTGATGGACACCACGCAATCTGCGATGGCCAGGGCCGCGGGTCGGTGCGCAACCAGCAGGACGGCGCGGTTGCGGGACCGCGCAAAGTCCGCGACCGCGGCCAGCACCGTGGCTTCGGAAGCGGCGTCGAGTCCGGCGGTCGGCTCGTCGAGGATCAGCACCTCCGCGTCTTTGATGAGGGCCCGAGCAACTCCGATCCGCCGCCGCTGCCCCGACGAGATGCCGGAGCCGCCCTCGCCGATGCGGGCGCCGACTTCCAGGTCGTCCAGCCCCACGGCGTCCATCGCGTCGCGAACCGCCGCGTCGGTGGCGTCGGGAGCGGCCAGCCGAACGTTGTCGGCCACCGTTCCGGGGAAGCAGTAGGGATGCTGCGGCACCCAGGCTACGTGGCGGTGCCACGCCTCACGGTCGAGCGATTCGACGGCCACCGAGCGGCCATCGGCGGTGGCGATGCGGACGCTGCCCGAGTCGGCCGTCCGCAGCCCGAGGACGACGTCTATCAACGTGCTCTTGCCGATACCGCTCGGGCCGGCGATGGCGACGACCTGGCCGGGCTTGACCACGAGCGACGCCTGGAACGGCGCCTCCAGCCCGCGGCCGGGCTGCTTGACCGTCACGCCCTCGATGCGGACCTCGGCGCCGGCCATCTCCGGGACGGCGCCGCCGCCGGACACGCGCCCCGATGCCGCCGCCACGAGCACCGGCGCCGGGACGCCCCGACCGCCGCGCCTGTGTCGCGAGCGCCCGCGACTCTCGGATGCATCGGTCACTTCGATGATGGCGAACACTCGACCGGCCGCCGTCAGACCTTCCTCGGAGGCGTGGTAGCTGGCGCCCAGCTGGCGAAGCGGCAGGTACGCCTCGGGCGCGAGGATCAGCACGAATAGTCCGGTCTGGAGCGGCATGAGCCCATCGACGAGCCGCAGCCCAACCCCAACCGCGACCATCGCCACCGAGAGCGTCGCGGCAAGTTCGAGGGCGAAGGCCGACAGAAAGGCGACACGTAGAGTGGCCATGTTCTCGCGGCGATACTCGTCGGTGACGCGCTCCAGGCGCTCGAGCTGGGCGCCGGATCGACCGAAAACCCGCAGCGTCGGCAGGCCGGCGACGACATCGAGGAAGTGGCCGGAGAGCCGCGCCAGCGCTTCCCAGCGCCGCTTGCGCAGGCTGACCGTGGCCGATCCGATGAGCGCCATGAAGAAGGGGATCAGCGGCAGCGTCAGCGCGACAGTCAACGTTGCCACGAGGTCGGCAGTGGCCAGGCAAGCCACGACCACCACCGGCACGACCACCGCCAGCACTACCTGCGGCAGGTAGCGGCCGAAGTAGGCGTCGAGCGCATCGAGGCCGCGCGTCGCCAGGGCCACGACCTCGCCGCTGGCGCGACCGCTCTCCAGACCTGGCAGGTTCGTCGCCACGTGGCGCAGCAGATGCATTCGCAGGCTCGACTTGATCGAGGCGGAACAGCGCCGCGCCACCCACTCCTGAGCCCACGCAATCCCCGCCCGCGCCGCGAGCACGACCGCCAGCGCCGCAAGGGTCGTTCGGAGGTTCGACAGGTCGGCCCCGCCCATGAAGGCCGAGCTGATCGCCGTGGCCAGAAGCCATGCCTGCGCCACCGCCAGTACAGCCGTAGCCAGGCCGAGCGCCACCGCAGCCGCAAGAGCGACCGAAGTTGCGCGGGCGTAGCGGAGCAGCCGAGGGTCGAAGGCCCTCAGGACCGGGTCCTCACGCCCACCCTCAGCTCGCGACGTCGGGAACTCGGCCGGCCGAAATCCGCTTGCGGAAGATCCAATAACTCCAACCCTGATAGAGCAGGACGAGAGGGGTAAAGATCACGGCCACGACGGTCATGATCGTCAGGGTGTAGTCGGTGGACGAGGCGTTGTCGATCGTGAGGTTGAACGCCGAGTTGGTCGAGGACGGCATGACGTTGGGGTAGAGGTTCATGAACAGCGCCACCACGGCCAGCCCGATCGTGAACGCGGTCCCGATGAAGGCCCAGCCTTCGTGGCGCAACCTGTTGGCGAGGAGAGCCCCGACCAGGCTCAGGGCCGCAAGCACGGAGACGGCCGCGGAGTCCGCGACCATGTTCTTGGCCTGGGTCCAGCCGAGGAACGCCACGGCGGCAACCGCAGCCACGAGACCGATCCAGACGAGCAGCTTGTTGGCCCGCTCACGCAGCACACCTTCGGTCTTGAGAGCTATGTAGGCGGCTCCGTGCGTCATGAATAGCGTCAGCGTGACCACGCCGCCGAGCAGCCCGAACGGGTTGAGTAAGGTCAGCAGATCGCCGGTGAAGTTCATGTCTTTGTCGATCGGAACGCCGGCGACGATGTTGGCGAAGGCGACGCCCCACAGCAGCGCCGGAACCGCCGACCCGATGAAGATCGCCCAATCCCAGCCTTGCCGCCAGCGGGCGCTGTCGCGCTTGCTGTGGTATTCGAACGCCACCCCGCGAAGGATTAGCGCCACCAGGATCAGGAAGAGAGCCAGGTAGAAGCCGCTGAACAGCGTGGCGTACCAGTTCGGGAAAGCGGCGAAGGTCGCTCCGCCGGCAACGAGAACCCAGACTTCGTTGCCGTCCCAGACCGGTCCGATGGCGTTGATCAGAGCCCGCCGCTCGGCGTCGTTCCTGCCCAGGAACGGCAGCAGGATGCCCAGCCCGAAGTCGAAGCCTTCGAGCACGAAATAGCCGATCCAAAGAAAGGCGATGAGCATGAACCAGATGTTGTGCAGCACGGCCGTTTCCTCAGTATGCGAATGGCGCGGGGAGGGCTGAGTCGGAGGCGCCTTCCTCCGGCAGCTCGAGCGGGCCCCGGATCCGTTTGGTCAGCAACCCGAGTTCCACCACGGCCAGGGCGCCGTATAGCAGCGTGAAGAGGACCATCGTCAGGCCCACCTCAAAGGCGGAGACGTTGGGCGAGACTCCGGCGGAAGTCAGCTGCTGCCCGTAGACGAGCCACGGCTGACGGCCCATCTCTGTGAATATCCAGGCGAATGAGTTGGCGACCAGCGGCAGCAGCGGCAAGACCACTGCTATCAGCACTTCAATCGGTCTGGGGAGCCGACCCTTGCGCATCCGCCACAGGAACCAGATCGCTGCCAGAGCGGCGAGACTGCCTGCCCCAATCATGAATCGGAACGACCAGAACGTGACGGGGACGATTGGCGAGTAGTTGACGGGTCCGTACTGCGCCGCGTACTGCGCCGCGTACTGCGCCTGCAGGTTGTCGATGCCCTGGACTGTGCCGTCGGGGTTGTGCGTGGCGAGGATAGATAGCAAGGCGGGGACCTTGAGCGAGAAGACTTCCTTGCCGTTGAGGTCCCACAGCGTGAATATCGAGAACGGGGCCTGCGTCTGTGTCGTCTGCAGATCCTCGGCCGCC
>Ga0182027_10010481_pt1 | contig 13176 bp, 9 predicted proteins | sample 712E1DmetaG_FD_121300 | JGI IMG/M metagenome (GOLD analysis project Ga0182027, IMG submission 121300) | Permafrost microbial communities from Stordalen Mire, Sweden - 712E1D metaG (Illumina Assembly) | ecosystem: Environmental > Terrestrial > Soil > Wetlands > Permafrost | place: Sweden...
CCCTCTACATCAATGACAAGGTCAGGCGGGTTCATGTCCATTTGCGTGAAACGTAAAACGTGATGCGTGAATTACATTTGGCGTCAATGGTTTTCACGCATCACGTTTCACGTTTTCATTTCAGCTCCACATCCACCGGCTGGCCGGGACGAAGGTCGGCCGCATCCGCCGGAGAAAATTTCGCCTCGATCATAAAAACGAGCTTGGAGCGGTTTTCGCGGCTGTAAATCACGGGCGGGGTGAACTCGGCTTGCGTGGAAATGTAATTGACGGTGGCCGAATAGGCGTGCGGGCTGCCGTCGAAGGTCACGCTGACGGTTTGACCGGGTTTGATTCGCGGCAACGCCGCCTGCGGCACGAAGAAGCGAACCTTGATGTTGGCCGGCGGCAACAGCTCGACGACCGGATTGCCCGACGCGACCCATTCGCCGGCACGGTACAAGGTGTCCTGCACCAGCGCATTCGTCGGTGCGAACTGCTGTTTTTGGTCGAACGACCAGCGCGCCTTGTCCAACGCGGCGGTTTGTGATTCCACCTGGGCCAGGTCGGCGTCGCGTTGCGCGCGGGTCTGGTCGAGTTCCTCCGCGGATATCACCCCCTGATCATTGCGCAATTGCTGCCGGCGGGCAAATTCGGCTTCGGAAAGCGCCAGATTGGCTTTTGCCTGCGCGAGATTTTTTTCCGCCTGTTGGACGGCGGCGGCTTCCGACCCGCGTTCCAACTCAAACAACAACTGCCCGGCTTTGACTCCGTCGCCGCGCGCCACGGCCAGGTTCGTCAGCGCGCCACCGAGCGGTGACGCCACGTAAACGTATTCACCTTCGATGTAGCCTTGGAACTCATTTGAAGAATTCGGGGAACAGCCGGCGGCAAAAAACGCGGCCAGCGCACAACTGAAGGTTAATATAATAATTCTTCGCCACCACATCGGGCAAAGGAAAGCCCATGCGGCCAGAAATTGCAAGTTTGCGCTAAACCGCCCAAATGATAGATTCATGGCCGTATGAAAAAGTTGTTATTCTGCGCCGTGGTGTTTATTGGTTTTGTCTGGAACATAACAGCGCAAAACACCAATACCAGTTTGCCCGGCTGGATCACGCGTCCGCTGTCGCTGACCGACTGCCTCAATATCGCGCTCGCGCAAAACGCCACGATCCTCAAGGCCGGGAACGATCTTGAGGCGTCGCAGGGTGTGGTCGTGCAAACGCGTGCCGTCGCCCTACCCCAGGTCCAAGCCACCGGCCAATACAAGGACACCGATCCGCATGCGATCGAAACCATTTCTGGTCCTGGATTCAGCCTCACCCCACCACATCAAAACTGGAACTCAGGCGTTCAAATCGTCCAATCCATTTATGAGGGCGGGAAAATGGTCGCGGCGTTGCGCGCGGCCAGCGTCACAAAGCAGCAGGCAGTGGCGCAATATCAGACTGTGATTGCCGACACGTTGCTTGGTGCGCGCACGGCGTATTACGACGTGCTGCTGGCCGCCCAGCAAATCACCGTGCATGAGGCTTCGGTCAACCTGCTTCAAAAGGAACTCGAAGACCAGCAAAGCCGCTACGATGCCGGCACCGTGCCGCACTTCAACGTGCTCCGCGCCGAAGTCGCCGTCGCCAATGAGCGTCCGGCCCTGATTCAGGCGCGCAACAATTATCGCATCGCCAAAAACAATCTGTCCAACCTGCTGGGTTACAATCTGCCGCGCGAAATCTGGGAGGACATTCCGTTGAACCTGACAGATACACTCGACGCCGCACCGTATCAGGTGGATTTGCCGGCGGCGATTCAGCAGGCACTGGCCAGACGCACGGAACTGGTCGCCGCGCGCAAAACGGCGGAGTTGCAACGCTTGAATGTCGTGAACGCCAAAGCCGGCTACAAACCGACGGTTCAGGTCTTCGCGGGTTACGGCTGGTATAATGCGCAATATACGCCGCCGGTCGAACTCGATCACGATATTCACGGCTGGAATGCCGGCGGACAGTTGAGCTGGGACATTTTCGACGGAATGCTGACGCACGGCAAAGTTGTCCAAGCCAGGGCGCTTTACGAAAAATCCAAGACTGACGTGGACGACAAGGGGCGCCAAATTGAACTCGAAGTTCGCACGGCCTATTCCGATTTCATCGAGGCGCGTGAAGTTCTGGAATCGCAGCAAAAAGTGCAGGAGGAAGCTGACGAGGCCCTGCGTGAAGCAAGAGCGCGCGCCGAGGCCGGCACCAGCACGCAACTCGACGTACTCGACGCGGAGACGTCACTGACGCAGGCGCGCACGACGCAAATCCAGGCGTTGCATGATTACGCCGTCGCCCGCGCCCGACTCGAACGCGCCATCGGCGCGGAAATGATTCGAAATCCCGCCCGGTCAAAACCGTGATTTGCCGTTGACGGCAGCGGCGGTCTTGGGGGATTTTGGTCGGACTATGGTAAAAATTCAACGGGCGCTGATTTCAGTTTCGGACAAAACGGGCCTGGTTCCGTTCGTGCAAATTCTGGCCAAGGCCGGAATTGAAATTATTTCCACCGGCGGCACCGCCAAAACGCTGCGTGAGGCCGGACTCGCAGTGAAGGACGTCAGCGAACACACGGGCTTTCCCGAAATGCTCGATGGCCGCGTCAAAACGCTCCACCCGAAAGTCCACGGCGGCTTGCTGTTCATTCGCGGCAATAAAACGCACGAAGCCGCCGTCCGCACCCATGACATTCAGCCGATTGATCTCGTCGTGGTGAATCTTTATCCGTTCGAGCAAACGGTGGCAAAGCCGGACGCCACTTTGCACGACGCGATTGAGAACATTGACATCGGCGGGCCTTCGATGCTGCGTAGCGCGGCAAAAAATCACGAGAGTGTCACGGTGGTAGTGGACCCGTTCGATTACGCGGAGGTTGCGAAACAGATTTCCGGAGATGGCAACACAACGCTGGAATTGCGCCGCCAACTGGCGGCGAAAGTTTTCAGACGCACGGCAGCTTACGACATGGCCATCGCGGAACATTTGCATAAAGAATTTTCCCCAAGCAAAAGCGTATTGCCGCTCACATTGGCACTTTCAGCACCGCTGGTGCAGCCGTTGCGTTACGGTGAAAACCCGCATCAAGCCGCCGGCCTTTTTGGGCGTTTTCGTGAGTTTTACCAGCAACTGCATGGAAAAGAGCTTTCGTATAACAACATTCTCGATTTGACGGCGGCGGCAAATCTGATCACCGAGTTTGAAAAAGAATCGCCAACACTGGCGATTCTCAAGCACACGAATCCGTGTGGTGTCGGCCAGGGGGGGAATCTGCGTGAGGCGTGGGACAAAGCTTTTGCCACGGACAAACAAGCGCCATTCGGCGGAATCATAGCCGTAAATCAGCTGCTCGATGCAATGTGCGCAGAAGCCATCGCGGAAATTTTCAGCGAGGTTATCGTCGCGCCGGATTTTTCGGCGGAAGCGCTGGTGATTTTGCAAAAGAAAAAAAATCTGCGGCTGATGAAAATGCTCAAACCGACCCAAAGCAGCCGGCCTTGGGACTTGCGAAGCGTCGGCGCGGATTCGTTTTTGCTGCAAAGGCAGGATTCCATAACGACCACGACTGAAAGTTTGAAAATCGTGACCAAACGGCGGCCGACAGAATCCGAACAGAAGGCGATGCTGTTCGGCTGGCGCGTGGTGAAGCACGTGAAGTCAAATGCGATTGTTTATGCGGCGGCGGACCGGACGCTGGGCATTGGCGCGGGACAAATGAGCCGCGTGGACGCGAGCCGGATTGCGGTCTGGAAGGCGGGCGAAGCCAAACTGTCGCTGAAAGGCGGCGTGGTTTGCAGCGACGCGTTTTTTCCGTTCCCGGACGGTTTGATTGCGGCGGCGGCGGCGGGCGCAACGGCGGCGATTCAACCGGGCGGTTCGGTACGCGACGCGGAAGTGATTGCGGCAGCGGATGAACGGAATATGGCCATGGCCTTCACCGGCGCGCGGCATTTCCGGCATTAACGGAGAAGCCAGTAAATCAACGCGAACTGGCCGGCGGTAACAACCGCCAGCAACATCCAGACGAAGGCTTCACGCAAGTGCAGGCCTCGCTGGCGGGCGGCGGCAATCCAGAACTGGAGTTTGGCCGAACCGACGGTGATGATATCGCCGCTTCGAAGCGTTGCGGTTTGAACGGGTTCGCCGTTGACGGCGGCCAGGGCGTTTGGCGCGGTGGCCAGCGTGAAACCTTTCTGCCGGTTAAATTCCAGGGTGAGGTGCTGATCCCAGATGCCGTCGTCGTCGAGTTGGAGTTCGTTTCCCGACGCACGTCCGATGCGGAAAGGAAAACGGCGGGCTGCCGATTGGGCGCCCGCCTTTTTTCCGGAAAGGATGTTGAATTGAATCATCACCAAATTCGGCGCGGCACCTGGACCTGATCGTTGGGATATACCAGCGGGTCCTGGGACGAGTCTTGAATCGCTTTGTTGCAATTGACCTTGATACGCTGGCCGCTGGCGCGGATGAGCCAGACTTTTTTGTGATTGGCAAAGTCAGTGAAGTCACCCGCCGTGGTGATGGCCTTGGTGACGGTCATTTGGCCGGCATAGAGCTGGCGGCCGGGAGCCTTGACCTCGCCGGTAACGTAATAGACACGATCTCCGGTATTCACCGTGACCGTGAGATGGCGGTAAAATTTCGGCACATAGAGGTTATAGATTGCGTTCTGAAGTTCACCCGCAGTCTTGCCCGCAGCCTGAACATGGCCGATGTTGGGCATGGTGATGGTGCCGTCTTCCTTGATGGGTTCTGAATGTGGCTCTATTAGTTCCGGCAGGCCGGTCAAGGTCACAGCGACGGTGTCCCCGACATGAAAACGGGCAACTTCCGATGCCGTATAGCCTGTGGATGGCGAACCGGTCATTTCTGGCGGCATGGGTGTGTCGGAAAAGACGGGATCGATTGACGACGAGTAACATCCGGTCAAAGTGACCCCGGCGAACAGCAGGCCACAGGCAAATAATCCCAAACTTGTCATTTTCCAAGATAATTTCATCATCTCTTATCCTTGCGAAATTGCGCGCACAATCAATACTTTTGTTTAATATCGGCCGTATCGGCATCGTCGGAATCTGTTCTCTTGGCGGAGGGTTCCTGCGCGTCTTCATTCCGCGAGTAGTAATAACCGCCGTGGTAGTATCCGGTGTAGTAGTAATAGCTTTCGTCCTGCGACATGTTGATGTTGTTGAGGAGGATGCCGATGAGGTTGCCGCCGACTTTTTCGATCAATTGTTTGGCGCGGATGCTCATGGGCTGCGGATAGCGGCGGTATTGAATAACCTGAATGACCATGTCCACTTCGCTGGCCAAAACCGAGGCGTCGCTCACGCCCAGAACGGGTGGCGAATCGAAGAAGATGAAATCGTATCGCTGCTTCAATTCGGCAACCATTTCTTTCATTTGCGCCGAACCGAGAATGCTCATCGAGGTGCTGGGCAGCTTGCCGCTGGCCATGAAATCAAGCATCGCCACCGTGGTGGGCTGGATGACTTCTTCGAGTTTGTTTTGCTTCAACAGATAATTGGTCAGGCCGAGGTTGTTGCCGACATGCAACGCCTTGTGCAAGGTCGGACGGCGCAGGTCGGAATCCACAACCAAGACGCGCTGGCCGGCCTGGGCAAACACCGTGGCCAGGTTCACCGTGGTCATGGATTTGCCTTCTCCGGCGCCGGCGCTGACAACAACAATGGTGTTGAGCTTTTCATCCTTGCGGGAGAACAGGATGTTGGTGCGCAGCACGCGGTAAGCCTCGGCGTGCGGGCTTTCTGGCCCTTCGTCCACCAGATAGCCGACGTTCTGCGGAATGACGCCGAGCACCGGCGCCTGGAACGCGCGTTCGACCTCGTCAATCGTCTTGACGCTGGTATCCAGATACTCAATGAAAAAGGCCAGACCGACGCCCATGACCAGCCCGATGATGACCCCGAGAATGATGTTCAATGTCTTGTTGGGTTTGACCGGGCTGTCTCCCGGTTCCGCCGGGCCGGTAATTTCCACGATTGAGCTTTTGGGAATTTGAAGATCAAGCTTGGTCGCCTCGATTTTGGCGGCCAGCAGTTTGTTGAAATCAATCTTGTTTCCCAGCTTGCGCTTTGCTTCCCAGTACGGCTGGCCCCGGATGGATTCCGCCTGATCTTTGTTCTTGGCCTCTTCCAGAGAGGCGGTGAGCGAGTCGAGCGCGGCTTTTTCCGACTGGGTCTGATTTTCCAAGCCGGCCATGATGCCGGTGACGCGGGCGTCAATCTGGTGATTCAATTCGTCAATCATGGATTGAACCCGGGTGATGTGCAAATCAGCCGATGCATAATCGTTGGTCAAAGTGGCGTATTGCTGCTCGGCCTCATGGAATTTGTTCAACAAATCGGACAGGGCCGGATCCGGAAATATGGTGGGCAGAACGTCTCTCAGCTTGTCCGAGTCTAGAGCCTGAAGTTGGGTCAGTTGTTTCTCCAGCTTCATGTAGCGCATCTCGCCTTCAAGCCGCCCGGCATTATAATTGCGCAATTGTTCCTGCGTGAGGGTGGCACTGGGAGTGAGGGAGTTGGGATCATTATCGTTGATGCCCAATTCCTTGCGCAGATTATCCACATTGGTTTGGACGGTCTGGATTTGCTCTTCCTCCGACTTAAACTGATCCTCCAAAACCTTGATGCCATTGAGGGTGAGTTGCTTGCGCTGGTTGAGGCGGTAAACCCGATACGCTTCGGCAATGGCATTGGCGAGGCGGGCAGCATCGTTTTTGTCTTCGCTATAAACGGTGATTCCGATGAGCTTGGTGTTGCGCACAGGAGTCAGGTTCATTCGTTTCTTGAGAAACTCCATGGTTTCGGGAGTTTTGAGCGTTACGCCACCATTGTATTTTGTTCCCCAATCGGTGTTCAAATTAAGGGTTTCGATGACTTTTCCCAACACCACACGATCCTGGATGATTTCAAATTCAGTCTGGATAAAATAGGGATCGTAAGGACTCATTGTCGTCTGGCTGGCAACGCCGGCAATGTCTGAAATGTAGTCGGGCTCAATTCTGATTCGGGCCGTGCTGGCGTAGGATTCGGGCAAAAGGAAGGTCACCACAGTGGCGACAATGGCGGTAATCAGAAAAACCGTGATGATGATGGCCTTACGAATCCGGATAATGCGCCAATAATCCAGAAAGTGCAACCGGCTCTCTGGTTGTGGCTGAGTTTGCAATGAATCCATATGTCGAAAAAATAATGGAAGCCAGAATACTGACCCGGCTTCCGTCTAAACGTTCAAAATATTTGGTGTAACACGGCTGCTAATAGGCGGCCGAAACCCCCAAATAAACCCGGTTGCGCGTGTAATTGTATCCGGGGATTTGAGACTGAAGATCATCAAGATTGTAGCCTGCTTCCACTGAAAAATGCGGATTGAAACTATATGAGAGATTCATGCCTAGACTGTAATAATCGTCCGCCTGATTATTGTACTGGCCCCCATTGTACACCGAGTGTTGCCAGCGTCCAATGACCGTGCCCATCAGCTTGGATGTCAATTTATGGTTGAGGGAGGCGTAAACCGTGGAACTGTCCGTAAACAAAGCCACCTGGCCATTGCTGGCAGGATTAACCTGATCGGTTGCGTTTTCGGTCTGGGTAAAACCAATCTGCGCGTAACTGCCTGGCAGGTAGGTGTAAATCAACGAAAGATCCGCGTAGGGATTGACGGAGGAGTTGCTTAATGGATCATTATAAGGATCGGTATATTGAATTCCAACCTTGCCGGTAAAACTTAAATTCGCAAGCATGTTGTGCTGAACCCCGACATATCCAAAGTACGACCGGGTGTTGCGATCTTGGCTGACATAACCCGGAGCAATTGTTGCATTTCCCGTATAATCTGCCCAGCTGAACGCACCGCCAATAAAAGCCACGGTTTCCCGCGCGACGGCCCATTGCAAATCCAACGAAACCGTTTGCTCAATCCGGTTCAACTCACCGGCATAGGTGCTATCCTGATAATCGTAAATTGTATTCTGATAACTGAGTTTTGTGCTGAACAATCGCGTCCAAGTCGTGTTCAGATCGATCGTGCCCGTGTTGCGGATGTTGTTGCCTTCAGTACGGGTAAGCACAGAACCATTGGGATCAATCAATTCCGGCTCCTGCCCCACGACAAACGAATCCTGCACCTTCGTCTGCCAGCGTTCGGTGAAGGCATGATCCACCCACAAATCAAGTTGATGGGTCTGGTCAATCGGATTTTGGCCCAAGTCCTCCCGTTCCTGATAATAATACATCCCATAAGTGTAGCGTGCTCCCAACTCAGTCTGTTGCAACGCCATATTCAGACCTAATTCGGGTGAAACCTCAAAACCGAAACTGCCGCGGTTGGGACCTGATGACACGGTGGCGTAGTTGTCATCATAAAACCCGCGCAACGTGCCCGAGACACTCCACACTTTGGAAGCTGCCATGGAATCCAGACCCGGGGCGTACGCCGCCTGAAGGCCGGCTGTTCCAGCGGCAATCAGTCCCACAGAGACAAAAAGCTTTTTCATATCGCTATTGTACCGGCTTGATTTTTGACCGTTTACGCTCATTAACATTCAATTATTTTTTAAAAACGTCCATGATTCAAACTATTCAGACAACTTTACCAATGAAATATAAACACAGTCAAAGCAATTTTTGCTTATCTGTAAAGCGAAAAAACCTTTAAAATCCGCGCGCTTTAATCGTTCAAACGCTTGCGGGTTAACTCCTTCCGCAACGACTTTAAGGTTAGAGTGTTAACCAGGTCGGTTTGTTCCAGCCAGCCCTTGCGCGCAATACCCGTGCCCAGCCTGAGAAAACCCGCGTGCTCATTCCGGTGCGCGTCCGGATTGATGGCGCATTTTACGCCCTTGTTTTTTGCATAAGGCCACCATCGCCAGTCCAAATCAAACCGGTGGGGATTGCAGTTCAACTCAATCCAGGTTCCGGTTTCGGCGCACGCATCAATCACCGCCTGCATGTTGACCGGATACGGCTCACGCTCCAAAAGCAGCCGGCCGGTCGGGTGGCCGATGAGGTGGACGAATTTGTTTTCCGCCGCCCGGATCAAACGCTTCGTGTTCTCCGCTTCACTGCCGGCCGGAACGTGCAGGCTCGCCACCACCACCTCCAGTTCGGCCAGCAACCCGTCGTCGAAATCCAACCGGTCACGCAAAATGTCCACTTCGGTTCCGGCCAGCAGGCGAAAATCACTGCCGCGTCCGGCCAGCCGGTCGTTGATCGTTTTGATTTCCTTGATTTGTTTGCGAACGCGTTTTGCGTCGAGACCGTTTGCCTGAAATGACGATTTCGAATGGTCGGTGATGGCCCAGTAGGCCAGGCCGAGGTCGTCCATGTATTCGGCGATTTCTTCAAGCCGGTTGTGGCCATCGCTCCAGGTCGAGTGGTTGTGCAGCGAACCTTTCAGATCCGTCCATTCGACCAGCCGGGGCAAATCGTTCTTTTCACCGGCCGCAAATTCGCCATGGTCTTCGCGCAACTCCGGCGGCATGAACGGCAAATCCAGCTTCGCAAAAATCTCCGCCTCGTCCCGGCAAGGCACGAGCAGCTTCGGATCGCGCGTTTCGGCCTTCGACTTGAACAGGCCGTATTCGTTGAGCCGCAGGCCGCGCCGGATCGCGCGCTGGCGCATGACGATGTTGTGCTCCTTGCTGCCGGTGAAATACGCGAGCGCAAATGCAAATTCCCTGTCGCTCACCACGCGCAAATCACACTGGATGCCGCCGTCCAGAATCACGCTCGCCTTCGTTTCGCCCTGGGCCGTGATTTTGAAAATGCCCGGTTGCGCGACGAAGCCGGCGATCACCTCCGCCGGTTTTTTTGAAGACGCGAGCAAATCAATGTCGCCAATGACCTCCTTGAACCGCCGCAAGCTGCCGGCCGCACTGCAACGAATCACCTCGGGATGTTCCCGCAAGCCGTCCAGCAACGGTTCGGCGGCGCGCAACGCGTCGTTGAGCAGATGTTTCGAAGCATAAGTCCGCCGGCGTTCGATGCCGGCGAGCAGATTGGCCTGCGTTTTTTCGCCGAAACCGTCAAGGTCCGCGATTTTGCCGCTGTGGCAGGCCGCTTCGAGCTTCTCCACCGAATCCACCCCCAGTTTTTGGTTGAGCGCCTGGATTTTCCTTGGTCCCAGTCCGGGAATTTCAAGCATTTCGATCAAACCCGGGGGGATCGAAGTTTTTAACTCGTTGTAATAGGCCAGCTTGCCGGTCTCAACCAGCTCGGTGATCTTCCGTTCCAGGGCCTCGCCAATTCCCTTGATTTCACCCAGCCGCTTTTCGGCGACGATTTTTCCCAAGGGTTCGTCAAGATTCTCCAAAGTCCGCGCGGCGTTCGCGTAGGCGCGCGTCTTGAACGGGTTTTCGCCCTTCAATTCCAGCAATGTGCCGATCTCCGCCAAAATTCCCGCAACCTGCTCTTTGTCCATGCGCCTGACTATAAGCGCGTTCGGAAGAGTTCAAAAGAGAAAGTAAATGAAAATGGAACTCCATCCCGGCCCGAAAAATGCTTTATCAAACCGCAAAAAGTCGGAAAGATTGACAGAGCCCGTCTTTATGATTAGCTGTATTAAGTTTGTTCGGAAAATTTCATGCAACAGTCTGAAGGTCAAGAGACGGGGCTGCCGGATTTTCAGGTTAATTGAAATTCAACCAGAAAGGGAGCGATGAGTATTTTAGGCATAGATTTGGATCTCTCAAAGCAATACCTGCAGGCGGCGCTGATGGTGTCGTTGCTGAGCGTGTGGTTGCTGGTGGGGCTTTTCTATTACCTGAATCATTATACCAAGCGGGAGTATTTTACCGTCTGGACTACGGCGTGGCTGTTTTACGCATTGTGGCTGACGCTCGGTCTCAAATTCCCGGACGCCCCGATGGACGGTGTTATCTTCAAGATCAAGCAGTGTTGCGTGGCGGTTTCGGCGGTGTTTCTTTTGTGGGGCAGCTTGCGTTTTCTGAGCATACCCGTCCCCCAGAGATTGTTCGGTCTGTTCATGCTGTTTCTCCTGGTCTGGACTTTCGTCAGCCCGCATGTCCTTTCCGAGGCGCTGGATTCCAAGGTAAGGATGATGGAAATGCAACTGCCGGTATTCTTCCTGCTCGGCTCGGGCAGCGTATTTGCCGGGGTTTGTTTCTTCCGGCTGCGGAAGAAAATGCCATTTGTGGGCGCAGGCATGTTGTCGCTGGGCTTCCTGCTGTGGGGCCTTTATCTCGGAAGTTACCCGTTATCCCAGCAGGACCCACATCTCTACAGCGCCGGTTTTTTTGTGGCCGCCGTGCTGCAGCTCTTCATCGCCGTCAGCATGATTGTGCTCGTCCTGGAGGAGGTGCGGTACAAAAACGAGCAGGTGCTGGCCGAAATCGCCGCCGTTCGTTCGGAGAAAGAGGCCTTGCAGGTCAAAGTCATCACCACCGAGGAACAATGCCGCAGCCTTTACGATCAAGTGCGCCTCACCGAGGGGCTGCAAAAAGCTTACGAAGAACTGCGCCGCACCCAGCAGGTGGTGGTGCAACAGGAGCGCCTCCGGGCCCTGGGGCAGATGGCCAGCGGCGTGGCCCACGACGTCAACAACGCGCTGTCGCCCATTGTCGCCTATTCGGAACTGCTGCTCAATACGCTGCCGGACCTGCCGGAGGTTTCCCGGCATTATCTGCAAACCATCAATCAGGCGGGCGGGGACATAGCTCAAATTGTCGCCCGCATGCGGGAGTTCTATCGCCGCCGCTCCGACATGGAGCAATTGACCGAGGTGAACGTCAATCAGACCATTGAGGAAGTGAGTGAGCTCACCCGGCCGCGCTGGCGCGACCTGCCGCAGCGGGAAGGCATATCCATCCAGATTCAGCGCGAGTTGGAATCCCACCTGCCGCTGCTCTTGAGCGATCCGGCGGAACTCCGGGAAGCGCTGATCAACCTGGTTTTCAATGCGGTGGACGCCCTGCCGCAAGGCGGCACCATCACCCTGGTCACCCGTTCCATCGCCCGTGCCACTTCGGACGAAAATGGGGACTCTGACCGGCAGATTCAGGTCGAGGTGCGGGACAATGGCATCGGCATGGATGAGAAAACACGACAGCGTTGCTTGGAGCCGTTTTTTTCCACCAAAGCCCAGCGCGGCGGCACCGGACTTGGTCTGGCGATGGTCTATGGCATGACGCAACGCCACGACGGCACCATTGAGATTGACAGTGCCCCCGGCTGTGGCACCTGCATCCGGCTCACTTTCCCCGTTCGGGAAAAAACTACACAAGCCGGCCGGGGCTCCCTGCCCCAACTCAAACCGAAGCGCTCCCTGCACATCCTGTGCATTGATGACGACGCGCAGGTCCGGCAACTCCTGAATGATTGTCTCACGCATTTCAATCATCGGGTGATGGTTGCCTCCGGCGGAAAGCACGGAATGGAATTGTTCCGCACCGCCCTGCTGAAAAATCAGCCTTACGAAGTGGTCATAACCGATTTGGGCATGCCGGATATTGATGGCCACCATGTGGCCCGGACGATCAAGGCCGAATCCCCCAATACGCCCGTCATTATGATGACCGGCTGGGGCACGGCCATGAGGGATGACGGAGAAACCGCTCCGGAAGTGGACGCCGTCATTGGCAAGCCGCCGCACATGCAGGAACTAAACGACTTGGTTCTCCGGGTTACCACGCCGGCGCAAAAAAAGGCTAAAGGCTAAGTTTATCAGAAGACGTGGAATCGGATTTCGCACAATTTGCTCCGTCTTTAATCCTTCAGCCTTCAGCCTTACCTTATGGCCAGCCGGTCTTTTTCCGTGCCGTTTTATGCCGGGGCCGGTAAGTTTAAACCCATGTCACGGATCGTGAAACGGCCGGTGGCGCTTGCCATTGCCGGCTCCGACAGCGGTGGCGGCGCAGGCGTCCAGGCCGATTTGAAAACCTTCGCCGCACTGGGCGTTCATGGCACGAGCGTCATCACCTGTCTGACCGCGCAAAATCCCCGGCGCGTCCTCGCCGTCGAACCCTGTTCCCCAAAAATGGTGCGGCAACAAATCGAAGCCGTGTTTGAGGAGTTGCGGCCGGCGGCGGTAAAAACCGGGATGTTGTTCTCAGCGGAAATCATCCGCGCCGTGGCTGATTTTTTAAAAAGGAAAAAGCCCGCATCGCTCGTGGTTGATC
>Ga0182027_10010484_pt1 | contig 13175 bp, 11 predicted proteins | sample 712E1DmetaG_FD_121300 | JGI IMG/M metagenome (GOLD analysis project Ga0182027, IMG submission 121300) | Permafrost microbial communities from Stordalen Mire, Sweden - 712E1D metaG (Illumina Assembly) | ecosystem: Environmental > Terrestrial > Soil > Wetlands > Permafrost | place: Sweden...
CTACAAGCCGAAATTATATCTGTGATAATGCCTGATCCAAATCCCAAATAATATCTTCTGCGGCTTCAACACCCACGGACAAACGCACCAAATTATCGGTAATACCAAACTCTTTCCTTTTCTCCGGTGCAACGCCGGAATGTGTCATTGCAGCCGGATGTTCGGCAAGCGATTCCGTACCGCCGAGACTGACTGCAAGTTTTACCATTTGAAGTGAATCCAGAAATCGGAATGAAGCTTGTTCATCACCTTTCACAATAAAACTGATCATTGCCCCGGGTGATAGGCATTGTTTCTTGTAAATGGCGTACTGCGGATCGCCTTCTTTTAGTAATCCAAGGTATAATACTTTCTCTACTTTAGGATGTATGGAAAGCCATTCGGCAATTTCCTGTGCACTTTGCGCGGACGTGGTCATCCGCATCTTGAGTGTTTCGAGACTGCGCATAAGCAGCCAGCCTGTCAACGGACTTGCCATGGAACCGAGTGCGACGCGCAGCGATTTGATGCGGTTGATGAGTTCTTTGGAGCCAAGGCATGCACCGGCAACAACATCGCTGTGACCGCCGATGTACTTTGTTGCCGAATAAAGAACCAGGTCGATGCCATGCTTTATGGGATGCTGGAAGACAGGTCCGAGGAATGTATTATCCAGTGCTGTATAAACTTTACGTTCCTTTGTTGAAAAATATTTTGCAATATCCACACACATCTCTATATCAATAAGACAATTTGTCGGATTCGCAGGTGTTTCAAAGAAGATCATCCGAAGTTTGTCTGCAGCACCGGCCCGTTCTACCATATCGATAATCTGTTGCTTCGTGTGTTGTACGCCAAAGTCTATTGTTGTAATGCCGAACTTTGTGAGGACGGATTCAAAGAGATGTTCTGTGCCGCCGTAAATCGGTTCACTGCTCAGGAGAACGTCTCCCGGCTTCAATAATTCAAGTACTGTTGTGCTGATTGCCGCCATACCGCTGTCAAACACAGCACAGGCTTCCGCGTCATCCCAGATCGTGAGTCGGTCTTCAAGAATTTCCAGGTCCGGATTATTGATTCGGCTATAGATGAGTCCGGCGCCGCGGATATCCGGTTCACGCACACCATGCGCCATTTCAAAGAATTCCTTGCCATCTTGAGAATTTTCAAAAACGAAAGTGGAGGTTTGAAAGATGGGACACTTTACAGCTCCTTCCGACCATTCCGGTTTGTACCCGTAGCCCATCATAAGGGTTTCCGGTTTCAGAGTTTTCATTTTTCCGTTTGCGATGAGTTCTTTATCCATAAAGCACCTCGCTGGAGTGTGATGAAGAATTTGTTGTGGATGAAGGTACGAGAATATTTTCGAAAAGCAACGAGAAAGCGTGTCCGCGAATCTTCAAGAGGTTATGAAGAAGTTGATTGGTGCTTTTCCCGTTTCATCTATTAAGTCCTGCGCCGGCTCAACCGGAAAAGATAGAAAATGAGAAGAGTGTTCATAAGGAGGATAATGGTGCGAGCAACAGTGAATTTTTCTGTTACTTCATACAATTCCATCGGCAGAAAAAGTGCGCTGGATGCCACTGCAAACCAGATTGCCCAAAGACGATCGTACCATAAACCGTACGCTTCGGCAAATCTAATCAAGGAGTATAGTGCTGCGGAAATGCTCAAGAACCAGAGGCGCACATTGCCGAGGTTCGTGATAGTGTTCATGAATATCTCGGGATAGTGACGGGCAGGATTCAGGTGAAAGATTTTCACAATTTCCGCGGCTTCCTGCTGAGCGTTTTTATGAATGAGTGAGAGGAGCCCGGCACCAACAAGAAGCACCAAGAGTCCCTTGCCTGCTTCAAAAAGTGAAAGGAGTCTTAGAATTTTTTTAGATTTTTGTTGTTTCATTGAAGTGCGTACAACAAATGTGCGGAAGAAAATTCCTTCCGCACATCGAATGATCGAGCTAAAAATTACAGAGATTATTTGTTCGCTTGATAAAATTCTTGCATTAATTTCGCTAACAGTTCAACGGATTCCATAGGGCAGGCGTTGTAAATGGAAGCGCGCATGCCGCCAACGGAACGATGTCCTTTCAGACCGAGCATCTTCTTCTGTTTCGCCTCCGCAAGGAATTTCTCTTCTAATTCAGGCGTAGGTAAGTTGAATGTTACATTCATCAATGAACGATCTTCCTTATTGATCACATTGCCTTTATAAAAAGCCGGGTAGGCATCGAAGAGATCATAAATCAATTTTGCTTTCTTTTCGTTCCTCGCTTGAATCGCTTCTAATCCCCCTTCTTTCATGATCCATTTCAAAGTCCTTCCGATAACAAAGATCGGCAAGCAGGGCGGAGTGTTATACAGGGAGCCCGCATCAACATGAGTTTTATATTTCAACATCGAAGGGAGGTTCTGTTTTGTTTTTGCTTCCATCCATGCTTTTTTAATGACCACCATTGCCACGCCTGAGGGTCCGAGATTTTTCTGAGCACCGGCATAGATTAAACTGTATTTCTTAAAATCGCGTTTGATGCCGAGCATATCGGACGACATATCCGAGATTAATGGAATATCGCCGACGTCCGGATCTGTTTTCCATTGTGAACCAAATATGGTATTATTTGTCGTGATGTGAACATAATCCGCATCGCCTGAGAATTTGATATTTCTAGGAATCTGATTAAAGTTTGTTGCTTTGGATGAGGCGACTTCCACGACTTCACCAATAAGTTTTGCTTCTTTTATTGCTTTTGATGCCCATTCACCTGTATTGATATAATCAGCTTTCTTTTGAAGAAAATTCATTGGTACCATAGCGAAATTAAGGCTAGCCCCACCCCCTAGGAAAACGACGGCATATTCTTCAGCCGACAAGCCCATAATACTCAAGGCATCTGCCTGGGCTTCGGTCACTACTTTTTCAAATGTTTTATCGCGGTGGCTGATTTCCATGATGGAGACGCCCATGTTGGAAAAATCCATAACAGCGTCGCGTGTCTCTTCAATAACAGAGAGAGGAAGAACTGCAGGTCCAGCAAAAAAATTGTGTGCGCGTGCCATTGTTTAATCCTTTCTGAGTTTTTATCGTAGATTATTCAGGAGGTGAAATTCCTGCTTTAACATACTAAAAAATCTTTTAACTGTCTACATGCGTCTCCATTTTTGACATTTTTCATGGAGAGTATATGTTTCATATGCCGTTGAAATCCTAAGCATTTTTGCAGGGTGACAGTAGCTTATTGCAACGGTACAAATGAAGCAATTCCTGATGCACGGTTGCTGGTTATAAAAATTTTTGGTATTATCAAAGTAGATTAATTCACCCTGTAATTTCTCCTTTGGCATTCATAACATTCGGTAATCAAATAGAATGATTGTCTGAGGAATCTCACTCTCATAATCATATGGAGTTTACTATGAATATTCTCGTATCCGATGGAATCACCCCAGATGGAGCAAAAATTCTTGCAGATGCAGGTCATAAGGTAGATAAACTCAAGTTGACACCAGAGGATCTGCTGAAAAAGATCGGTGACTATGATTGTATCATTGTAAGGTCTGCGACAAAAGTAACCAAGGAAGTTATAGAAGCGGGGAAAAATCTCAAAGTCATTGCACGCGGCGGTGTCGGTCTCGACAATATCGACGTACCCTTTGCCGAAAGCAAAGGCATAAAAGTTTTAAACACACCAGCGGCATCAACAATATCCGTTGCTGAACTCGCCTTGGCACATATGCTTGCCGTCTCTCGGTTCTTGAATGTCAGTACCATGGAAATGCGACAAGGCAAATGGCCGAAGAAAGAATATGGCGAAGGCATAGAACTGTTCAAGAAAAACCTCGGCATCCTTGGCCTCGGGAATATCGGCAAAGAAGTTGCGCGGCGCGGATTAGCATTCGGCATGCATGTGCTGGCGTACGATCCGCCGTTCACACCGATGGATTTCTTTGTTGAAATCACAACAAAAGAGAAAGTGCTTGCCAATGCGGACTTCATCACACTTCACTTGCCGTACGATAAAAAGCAGGGACCCATCATCGGAAAGAAAGAATTTGAGATGATGAAGCAAGGAGTGGTCATTGTGAATTGTGCGCGGGGCGGCGTGGTGGATGAATCAGCGTTGCTGGAAGCGTTAAATTCTGGTAAAGTTGCTGGGGCAGGACTTGATGTCTTTATGAATGAGCCTCCTACGGATGCGCAAAAAGCTCTTATGAATCATCCGCGTGTCAGCGTGTCGCCGCACATCGGCGGCTCAACCGTCGAAGCGCAGGCTCGTGTCGGAACAGAGATTGCCCTGAAAGTTGTGCAGGCGTTCAGCGCTCAGGAACAACATTCGTAGTCATTCAAACTCATGGCGATCATACGACCATTTAAAGCATTTCGGCCGAAACCTGAATTTGCGCGCGAAGTAGCAGCGAGGCCTTACGACGTACTGAATTCCGATGAGGCGCGCGAAGAGGTGAAGGACCATCCGTTTTCGTTTTTGCACGTCGGCAAACCGGAGGTCGATCTCGATCCGAGCATCGACCTCCACGACATGCGCGTGTACGAAAAAGGAAAAGAGAATCTCCAGAACCTTATTTCCCAAAATATCCTTGTTCAGGATTCAGCACCATACCTGTATGTGTATGCACAAACAATGGGCAAGCACACGCAGTACGGTCTCGTTGGCTGTGCATCGGTGGATGAATATTGGAACAACACGATCAAGAAACACGAGCTGACGCGTAAAGACAAGGAAGAAGATCGCTGTACGCATGTCCGTGTTACAAATGCACATTCAGGCCCTATCTTTCTAACATACCGTGATAACACCGAAATCAACACTATCATTGCCGGCGTAACAAGTCGAACGCCGGAGAATGATCACACAGCGCTTGACGGTATACGGCATCAAAGCTGGGTGATAAAAGATAAAGAAGTAATCAAGAAGATTACTTCCATCGTCAAAACAATTCCAACTCTGTACATTGCAGATGGACATCATCGTTCAGCGGCCGCAGCAAGAGTTGGCAGAGAACGCGCGAAATCAAATCCCCATCACCGCGGAGATGAGGAATACAATTTCTTCCTGGCGGTTTATTTTCCTGCAAGTCAGCTTCGTATTATGGATTATAATCGGTTGGTGAAAGATTTAAACGGGATGACGAAAGAAGAATTCTTTGTAAAGTTGAAAACAAATTTCGATATCGTTGAAGCATCTGCTCAGGTGAAACCGGCGAAGAAAGGCGATTTCGGCATGTACTTCGAAGGCACATGGTACACACTCTCCGCAGGCACAGCGCTGCAACGCATCACCGATTCTGTTCTCCGCCTCGATGTTTCGATTCTTCAGAACTATGTGCTCGACCCGATTCTCGGCATCAAAGACCCACGTGTTGATAAACGAATAGATTTTGTCGGAGGAATCCGCGGTTTACATGAACTAGAGCGGCGTGTCGATTCAGGCGACATGAAAGTTGCCTTCAGCATGTTTCCGACCTCTGTTGCTGAATTGATGGCGATTGCCGACGATGGAAAGGTTATGCCGCCAAAGTCAACCTGGTTCGAACCGAAACTCCGCGACGGATTGTTTGTGCACTTCCTAGACTAACTGGAACACCTCTAGAAGATCATCCTTCTCAGAGTTATTACTTCACTTCTCCGTTTGTTTTCATGACATGAAGGTAAAAAACATTTTCCCCTCAAAAAAGCAATCACGGAGACACAAGCACTGAAACCGTTCGTTGCTTCTCTTCTGCTTGTTTTCTAAATTGATTTTAGCGATGATGTTGATTACACAGAGTACAATGATCTGGCGCAGATTACCCGTCCCAACTTTGTTGGGACGAGGTCTCGTCTCGATGAATCGAGATGGACAGATTGTGTCGATTGCATAGACCGGGTGATAGAGAGATCATACGATTGAGGATAGTTTCTCGGAATAGTTCGTTGACTTACTGGCTCATAGGCTTTGTGCTCTTGGGCTTAGTTTTCCATGCTGATGCACAACCGCGCATTGAAAGCCAGTTCCGCATTGCGCGCTTGAAATACAGCGGTGGCGGCGATTGGTACAACGATCCATCGGAAGAAGTGAACCTTTTAAAATTTGTTCAGCAGAACACAACTATCGATTGCGATCCGCGGTACGAATTTGTTGATCTCTCCAGCGATAAGCTTTTTTCATATCCGTTCCTCTTCATGACAGGACATGGCAATATTCACTTCACTGATTATGAAGTGCAGCGGCTCCGCACATATCTGATGCAAGGCGGATTTCTCTATGCAGATGACGATTATGGAATGGACAAAGCTTTTCGGCGTGAAATAAAAAAAGTGTTTCCAGAAAAAACCTTAGTCGAATTGCCGTTTAGCTATGGCATGTACAATTGTCATTTCAGTTTCCCGAATGGCGTGCCCAAAACTCATAAACACGATGGCAAGCCGCCGCAGGGATTTGGATTGTTCCATAACGGCAGATTAGTTGTTTATTACACGTACGAATCGAATCCCAGCGACGGCTGGACTGATCCGGAAGTTCATGGCGACCCTGAGCCGGTGCGGCAGGAAGCGTTACGGTTCGGAACAAACATCGTGGTCTGGGCATTAACCCACTGATATCACAGATTACACCGATTTATCACGGATAACAGATTATACAGAATATAGGTTACGTTGTTATGAGGATTCATTTCTGAATACCGGTCATCGTTCATTGTCTGTTATCATTCATCACTTATCATTGTTTGCTGAGCATTGAAAGACACTTCTTCTAAATTAAAAATGTTATCAGATCGACTGAGACTAGTTCAAAACAAACAGAACCGTGTCGATTTATTGTCGAACACTTTCATTTTCCTTGCCGGTGTCATCATACTAGCGTTGGTTCTGATTGTTGCAGAGAACCTGTTTGAATTTTCCCACGTTGAACGAACAGTTCTTTCTGTGCTCTTCGTGTTCTCTTTTCTTGGCGTTGGTATGTGGATAATGGGGCGTCCGTTTCTTCGCCTCATCGGTGTCCTATCGTCAGGTTCAGAAGATTTGACAGCGCGCTCTATTGGCGCATTTTTTCCCGCCATTCATGACCGGCTTCTGAATGCGCTGCAACTCGCGAAAAATGCCGCTGCCGATTCGACGATTTATTCGGCGGAATTGATTGATGAATCACTCAAGGATTTTGCGGCAGAAATCCAACCGCTCGATTTTGCGCAATCGGTGGACACATCCCGGCTTCCTCTGCATCGCCGCTGGCTGGTGTTATGCGCCTTTGTCTCAATTCTGATTGTGTGTTCCTTTCCGACCTCTTTCTCCAGTGCAGCATACCGATTGATTCATTGTACGCGTGAGTTCGCGCCTCCTCCTAAATATTTTTTCGAAATTTCCCCTGGGAATAAAGAAATCGTGAAAGGTGAAAATGTTGCACTTCGGATCAAAGTCACTTCTCTTCTTCCGACATTCACTCTGCGATCAACAGAGATCGCAATTTATCGCCAGCAGCAAGGACAGGAGAATTATGATGAAATGAAGGTGAAGCCGGATTCGAGCGGCACGTACCACACAACATTTTCTACGCTGCGCACTACAACGGAATATTTTGCGCGCATTGCAGATGCTGAGAGCGAGCATTATAAACTCATCGTGCTGGATAGACCATTGATTCGATCGTTCCAGGTACGACTCGATTATCCGGGGTACACAAAAATTTCACAAAGGACCATGGATGAATTTGTCGGTGATATTACCGCCCTAACAGGAACGCGTGTGACGATTTCTGGCGCGGCAAGCAAATCATTGAAAGAGGCTTTTCTTCAATTTGGAAACAACACAAAACTGCCATTGGCAATTCACGGGGAAAAGTTTTCAGCATCATTTTCCGTTCTTGCCGACAACTCGTATCATATTTCCATCGTTGACGAAGAAGGGTTGTCGAATAGTGAGCCGGTGCAATATCAAATCAAATCCGTCCCCGATGAATATCCTGCTATAGCTATTGTCGAACCGGGCCGCAACATCGATATTGCAGGCGATCAATTGCTGAATCTCTTTCTTCAGGCAAAAGATGATTTCGGATTTTCAAGCGTGCGGTTAGGGTACCGCTTGATATCATCGCGATATGAAAAAGCGGGAACTGAATATACGTTTACACCTATTCCATTCCCCGCCGATGCGGGGGGACAAATCGAATTGTCCTTCACTTGGAATTTGACAAATCTCAATCTTGTACCGGAAGATGTCGTTGAATATTTTGCAGAAGTATTCGATAACGATGCGGTGAAAGGACCGAAAAGCGGGCGGAGTAATATCTATCTTCTCCGCCTTCCATCATTGGACGAGTTTTTTGCAGATGTCGATAAAGAACACGAAAGTTCACTCGGCGATTTGAAACAATCGCTTGAAGAGGCAAAGAAATTGAAAGAGGGCATCGAGTCCATCAATCGCGATTTGAAAAAAAATAAAGATCCGGACTGGCAGACGCAGAAGAAAATGGAGGAAATGGCACAGCAGTATAAGCAAATGCAGAAGAAATTGGACGATGTGCATGCGCGCATTGAGCAAATGACCCAGCAGATGCAGCAGCAAAATGTGCTGTCCAAGGAAACCATGGAAAAATATCTGGAGCTTCAGCAGTTATTCCAGCAGCTCGATGCAACTGAACTTCAGAACGCGCTGAAACAATTGCAGCAGCAAATACCGAATATCAGCAAAGAACAACTTCAGCAGGCAATGCAGAACATGACATTTTCGGAAGAAAGGTTTCGCCAAAGTATCGAACGAACGCTGAACCTGCTCAAGCGCATTCAAATCGAGCAAAAAGTGGATGAAGTAAAAAAACGAGCGGAGGGGCTGGAGAGATTGGAGAAAGAATTGCAGGAAGAAAATTCAAAGTCATCCGGCAATCCGGCAAAACAGCAGGAACTGGCGAAGAAGCAAGACGATCTTGCAAAGAATGAACAGTCGATGGAACGTGAAGCAGCCGACCTCCAGAGGAGAATGGAAGAATTCTTTACCGAAATGCCTGTGGATAAATTACAGAAATTGTTAGAGCAGATGCAAAAACAAGAGCTTAATCAGAAGATGCAGCAAGCATCCCAGCAGATGCAAAAAGGAAATATGCAGTCAGCGCAACAAATGCAGAGTCAGATCAGCCAGCAGTTACAGCAATTCAGTAAGCAGATGGAAGAGATGCAGCAGGAGATGCTTCAGCAGCAATCGCAATACGTCGTGAATGAACTGCGCAAAGCGAGCAGCAACATGCTGGAGCTTTCGAAGGACGAAGAAGCGCTGAAACAACAATCGCAAAGCGCACCGCAGAACTCGCCTCAGCTTCGCCAGAATGCACAGGATCAACAGCAGGCAATGCAGGATCTCAATAATGTCATCAAAGGATTGAATGAACTGTCGCAAAAATCATTCGCGGTAACACCGGAAATGGGAAAAGCAATAGGCGAAGCATTAACACGGATGAATAACGCAATGCAGGCTTTGGAAATGCGGAACGGTTCAACAGCATCCCGGGAGCAGGAGCAAGCCATGGCGGCACTCAATCGTGCTGCCATGCAGGTGCAAAATACGCTTCAGGAAATGATGCAGGGCGGCGGGGGAGGCGGCGCCGGAGGGTTGATGCAGCAGCTGCAAAGAATAGCCGGTCAGCAGATGTCCATCAATATGCAGACAGAGCACATGGGCGGAATGTCTCAGCAGCAAGCTGCAGAAGCGGCACGCCTGGCGAAAGAACAAGGGGCTGTTCGTAAATCTCTGGAAGAACTCAACCGTGAAGCTCAGGAGAGCGGCGAGCAGAAAAAATTACTTGGTGATCTTCAGAAAATTGCGGAAGAGATGAACGAAGTGATAGAAAACCTTGAACAGAATAAATTGAATTCTGAAACAATGAAAAAGCAAGAACGCATTCTCTCACGGCTGCTCGATGCATCTAAATCCATGCACGAACACGATTACGAGAAAAAACGTAAAGCAGAAACCGGCACGCACATGACCCGCCGCAGTCCAAGCGACATTGACCCGAATTCTCTGGAAGGAAAGAGTCAATTGCGCGAAGAATTGCTGAAAGCATTAGAGCAGGGATATTCAAAGGATTATCAAGAACTTATACGAAAGTATTTTGAGGAGTTGGAAAAAACAGAAAAGTCCGTACCTTAGGACAATAGTGTAATTAAACGGCACCTATTCATATTTCAATGAAAGGAGAATCCTATGAAACAGTGGATTGAGGAAATGTGGAGATTACTTTTAATTACGGTTCTTGGCTTTACCGGAAGCATGACTGCCGGACTTATGATTTACGGAGGAGATATATTTAATCCGCAATCGCCAGGATTTGCGTACTATATTATGTTTGGTTTGAGCACCTCTTTTATTTTTGCCTTCTACCATGTGCGCGGACTTTCCAATACTATCACAGCAGCTGTCTCAACCGGGGCGGTTATTTTTGTCGTTGCCTCATTCTGGATGCCGGTATTGAATGCTGCCATCTGGTCATTCGGCATCAATCTTTCTGTGGTTGTGCTGGCATTTCTTTTTGAGCGGAAGCTCGCTTATTTCAAACAGTGGAAGTTTATTGTCGTGGGCGTTGTCTATGGTGCAATATTTGTGCTTATGAGGTTGTTGGTGAGTATTCTTACAGGTGTGGCGACATTGCCTCCTGCACTTTTCCAAAATTATTATAAAGATGGATTGTGGTTAGGTCTGAGTCTCGGCATTGGTGTAGAGATTGCGGAATCGATTGTCCATTCTGTCGATCTTCACCGGGAAGCGACACGGGAAAAAAATAAATAAAACAAATAAAATAAATACATAATCCTACTTGCTGTCAGGAATCCCGCCCGACTTCGTCGATGTCTCGTCTCGATTCATTGAATCGAGACGGACCGTACGGGATGCCGTAAAGCGGCACAAGGCGGGTAAAAAACTCCTGACAGCAATGGTAAACCTTACTTCTACCAACTAACATGCCAGTGTTTGATTTCCCAATTATTTTGTTTTGATTTTACAAAAAGAATTGTGTGGTAACGTTCGGGTCCATCTTTTTCTATTTGTGATTTCCGGATAATAATCAATGTGGTTTTATCATCTGATAATATAAAATGTAAAAAGCGTGATCTGGATTTTTCCCCTTCAACCAATGTTATGTCTTTGACTTCATTTTTAAAGACGCCATATAAACTTGTGTATCTGTTTCCAAAGATAATATATGCATCTGGACTTAAGTGTTGCTGAATTACTTCATTCATGTTGGTTCCCTTAAGTACATCGTCAATTATTTTTCCCGTTGATCTTACCATGCGTGTATATTCACTTCGTATAGTGCTATCTTTCGAATCATCTTCTTCACCAGTTGTCATCCTGTATCTGAATGGAATGGTCACCCAGGTCGCTACCGGATTCCTTTGCTTTTGAGCTGGATAAAACTTCCATTGGCGTGCTGCAGCAATCGCAGAGTCTACGAATTCTTTTCCATCCGGACTCTTCACTTCTTTGTTTTTGTTGTCTCTGCCTTTGTGTGGTGAAACTTGAATGCTCATCGACTGTGCATCGGTAACGTTCCCACTCATATCGATAAAGGTTTTAAGATTCACGTCCGCTTCCCAAAAGTCTTTTAACATGGATTTTGGATATTTCGGCTCAACTTTCTTGAGTAACTTTGGCTCAACATCATATTGCATGATTGTGTCTGCATTATTCAATGGTATCTGGTCATTTGCGGAAAGATTTAAATTATTCTGTTTGCTCACCGCGATATATGCCGATGCATTCTGACCAAAGAGAAGAAGTGGTACAAATAAGATTCCAAGTAATACCAATACATTGTTTTTCATTGTAAGCTCCTCAATTATTAAGATGAGATGAAGGAGGAATATATCCACGCACCTCCACAGTGGGAAGTGTCGGTACGTAGACAACAGTTTCATTTGAAACGACATTTGAACGATACCATAATGATGTACATGCAACGCTGGTAAGAATGGTTATAGCAAGAACAACGCCAACAGCTCTCAGAGAAATCGTTCGACCTTGTCTCATCCATTCAAAACTGTGCTTTATCGGTTTGTTGATACCTGATGATGCGACTATATGTGCACGTATCTTTCGGTTCAACAGTTCCGGAACAGTTGCTGCCTGCATGTTTAACAGTTCGGAACGAAGGCTCATTGTTTCTTTCAAAAATCCCCGGCATTCATTACATTCACCAAGATGGCGGAACAAGTTAGATTCACTCTCGATGTCCAACTCACCATCAATGAACTGGCTGATATTTTCCTGATATTGTTCGCAATTCATAATTGACCTCGTTGTACCTTACTGTCATTCCCACTTGTCTTTAGTGGGAATCTTACTTTGTCTTTAACAAGATTCCCGATAGCTGGAAGCCTGATAAAGTATCACGCTTCGCGTGATACAATTTTATGCCTCCGGCTGGGAATGACAATGTTCATTATTGATAATATTCTTTCAATTTTTTTGTTAAAGCTTTGCGTGCCTTGAAGAGACGCGACTTCACTGAACTTTCTGTATCACCGGTAATCTCTGCAATTTGCATATACGTGAGCTGCTCATATTCCCTTAATAAGAGTACTTCACGGTATTCGCTTTTCAAATTCTGAAGAAGTCGTTGAACAATTTCTGTGGTTTCCGCAGCGACAGTCAAATCATACGGTGTTTGTTTGTCCCAAACTTCCTCATCGTTCTGAACACCATTGCGCCGGTTTTTTCGGATGTGCATCATTACTTCATTGCGGGCAATACGAAAGAGCCAGGGCAGAAAGGATTCTGTCTTTTGTAATAAGCCGATGTTTGAGAACATCTTCATAAACGTTTCCTGCGTCGTATCCTCAGCTGCATTGGAATCGGTAAGCATGCGAAGACAATAGCGGTAAATTGCTGCTTTGTGGTGTGCATACAATTCCGCAAACGCCTGCCGGTCGGCATTCTGCAATAGCTGAACCAATTCGGTATCTGTTTTCACCGCACAATACTTTCTGTACTACATGGGTTGTGCATATGCATTTGGATTTTCATCGTTCCATAGAGAAGATGCACAAAGAGAAAGAAAGTTGCTGGAGAATTTAAAATATTTTAGCTCTTACGGCCATACTTCATCATTGCAACACACGAACTTATTGGCTACATTTTCGCAGGAAAACAACCTGACTGAACTGTGGCTTCCATTCTTTTAAACGATACCGAACTTCAATTTCCTA
>Ga0182027_10010487_pt1 | contig 13175 bp, 10 predicted proteins | sample 712E1DmetaG_FD_121300 | JGI IMG/M metagenome (GOLD analysis project Ga0182027, IMG submission 121300) | Permafrost microbial communities from Stordalen Mire, Sweden - 712E1D metaG (Illumina Assembly) | ecosystem: Environmental > Terrestrial > Soil > Wetlands > Permafrost | place: Sweden...
GGATCGTAACTCGCGGCATTCGCCGAAAGGTTGCTGCCGCCCCAAACGATCATCTGGGTACCCGTCCAAACCGCTGAATGGTTGCTGCGAGGATGAGGTGCGCCGGCGGTCGTCGTCGGCCGCCACATGTCGGTGGTCGGATCGTAGATTGCCCCAGCGGCTGAATCGCACGCGCCGTCGACGTAGCCGCCCCAAACAATCATCGTCGTCCCGGTCCATACGACGGAGCTGTACTGCTGCTGGACGGGCGCGCCGACGAGGGACATCGTCTTCCAGGTATCTGTCTTCGGGTTGTAGCGGCCACCCACCGCCGTGGACGCGATCTGACCAGGCCACACAATCATCTCCGTTCCGGTCCAAACCGCCCGCGGATTGGCAGCAAGCGCGGGTGCGCCACTGAGGCTCATCGTCGACCATTGGTCACCTGCCGGATCGTAACGGCCGCCTGACACGAGGCTGCTGGAGCCGTCAGAGCCACCCCACACGATCATCTCGCTACCAGTCCAAACGGCCACATGGTACTGGCGGGCTCTCGGCGCAACGCTGGTGCTCACAGGCAACCAAGTGTCCGTCGCAGGATTGTAACGGCCGCCGGTCGCCTCGGATCGATTGGTGAAGCCGCCCCATACAATCATCTCCGTGCCAGTCCAGATCGCGGTCGCGCCGGCGCGGGGCCCACTTGGGGCGCCCGTGTTCGACATCGTTGTCCAGGCATCGACACGCGTCCGCGCCACGGCCGGACCAGCGACCCGCGCGGGCGAAGCGGGCCAAAGATCAGGTGGCGCCTGTCCGCCCGGCGAGCCCCCCGAGGGTGCCCCTCCATTGGATCCGCTTGAATCACCCTGCCACCAACACGAGCCTGCGCTTCCGCCGATGTTGCCGCCTCCAGGGATCGGCCAGTAACCGTCTCCGTTGACGTCGATGTACCCGCCGTTGACGCTAATGTATCCGCCAGCGCCACCGCCATTTCCGCCGGCGCCATATCCGCCCTCGCCACCGCCATATCCGCCCTCGCCGCCGCCATATCCGCCTATTCCACCAGCGCCGGCGGTGCCGCCAGTCGGGCCAGTACCCGCCGTGCCGCCACCGGTTGCTAGAGGGTGTGTCTTAATCGAGCTAGAGCACGCGGTGTTTCCGGCAAGAAATACGAGAACAGCGACGAAGCGATATTGCGACATGATTTTCTAAGGTAGCAAAGCCACCCACTGTCCGAAATGGAAAGATCCAACTTCGCTCGATTACGTGTCGAAAACCGGATCGGGATCACACCCACCGACGACGCCGCCGCGATCAAATTCTCGCCGCGAGCAGCAGCAACGAAATTGGACTTACGTCACCCGCAACATCTTCCTCGCTCCGCGCGCGGCCACCGCCTGGCGGTAGGCATCGAGCGCGGCGGGGAACGGCTGCAGGGCGCGCTCGAAGATGCCCAGGCTGTACGCAATGGCCAGGCCGTAGTTGGTGATGGGAACGCCGGCGCGATTGCAGGCGAAGATGCGCGACAGAACCTCGCGGCGGTTCAGCATGCACGAACCGCAATGGATCACGAGCTTGTATTCCTTGGGATCGGAGATGAAGTCGCGCCCCTGCAGCTGCTCGACCTTGAGCGAGCCGCCGACGTACTGGCCGAGCCAGCGCGGAATCTTCACACGCCCGATGTCTTCGCCGATGGGGTGGTGCGAACAGGCTTCGGCAATGGCGATGCGGTCGCCCGGCTTCAAATTGTCGATGGCCAACGCCCCACGCGCGAATTGCAGCAGATCGCCTTTCTGCCGGGCGAACAAGATGGAAAACGAAGTCAGCGGCACATCGGGCGGTGTGTCGGCCGAAACCTTCAGGAAGGCCTGCGAATCGGTGACGACCAGGGCCGGCTTGTGCTTGAGGTTGTCTAGCACCTGGCGCAGCTCGCGTTCTTGCGTCACGATGGCGTACGAATCGTGATCCAGCAGATCGCGGATGGCTTGCGACTGCGGCAGGATCAAGCGACCCTTGGGCGCTTCCTTGTCGACGGGAACGACGAGCACGGCGAATTCCCCCGGCGGCACCAAATCCGAAAGAATCGTCGGCGCATTGAGAAACTGTTCGGGCGCCAGCTCCACCAGCGCCTCGCGGATTTCCGCCAAACCCTCCCCGCGCGCGGCGCTCGCGACGATGGGCTTGAGCCCGCGATGAAGCAGGCGATCCAGGGTCGCGTCGGACGGCTTGGCCAGGTCGCTCTTGTTGAGCACCGGCAGCACCGGGATCTTGCGCTCGTCAAACGCGTCGAGCAGGGCGACTTCCAGACTGCCGAGTCCCTCTTCGGCCAGCACCAAGATCGCGAGCTCGGTGCGCTCCAGCACCTTCATGGTACGTTCCACGCGCTGGGCGCCGAGCGCGCCGACATCGTCGAGGCCGGCGGTATCGATGAATAGCACCGGGCCGAGCGGCGTGATCTCCATGGGCTTTTCCACCGGATCGGTCGTGGTGCCGGGCTCGGGCGAGACGATGGATACTTGCTGCCGAGTGAGGGCGTTGAGAAGCGACGACTTCCCGACGTTGCGCCGACCGAAAATCCCGATGTGCAGACGTACTCCACGAGGTGCCGCGTTCATTCTGTCTCCTTACTGCGATGGCCAATTTGGTTCACACGTCCGGGCGAAGTGAGGTGGTCGTACTCGTCGGCCGAAAGTAGGCCGCGGCGAACCACCAGCTCGCGCAGCGTACCGTGCCCGGCCGCGACGGCCTTCGAAAGGTCGTTGCTGGCGGCGTGGCCGAGCCGTTCGACCAGCGCGGTCAGCGCCGCGGTGCCGTCGTGCACATGGGCATGGCACTGTTCAACGTTGGCGACGATTCCCGTCACGCACTCGCGCGCGAGAATCCGGCAGGAGGCGGTCAACAAATCCAGGCTGCCCAGCAGCGTGTCCGCCACCAGCGGCAGAAACGGATTGAGCTCGAGCGAGCCCGAGGAAACCGCCAGCGTGATGGCAAGATCGTTCGCGATCACCTGCATCGCCGCCTGGGTCACCGCCTCGGGCACCACCGGATTGACCTTGCCCGGCATGATGGACGAGCCGGCCTGGCGCGGCGGCAGGCGAATCTCGGCCAGCCCGGCGCTCGGCCCCGAGGACAGCAGGCGCAGATCCGAACAGATCTTCCACAGACTGGTCGCACACGCCTTGAGAATCCCGCTCACCTCGACGAAGGCATCGGCATTTTGGGTCGCTTCCACCAAGTTCTCGGCGCGCGCCAGGCCGAAGCCGCTCAACTCGCGCAGCACATCGACCACACGGAAGATGTACGCCCGCGGGGCGCCGAGGCCGGTGCCGATCGCGGTGCCGCCCAGGTTGACCACGCGCAGGCGCTCTTCGCATTTGTAAATGCGCCAGCGATCGCGCGTGAAGGCTTCAGCATAGGCGCCCATTTCGCGGCCGAGTGTGGTAAGCACGGCGTCCTGCAACTCCGTGCGGCCCACCTTGACGACGTCCGCCAGCTCGCGCTCTTTGACCTGAAATGCCTCCTGCAGCTCGACCACGGCCTTTTCCAGCACGCGCAGACTGGCGACTGCGGCCACCTTCAACGCCGTGGGGTAGGTGTCGTTGGTCGACTGGTGCAGGTTGACGTGGTCGAGTGGGTCGATGACAGCGTAGTCGCCCGGCGCGTGCCCGAGCGCCGCCAGCGCGCGGTTCGCCAGCACCTCGTTGACGTTCATGTTGAGCGAGGTCCCCGCGCCGCCTTGCAGGGCATCGACCAGAATGTGCTCGTCGAGCTTGCCCGCGGCCAGCTCCGCCGCCGCGCCCTCGATGGCCTCGGCCTCACGCGCGGGCAGACTGCCCAGCTCGCGGTTGGTGCGCGCGCAGGCCTGCTTGACCAAGCCGTAGGCGTGGATGAGCCCAGGAAAGACGCGCCGGCCGGACAAGGGGAAGTTTTCCGTCGCGCGCAGGGTGTGAATGCCCCACAGCGCCGCCGCCGGCACATCGCGTTCGCCGAGGAGGTCGCGTTCTTTGCGCGTCGTCGAGCTTGGGGCGGACATCCATTCAAACCTACCCTGTCCTGCTCGACTATCAACCACCAATGGCAACTGGCAAGGCACCGAACTTCATTGAACTTGCCGTCGAACGGCGCTAGGTCATGGCCCGCGCATTGGAAGCGCCAACCATGAAGAAATACGTGTGCTCAGCCTGCGACTACGAATACGATCCCGCGCTCGGCGATCCCGAGCATGGCATCGCGCCAGGCACTGCCTTCGAAGACATTCCCAGCGATTGGAGATGCCCGGTCTGTGGTATTTCCAAAGACGCGTTCATCCCGATGGATTGACCTTTTCCTGGCCTGCAGCCGAAGGAGTTTCTGACCATGGCCCCACGCGAAATGAAACCCGGAGTGTACTCAGTCGGCGCGATCGACTGGGATCGCCGCCTCTTCGATTCCTTGATCCCGCTGCCGCTCGGAACCAGCTACAACTCATACCTGGTCAAGGGTTCAAACAAGGTCGCCCTCATTGACACCGTCGAGCCGAGCCTTGCCAAGGATCTCTTCGCCAACCTCGATGCCCTCGGCATCACCACGATCGACTACGTGGTCTGCCATCACGCCGAACAAGATCACTCGGGTAGCATTCCCGCCGTGCTCGCACGCTACCCGGGCGCCAAGGTCGTGACCAACCAGAAATGCGCGGATCTCCTCGCCTCGCACCTGCGCGTTCCCAGCGATGCGTGCGAGATCATCACCGACGGCGCCGTGCTCGACCTGGGCGGACGCACGCTGCAGTTCATGTTCGCGCCCTGGGTGCACTGGCCCGAGACCATGCTGAGCTTCCTGCGCGAAGACAAGATCCTCTTCACCTGCGATTTCTTCGGCTCGCATTTCGCCACCGGCACTCTGTACGCCGACGACGAGCACCACGTGTACCTGTCGGCCAAGCGCTACTACGCCGAGATCATGATGCCGTTCCGGCAGAAGTATCCAGCGTACCTGCAGAAGATCGATGCCATGGGCCCCGAGCTCATCGCGCCCAGCCACGGCCCGATCTATCGCAGGCCCGATTTCATCCTGGACGCGTACAAGGACTGGACCTCGGACAAGGTGAAGAACGAGGCCTTGATCGCCTATGTGTCCATGCACGGAAGCACCAAGGTGATGGTCGATCGTCTGGTCGACCGCCTGGTCGCCCGCGGGGTCAACGTGAAGCAATTCGATCTCGCCACCATCGACCTTGGGGAATTGGCCATGGCCTTGGTCGACGCCGCAACCCTGGTGCTGGCAACCCCGACGGTCCTCAACGGCCCTCACCCCGCCGCCGTCTACGCCGCCTACCTGACCGGCGCCATCAAACCCAAACTGCGCCACGCGGTCATCATCGGCTCACAAGCCTGGGGCGGCAAAACCGTCGACACCCTCAAGGGACTGCTCGCCGGTCTCAAGCTGGAAATGTTCGACCCGCTCATGAGCAAGGGCCTTCCCACCGCCGAGGATCTGGCCGCGGTCGACAAGCTGGCCGAGACGATTCAGGCTAGACACGCGGCCTTGGCGTAGGCGGTCCCGACCGCCTGCAGGTTTAGCGGTGGCCGCCGCCGTGGCCGCCGCCAAAGCCACCGTGCGAGCCGCCGCCAAAGCTACCGTGCGAGCCGCCGCCAAAGCCACCGTGCGAGCCGCCGAACGACCTAGCGCCGCCGCCGACGCTGCCGTGAAATCCGCCGCCGTAGTTATGGGCAGCGACTCCGCCACGGAATCCGCCGGCAGCGTGGTAGCCGCCACCAACGCCGCCGCGAAAGCCGGCAGCCCCGCGGTAGCCGGCCCCGCCACGAAATCCCCCGCCGTAGCCGCCGCGAAAACCGTACCCGCCGCGATAGCCGCCGCGGTACCCGCCCCAGCCGTAGCCGGCGTGAATCAGGCCGCGATACCATCCGAAGGCGAACGGACCCCGCACACCAAAGTACGGATAAGCGCCCCAACCCCAAATCCAGGGCGCGGCCAACCACGTCCATCCGTAGCTCGGATAGTACACGTAGGCGTAAGGAGACGTGTCGTTGGCCGTGCCTTCGTAAGTGTACTGGTCTCCGTAGGGCATCCAAACCCATCCGTAGTCGTTCGTGTAGACCCACTGGCCACCCGCCGATGTCTGACTCGGAACGACGGGCTGCTGCGCCTGACGTTGCCCTTGCGCCTGAGCCGGCACGGCCGGCGGCTGCATGGGCGGAGCGGGTGGCTGCTGGCTCGGCGCCGCAGTGGGCGGCTGCACTTGCTGTGTCTCGGGATTGGTTTGGGAATAGGACGCCTGGCTCGGCGCGATTTCTATAAAGTCCCCGGCGGCTTGCTGGGCGCGCGCGACGCCGCCCAAACCAAAGAGCAGGAAATAAAAGCAGGCAGTCAACTTCGTCGTCATGGCATCACCTCAAATTAAGGATGACGGTGCAGTCATTCTACCTCTGCAACGTATCCAACCCACGTCGGTGCAATCCCCGTGCCCGTCGATCTCGTCAATTGTCCCTGATGGCGCTCGGGATACCAGCCGATTTCGGCTGACTTCCGTGGCGAGGACAGCCCGCTGTGAATTGACTTCACGGCAACACGATCTCGTAGCCGCTCTGAATCATTCGCCGGTTGTGTGCTGTTCACGGGGCCGTGCCAACTTGTCGACTCCGCGCGCCGACGTAGCCATCGCGCAACGCACGTCCTGCGGTAGACTGCGCGCGTGGAACCACTGAACGTCCTCATCATCGACGACGAGAAGAACATCCGTCATGCCTTGCGCGTGTGCATCGAAGCGCTGGGGGCGAAGGTCGGCGAAGCGCCGTCCGCTCAGGCGGCCCTGGATGCCATGGGGCGAACGACCTACGAAGTGGCCTTCCTCGACCTCAAGCTGGGCGTCGACAGTGGCCTCGACCTGATTCCCCAACTTCTCGCCGAGAATCCCAATCTCACCATCGTGGTCGTGACGGCCTACGCAACCATCGAGACCGCGGTTGAGGCGATGAGGCGCGGCGCCTGGGACTACCTACCCAAGCCGTTCACGCCAGCACAGATACGCCACATCTTGGACCGCATCCTCAAGCAGCACTCGCTGATGGTGCGCGCCGCCGACCTTGAAAGTCAGCTCACCGCCGAGACCCCCGATATTCTTCTCGCCTCCTCTGCGCCCTCGGTGCGCGGCGTTCTGGACATCGTGGCACGGGCTGCTCAGTCGGACGCCGCGGTACTATTTCGCGGCGAGAGTGGTACCGGAAAGGGAGTGCTTGCGCGGGCGTTGCACAAGCAAAGCAAGCGCCGCGAGCGTCCCTTCGTGCTGGTGAATTGCCCTACCCTGTCCGAGGATCTCCTGGCCAGTGAGCTCTTCGGCCACGCCAGGGGCGCCTTCACCGGGGCCGTGCGCGACCAAGTCGGCCGCGTGGAGGCGGCCGAGGGCGGCACGCTGTTCCTCGATGAAATCGGAGAAATGCCCGCGAATCTTCAGGCCAAGTTGTTGCGCTTTCTTCAGGAAAAACAGTTCGAACGCATCGGCGAAACGAGAACCCGCCAAACCGACGTACGCGTTGTCGCCGCCACCAACCGCGACTTGGACGCGGACGTGAGAAGCGGCACCTTTCGCGAGGATCTGTTGTATCGCTTGAACGTCGTTGAAGTGAGGGTTCCCGCCTTGCGCGAAAGGCGCGAAGACATCTTGCCGCTGGCACGCCATTTCTTGACCTTCTTCGCTCGCTCCACCGGCCGACCCGTTCCCGAGCTTTCGCCCGCAGCCGAGCAGGCGCTGGGAGACCACACGTGGCCGGGCAACGTGCGCGAGCTACGCAACGCCATTGAGCGCGCCATTATCCTATGGCCCTCCCCGCGGCTGGAACCGCAAGCCTTCCCCGAGCGCATCGCCGGAGCGAAAGAACTCGGCCCGCACGTGGGCGGCGACTTCAGCGTGGAAACCATCGAACGCGCCCACATCTTGTCCGTGATGGCGCGCGCTCCGTCGCTCGATAGCGCCGCGGCAATTCTCGGTATCGATTCATCGACCCTGTGGCGCAAACGCAAGCGCTACGACGAGGGTGCCTGACCATGTCGCCCACCCTGCTCATGGTCGGCGTTCGCTCGCTCGGGCGATCCATCGCGCTTCATTTCGCGCGCCAGGGCTGGACCGTGCTGTGCGCCGCGCGCACCGAGGCGTCGGTCGAGGCACTCGCCTCCGAGGTCGGAAGTGCGGGCGGCACGGGAATCCCTTTGACTTGCGACCTACGCGATCCGCAATCGCTGCACGGGCTACGCGACCATGCGCACATCGATCTGTGCATCGCCGCGCAGACCGCGGGCGGGCGATTGGGGCCGCGGCCGTTGCTTGACACCGACGACGACGAGCTGGAACGCGCCATCACCAGCTACGTGCGCGGCACCTGGAACCTGCTCAAGATCGTCGGCCGGAAAATGGCCGAGCAGCAGGCCGGCACGTTCTTGCAGATTGGCACTTCGTCCGGGGTGCGCACGAAAGAAGGATTCGCTCCGCTCGGGGCCGCGCAACACGCCCTGCGCGCCCTGGTTCAAGTGGCGGCGCGCGAGTGGCGCGGCCATGGCGTGCACGTGGCCTACCTGCCCATCGACGGCGGCATCGAGAGTGAACGCTCTGCTGACTGGATCGCACGCAAAGGCGTCGATCGCGCGATTCCACCGGACGATATCGCGCGTGCCTGCGAGTATCTACACCGGCAAGATCGCCGCGCCTGGACCCACGAGCTCTTGCTGCGCCCGCCTGGCAACGAATGGCTTGCGCCCACGTAGCGAGAGCCGCTTCAGTAGCAGCACCCGTTCCACGGCGGCGGAAGGTTGAGGTCCCAGCACAGAACGGTGCCGTCGGTCCTCAGCGCGCACGCGAAGGTATCTCCCAGGCTGACGGCGGTGAAAGCACCTGTAGGTGGCGTGGGTTGGGCGAGAGCCCCGTCGCCCCAGCAGCCAAGGGTGCCATCGGTCTTCACCCCGCATACTTCGAAGGTAGACACACCGACGGAATTGAAGCTCGCCGCGGGCGCAGCACCATAGGAGGAAACACCGTCACCACCCCAACACAGCACCGCGCCATCGTTTCGCACGGCACAGGGGTAGTCATCACCTGCACTCATGAATGTGAAGGTTCCGGAGGGCGGCGTTAGGGCCGTATTTCCGCCGCCGTTTCCGCCCCAACAGACGATGGTTCCGTCGGATCTCAAACCACAGGTGAAGAAGGCGCCCCCGCAAAGGGACATGAACGTGCCAGCGGGCGGTATGCTTTCGCCCGCCCAGTCGACCCCCCAGCACGTTACACCGCCGTCGATCTTCACTCCGCAAGTGTTGGTATAGCCTGCGCTGATCGACGCGTAGGTGTCCGTGGGTGGACTCGACAGATTGTAGTAATAGGCGCTATCCCCCCAGCAGGTGACCGTTCCGTCAGTCGTGAGCCCGCAAGCGTGGTACCAATTTGCACTGACCGAGCTGAAGGTACCAGTCGGGGCCGAGGCTTGTCCCAAGCTGTTGTCGCCCCAGCAGGCAATTGTGCGGTCGGTTCTGACGCCACATGCGAAATTGTTGCCCACGCTGATTGAGGTGAAGGTGCCGTCGATTGTCGTCACCCCGCCGTCTGTTGCCATCGGCGATCCTCCGCCACCGCCGGCGCCACCCAATGTCCCTGAGCCTCCGCCCGCCGTCGGCGGCACAGTGCTGCCGCCAGCGCCGCCAAGCTCCGACGAACCACTGTCCGGCGGATGCAACTTTGCCGTCTGAGAGGAACAGGCCACCACGCAAAGGACGACGAAGACCAGGCATTTCATCTTTGCCTCATTTTTCTTGCGCCAAGTGCGCAGGAGCACCGAGGTGCTGACGGAAATTGCACCACGGGGATGGTCGTCGCGCAAGCGATTTAGCCGCGGCAAGGGAGCCTCCCGAGCCCGCCGACGGGAGCCTCTCCGGACTAGCAGCGAGAAAAACCCAGGCCTGCTACTGAGCTACCGCGTTCGGATGCGAGCCAACCTGGCCGAATTGACGGTCGAGCGCAAGGTTCAATTCGAGCACGTTGACTGTCGCCTCACCGAGGAAGCCAAAATCGCGGCCCGAGACCGATTCTTCGACGGTCGCGCTGATCCGCGCCGGGCTCACGCCGCGCGCCCGCGCGACACGCGGCACCTGCCACATGGCGACGCGCGGGCTGATGTGCGGATCGAGCCCGCTGCCCGACGCCGTGACGAGATCCGCGGGAACATTTCCGGAAGCTTCGGGGTTCTCCTTTTGCAGGCGGGCCATGTCGGCCTTCACCCGGTCTTGCAGCTTCGCCGAGGTCGGGCCGAAATTCGATCCGCCCGACGCCAAGGGGTCGTAGCCATTGCCGGCAGCGGATGGCCGCGGCTGAAAGTAGGCTGGATTCGTGAAGGTTTGACCAAGCAGGCGCGAACCCACGACCTTTCCGCTTTCGTCGTGGACCAGGCTGCCGTTGGCTGCGCTTGGGAAAAGCATCTGTGCCAAAGCCGTCATTCCCAAGGGATAGAGAATGCCTGTCAGTACAATGGTAACTAGGCTGACCCGCAATGCAACAATGAACGTCTTCATGATTTTGCCCTCAGACAAGATGAAGCGCCTTGAGCGCAACGTCGACAATCTTGATACCGACAAACGGAGCGATGATTCCGCCCAATCCATAGATGAGCATGGAACGCCGGAACAGCGCCGCCGCGCCGAGCGGCCGATATTTTACGCCCCGGAGCGCGAGCGGAATTAACAATACGATGATAATGGCATTGAAAATGACGGCAGACAGAATGGCGCTTGAAGGCGACGCGAGGCCCATAACGTTGAGGGGCGCAATCTCCGGGAAAGCGCTCATGAACATGGCGGGAAGAATGGCGAAGTATTTGGCAACATCATTGGCAATAGAGAACGTCGTCAGTGCGCCACGGGTCATCAATAGCTGCTTTCCGACTTCAACCACCTCCAACAGCTTGGTGGGATTCGAGTCCAAGTCGATCATGTTGCCGGCCTCTTTCGCGGCCTGCGTCCCACTGTTCATCGCCACGCCGACATCGGCCTGAGCCAGCGCAGGAGCGTCGTTGGTGCCATCGCCAGTCATGGCCACCAGCTTGCCCTTCGCCTGCTCGGTCTTGATAAGGCGCATCTTGGCTTCCGGTGTGGCCTCGGCGAGGAAGTCGTCGACACCCGCTTCGCGCGCAATGGCCGCCGCCGTGCGCGGATTGTCGCCGGTAATCATGATGGTGCGAATGCCCATGGCGCGAAAGCGATCGAAACGTTCTTTGATTCCGCCCTTGACGACGTCGTTGAGCCGCACCACCCCGAGCACGTTCTTGCCCTCGGCCACCGCGAGCGGCGTGGCGCCCTGATCTGCGATCTTCTGCGCCACTTCGGTCAGCGCAGCCGGCACATCACCGCCCATGGATTCTACCCACGATTTGATGGCATCGACCGCGCCCTTGCGAATCTTACGGCCATCGAGGTCGCAGCCACTCATGCGCGTGAGCGCCGTGAACTTCACGAATTGCGCCCCCAGCTTCTCCACGTCGCGACCGCGCAGATTGAACTTCTCCTTTGCCAGCACCACGATGGAGCGTCCTTCGGGGGTTTCGTCGGCCAGGCTGGCCAACTGGGCCGCGTCCGCCAGTGCATCCACCGATCCTCCGCCCACCGGAATGAATTCCGTTGCCATGCGGTTGCCGAGTGTAATGGTGCCGGTCTTGTCGAGCAACAAAGTGTCCACGTCCCCGGCGGCTTCGATGGCACGGCCGCTCATGGCGATGACGTTCTTGCGAATCAAGCGGTCCATGCCGGCGATGCCGATGGCAGACAACAAACCGCCAATGGTGGTGGGAATGAGACACACCAACAATGCGACGATGACGGTCGCAGAGAGGTGGATGGACGAATACGCCGCCAGGGGCACGAGCGTCACGCACGCAAGCAAGAAGACGATGGTCATGCCCACCAACAGAATGTGCAGCGCAATCTCATTGGGCGTCTTCTGCCGGGTCGCCCCTTCCACGAGCGCGATCATGCGATCGAGGAATGTGTGCCCGGGGTCGGAGGTGATCTTGATGACGATGTGGTCCGACAGCACGCGCGTGCCGCCGGTGACCGCCGACCGGTCGCCGCCGCTTTCGCGGATGACCGGCGCGGACTCGCCCGTGATGGCCGACTCGTCGACAGAGGCAACGCCCTCGATGACCTCACCGTCGCCGGGAATCAGCTCGCCGGCGTCAACGACGACCATGTCGCCCGTGCGCAAGGTGTCTGCGCCGACCACCTCTTCAGGTCCATTGCGTGTCTTGAGCCGGCGGGCGGAGGTTTGCGTGCGCATCTTGCGCAAGCTCGCGGCCTGCGCTTTGCCGCGTCCTTCGGCCACCGCCTCGGCCAGGTTGGCAAACAGGACCGTGAACCACAGCCAGAGGGAAATGCTGATGGTGAACCACAGCGGTGCCGACTGCGCGGTCGGGGCAATGGCGTCACGCAGGGCCACCAAGGTGGTGAGTACGCTACCGATCTCGACCACGAACATGACGGGATTGCGGATGACCTTGCTCGGCGAGAGCTTGCGCACGCTCTCCCACGCGGCTTCCTTGAGGATTTTGCTATCGAATAGGGCGACGGCTTGAGCTTGCGAACGCATTAGAATACCTTTCCGGCCAGTGCGACGAAGTGCTCGGCGACCGGACCAAGCGACAGTGCGGGGAAGAAGGTCAGTGCGCCGACGATGACGATGACCGACACGAGCAGTCCGGAGAACAGAATCCCGTGGGTCGGAAAGGTTCCGGGGCCGGCCGGCACGGTTCGTTTGCCGCGCATGGAGCCGGCGATGGCCATCACCGGAATCATCATGAAGAAGCGGCCAAACAGCATGGATAGGCCGAGTGTTGTGTTCCACCACGGCGTATTGGCATTGAGTCCGGCAAAGGCCGATCCATTATTGCCAGTGGCGCTGGCGTAGGCGTAGAGGATTTCGGACAACCCGTGCGGCCCCGCATTGTTGAGCGACGAGGTCCCATACCCCGCAACCGAGGACCACGCCGAGAAACCCAAGATGATTAGCGGAAAAATCAGGATGTAGAGCATGGCCAGCTTCATTTCCTTGCCTTCGATCTTCTTACCCAAATATTCGGGGGTTCGACCGACCATCAGCCCGGCAATGAACACCGACATCAGCACGAACATCAACATGCCGAAGAGTCCGGCGCCCACGCCGCCGAAGACAA
>Ga0182027_10010488_pt1 | contig 13171 bp, 14 predicted proteins | sample 712E1DmetaG_FD_121300 | JGI IMG/M metagenome (GOLD analysis project Ga0182027, IMG submission 121300) | Permafrost microbial communities from Stordalen Mire, Sweden - 712E1D metaG (Illumina Assembly) | ecosystem: Environmental > Terrestrial > Soil > Wetlands > Permafrost | place: Sweden...
CCAGATGGGTATCGCGACGGGCGGCTCCGGCGGGAACATTACACGATCCGCCACGACGAAGAAAACACAAGACCAAGGCCTCAGTCCCTAAAAGGGCTTGACAGGTCGCTCCATATCAGTTCTTTCCCGGCGCTTTGCGTGCAGCATCAGGCGCCCCGGCGTAGACCAGGATTTCTATGCTCCCGCCCTCGCTAGCGGTGGCGCTCTTTCCCAGACCAAGAGTCTTCACGCGAGTATCGTCCAGCGGGAAACTTTCCACCAGGTATTTGCGAACAACGAAGCTGCGGGCTTCACTTAGCGCGAGTTGCTTGTCGGAGTCGCCTGTTCTGCCGGTGCTGGCCGCGATCACGGCCAACCCGAACTTCTGACTTTGCAGATACTGTCCGGCGGCGTTCAGGCTCTTCTGATTGTTGAGCCGGGTGGAGTCCGGTTTGTCAAACAGGGTTTTCGGGTCGTACTGGAAGCGCTTGGCGGGCTTCTCGCCGGGAAGCTGCGATAGCGCGTGCCCGTTGACTTCCGCCGGATTGGCATAGCCTCGGTCCTTGAAGAATCCGCGCAGCAGGAAGTTGTGTTGCAAAGCGTCGGCGTCGTCATGCATGGAGGTAGCGCCCGCCGCCACTTGCCGGTAGATCGTCGTATCGTTGATCAGCTTTCCCACGGTTCCCTTTCCGGTGTTGATCTTCGTGGTGATCATGTCGAGGTTGTCCGTGGCCCCCTGGATATTTTCGAGAGCGCTTTGGCTGGTATCGAGGAGCCGATTTGCCTTCTGGAACAGATCCGAGACATCGAGAGGAGGCTCGCTTTCAATGGTCTCTCCGCCCTTGAGCCGGTCCGATTCCACGGAACCGAAGGAAAGCTCGACGTACTTGTCGCCCAGCAGGCCTTGGGATTGAATGGAGGCGATCGAGTCCGTCTTGACGATGGATTGCGTATCTTTCGCGAGGTCCATGGTAACCGTAATTTTTCCATCGGGCCTGGTGGGGAGTCGGACGGACTGCACCGTACCTTTGCGGATTCCCCCCACGCGAACGTCGGCGCCATCGCTTAGGCCGGTGGCGTTATCAAATTGGCTGAGGACCCGATAGTTCGCGCCGAATCTCAACTCCTGGCGGCCGACCAGAAACACACAAGCCGCGAGAATGGCGAGCGTGGTGATTAGGAACAGTCCCAAACGAAAGCTTCGTGACATGCCGTCAGCCCTCTCTTTGCCTCATGCAGCGTCTTTCACAAACCGAACGATCAGTGAATCTTTGCTTCGATCAAAGCCTTCGCAGGTCCCGTCGAACACAATGGCGCCTTCATCGAGCACGATCAGGCGGTCGGCGATGGTTCGAGCGGTATGGAGGTCGTGCGTGACCACCAAGCAGGTGATGTGCCGCTGGTCTCGCAGCTCGACGATGAGCCTTGCGATTTCCGCCGCGGTAATCGGATCGAGTCCCGCCGTGGGCTCGTCGAACATGACCACGGTTGGCTCGAGCGCGAGAGCGCGCGCCAGACCCACGCGCTTGCGCATGCCGCCGGAAACTTCGCAGGGCATCTTGTCGAGGTCGGCGTCCATACCAACGCTCCCGAGCAGTTGATGGACGCGGTGGCGGCGTTCGTCGCCGCAAAGCGCGGTGTGGCGCCGCAGCGGGAAGGCGACGTTGTCTCCGATGGTCATCGAATCGTAGAGCGCGGCTTGCTGAAACAGGAAGCCAACTTTCTTTCTGGCTTCGTTCAGCTCATTCAAAGAGGCGCTCGATAGGTCGCGCCCCACCAGACGAATGGAGCCCGCGTCGGGCGGCTCAAGGCCGATCAGCATCTTGAGCAGGACGCTCTTACCGGTGCCGCTCCGCCCCAGCACGCAGGTCACCTCGCCGGCCACGAGCTGGAAGGTGATTCCATTGAGAACCGTCTGTGCGCCAAACGACTTGCATAGCCCGGCAACGGCGATCGGAGCCTCGGTGTTGGGTGGGTGTTCCATCTAGAAGAACTCGATAATCAACTGAACCAGCAGCACGTCCGCCACGATGATGAACAAAGACGAGAGCACCACCGAACTGGTGGCGGAACGGCCGACGCCTTCGGTACCGCCGCGGGTGCGCATGCCTTGAAAGCAGGAGACCAGTCCGATGATCAAGCCAAAAATGGCGGTCTTGAGGGTGGGGGGAAGGACGTCGGTGAACGCGACGTTTTGAAAGCCGTTTGTAAGAAACCGTCCCAGGGAAATGGGCTCGACGAGGGCGCAAGCGACCCAGCCCATGAGAACGCCGAAGAAATCGGCCGCAATGGTAAGCAAAGGCATGGCTACGATGCAGGCCAGTACCCGGGTGGCCACAAGGAACTTGTGTGGATCGACCGCGGACGCCTCCATGGCGTCGATTTGCTCGGTGACGCGCATGGAACCCAACTCAGCTCCGATCCCGGCGCCCACGCGGCCGCTGGCAACCAGACCGGTGATGATCGGTCCGGTCTCCTTGATCAGCGAGAAGACGATCACCGTCGGAAGCATCGATCTGGCGCCGAAGCGCGAGAGACTACTGCGGGTTTGCAGGGACAGAACGACACCCGTCGCGGCGCCTGCAATCGCCATGAGTGGAAAAGACTTGGCGCCGATGGAATCCAACTGGCGGAAAAACTCGGCGCTCTCAAAAGGACGCGAGAAGATCGCTTTGGTCACCCGCCAGCCGAATAAGCCGAGGTCGCCAACCCACTCGACCATAGCCCGGAAGGGTTCGCCGAAGGCGCGAACCGTAGCATTCATCGGGGGACTGGAAACGGCTGTGGTCGCCATGGCGCAGAAATCACTCGCAGGTTGAATGCCGATTTCGGACGTGCGGTTCCCGATCGGGGTGTAATCGTTCCGAACAGCGCCCTAACGCCCGCGGCCGGGGCATGCCGGGACAATCATCCTGAAAAGCAGGAGCAGCGTCGCGGCAGGCAGCCCGCCTATTTCGCGATTTCGTGAGCAACGCATTCTCCCGGCTGTGGGGCTGGCGCTTCGATACGGTCGATGACAGGCGCCGGCGCCCTCTCCGTCGGTTTGTCCGTTGTGCCGTAGTCGGCGGCAGCCTCCGACGCGGACGAGATATTCCGGGCGCCAGTGTCTTGCATGGTTCTTTTCGCGCGGTCACACCATTCGCGACTGTCGCAGTGCACGGACACGAGGATGCCGCCACGCCTGATTCTGCCGGCGTATCGCCTGGCGATGTATTCGGACTGGCTGAGGCCCGCCAGCAATCCCACGATCCAACCGAGCGTGCCGCCCGCTCCGGCGCCAGCCAGAGCAGCCAGCAGCGGTCCCGCGGCGACGAGCGATCCCAAAGCCGGGATGGCAAACGTCTGATTCTGAGCAGAAACGAACCAGGCCAATGCGGCGCCAACAAGCGCCCCCACTGCCGCGCCGACCGCCGCTCCCGCCTGCGCCCTGGAGTGTTTTTCGTGGGCGAAATCCTTTGAACCCTGGTTGTCGGAGGACAGGACTGAGATGTCCGTCGCTCGATACCCCGCTTTGTGCAGGACGTTGATCGCATCTGCAACAGTTGTTCGATCCGGATAGATTCCGATGACCGATGTATTCCTTGCCATTATCTTCTTCCTCCTTTTAGGAAGCGTCGCGTTCCGTCTGTGCACGATCCGGGCCAGACACGGGAGAGCGCCGCGAAGCGGAGATGGGGCAAGATGGCGCGCTCAGGCGCAGAATCTGCACCTGAGAGTGCATATTTGGCGGAGCGAAGAAGCCCGACCAGCCCCGTGGTTCAGACGGCGGGAATCGAGATCAGGATACAGCGTTTGCTACGTCTACCTCGGACTGGCAACGAGAGATGGCGGTACAGAAAGGATTCCGGTTGCGTCGAGCTTCCCCCGGCGGCCAGGACTATAGTTAGACGCCTGCTGGCGCCCTTCCGCACGAGTGAATCGCCCGCCTGAAGGCGGAGCCGGCAAGAAAGCCGATGGCAACCGCGGCCATCAGAGAGCCTGCCAGATGACGGCGGCCAAACCTCCGCAAGCCGGTGCAGGCATCCCGCAAATCATGATCCTCGACATAGGATGCCGTAGCATCCAGGCGCTCCGCCGCGCCGGCAGCCAGGTTGTCGATCGCTTTGGAACCTTGGCATCCTGTCTCACGCACGGAGGAGGCAGCCGCATGGAGCGCGGCCCCTGTCTCATCCCGCGCCTCATCGAATTTCCTGCCGGCAGACCGGCCCAACTCCTCCATGGACTCTTTGGCCTCTTTGCCAAGGTCCGAAGCCGATTCCGTTAAGGTCCGTAAAGTGGTCAAGATTTGCCTCCAACCGGAAACCTAGGGCACGCCGGCATCCATTACGATAGACAGGCGGACATGCAGAGTCACAGGGCAACGACATGCGGAGGCAGCGAAAACTGCACGAATCGGAGACAGGATCTGCACTTGGCCATGAGGATTCGTGGAAAGCGATACCGCGGAGAGGCCAGAGTCCAATTGGATGCGTCACGGCCAAAAGAAATCAGGCCAGGGGTCGAAGAAGGCAGGCGGACCCACGAAGGCAGGCGGACCCACGAAGGCAGTGGACGGGACGATGCTATTCTGGGGGCGGGCGGCGCGGGTTTGCGGAGAAACAAGCTGTTAAGGTGAGGATAGCCTCATGGTAGAAACCATTCAATGGACCGAGGGCGGCGTGGTCATGATCGACCAGACGCGGCTGCCGCTCGAAGAAGCGTATGTGACATGCCGGACGTACGAGGAAGTGGCGGCGGCGATTCGGGAGATGGTGATCCGGGGCGCTCCGGCCATCGGGGTGGCGGCCGCGATGGGGGTGGCGTTGGGCGCGATGTACGCGGGCGGGGAGGATTTGGACCGGCGCATGGAGACGGTATGCGACACGCTGGCGGGGACGCGGCCGACGGCGGTGAATCTGTTCTGGGCGATCGCGCGGATGAAGCGTCTGTACGCAACGCTGCGCGGGCGGCCGGCGGCGGAAATTGGGCGCGCGCTGGCGGAAGAAGCGATGCGCATGCGGGAGGAGGACATCGCGATCTGCCGGGCGATCGGACGCAACGGCGCGCCGCTGATTCCGGACCACAAGACGGTGCTGACGCACTGCAACGCGGGGGCGCTGGCGACGGCGGGGTACGGAACGGCGTTGGGGGTGATCCGCGCGGCCATCGAGAGCGGCAAGACGATCGATGTGTTCTCGGACGAGACGCGGCCGCTGCTGCAAGGGGCGCGGCTGACGGCCTGGGAGTTGCAGCAGGACGGAATCGCATGCACGCAGATCACGGACAACATGGCCGGGCACTTTCTGAAATCGGGGCGGATCGGTTGCGTGGTGGTGGGAGCGGACCGCATCGCGGCGAACGGCGACGTAGCGAACAAGATCGGGACCTACTCGGTGGCGGTGCTGGCGAAGGAGAACGGGGTTCCGTTTTATGTGGCCGCGCCGATTTCGACGCTCGACCTGACGCTCGAGTCGGGCGACGGCATTCCGATCGAACAACGCGCGGCCTCGGAGGTGACGCACGTGTTCGGACGGCAAGTGGCGCCGGAGGGAATCGCGGTGCAGAACCCGGCGTTCGACGTGACGCCGGCGCGCTACGTGACGGCCATTATCACGGAGCGTGGCGTGGCGCGTGCGCCGTACGAGGAATCTTTGCGAAAATCGGGATTGCAGGAGCGGTTTTAAAGGAAATCGATGCGAATTTTCGTTTCTCTCATACTATGCGCCACGGCGCTGATGGCGGGTGAACAGACCGGCCGGCGCGCGCCCGGCTTTGCCTTGCCGGACGTGAATATGAAGCTGTACGACCTGGCGGATTATCGCGGCAAGGTGCTGATCCTGGAATTCACGCAAACGGATTGCGAACATTGCGCGGCCTTCGCGCCGGTGCTGAACCAGGTCCAGCCGAGATACGGAGACAAGGTGGCGATCCTGGCGGTTGCCAACTCGCCACACGATAATGCGGACACGGTGGGGCAGTTTAAGGCCAAGCACCGCATCGCGTATCCGGTGCTGTTCGATTCAGGCCAGATGGAGTACTCGTATGTGCGCAAGATGACGATAGACAACCCGTACGTATTCGTCATCGACGGCAATGGAGTGATCCGCGACGATTTCGGCTACGGTCCATTTACGAAGGACCTGTTCGAAGGCAACGGATTGTTCACTGTAATCGACCGGGTGCTCGACTCGAAGGCGTCCTTGATTCCGAAGAAGTAGGGGGGCGAATCCTTTGCGGGCGCGGTTGGCCGGTTCCGGGGGGCGATTGTAAACCCGCGGACGGGAGAACTCGTCTACACAGGCCGAGGAGAGATTGCACGAAAATGCTAAATCGCATACTCCAGGCTGCGATTCTCGCGACGCTGATGGCGCCCATGGCGTTCTCGCAGACCGCCGCTACGCCGCCAAGTCCGCCGACGGTCGCGGAGATGGTGGCAAACCAGGTGGCGCACCTGACCACGCTGCTGGACCTCACGAGTTCCCAGCAGGCGCTGGCGACGACCATCTTCACAACGCAACAAACCGGATTGCAGGCGCTGCAGACGCCCATGCAGACGGCCCATACAGCGCTGCAAACGGCGGTGACGAGCAACAGCGCGACGGGTCTGAGCGCGGCGGCGGCGCAGATTGGCAATCTGACGGCGCAGCAGGCGTTGATTCAATCGACGGGCGACGCGGCGTTTTACGCCATTCTGACGAGCGATCAACAGACGAAAGACACGGAGTTGAATAAGCCTGCACAGGGCGGGCCGGGGCAGGGCGGCGGCCAAGGCCCGGGGCAAGGTCCCGGTCAGGGCGGTCCGGGCGGGTCGTGCGGCGCGCCGCCACCGCCGAAATGAGAATCCCGCGGCGCGCGTAAACCCGGTACGCCGCGATTCCGTCTACACTCGCAGATGGACGGTATGGCGGCGTTGCGGCTGACGGCGGGGGCGATCGGGACGGTGGCCCCCGCTTGCGCCGAGGATTTCGCCTTGGTGGCGCTGGCGTGCCGGCCGAGGGTATTCCGGTACGCGCTGGCTTCGCTGCGCGACCGCGACGCGGCGGAGACCATCGCGCAGGATTGTCTGACGCGGGCATACAACGGCTGGGCGGGGTTCCGGCGGGATTGCAGCGTGGAAACCTGGCTGATGCGGATCGCGGTGAATCTGGTACGCGACCGTCTGCGGGACCGGAAGTTACGGTTCTGGAAGCGGGTGCAGGCGACGGCGATGCCAGTGGAAGCGATGGGCGCTTCGATGGGGGACGGTGCGAGATCGGCCGAGGCCCAGCTCTTGTTGAAGGAGCGGGTGGAGGCGGTTTGGGAAGCGGCGGGACGCCTGCCGGAGAGGCAGCGGACGGTATTCCTGCTGCGCTTCGTAGAGGACATGGAATTGTTGGAGATCGCCGCCGCGACGGGAATGAAGGAAGGTACGGTGAAGACGCACCTGTTCCGCGCGGTCAGGGCGGTGCGGGAGCGGTTGGGAGTGGGGGTATGAGCCGGCACTTGTCGGAACGGCAGATGTCCGAGTGGGCTTGGGGCGAGCGCAGCCCCGAAATGGAACGGCACGTGGGCGAATGCGAAGCGTGCCGCGCGGAACTGCACCGCACTGGCGAGGCGCTGGCGGCGTTCCGGCAGTGCGCGCGGGAATGGAGCGCGGAACAGCTTGGGGCGGCGGCCTGGAAGACGGAACGAGCGCGCGCGTGGGTTACGTTCCGGCGCCTGCGCTGGGCGTGCGTGGCGGTGCTGGTGTTCCTCTTCGCGGGCACAGCGGTGGTTTGGCGCGGCCATCGGGCGGAAGCGCCGGATGCAGCCGCCGCCGATGCGATGCTGCTGAAGCAGGTGGATGCGGACGTGTTTGAGGCAGTCCCCGATTCCATGGAGCCGCTGGTGAAGCTGGTGTCGTGGAACGGCGGCCAGGCTAGCGGCTCGAGCCAGAACTAACGCCGTGCGGCGACTGCGCGGAGGTTGATTTGACGGGTTGCGGCAGAGGGTTATTAGCCGCGGATGAACGCGGAGTGCGCCGATGAACGCGGATAGGAAGAAGCGACAAGGGACGGATGATTTGTTTTACACGACGGTGGACAAAATGCTGAGATACGGAATACGGATGCGGATGGTTGCGGCGGCGGTGGTTTTGGGCGCGATGACGCTGGCGGCGCAGCCACCTGGCGGCGGACCGGGACCTGGAGGGCCGAGGCCGGGCGGGCCCATGGGGGGACAAGGGCGCGGTCCGATGGGCGCGGTCCCGCAGGGGCGATGGTGGACCGATCCGGCGATGGTGCGGCGGCTGGCGCTGACGCCGGAGCAACAGAAACAGATCGAGACGCTATTTCAAGGGAGCCGGGTGAAGCTGATCGATCTGGACGCTTCGGTTCAGAAGGAAGACGCGATGCTGGAGCCGTTGCTCGAGGGGGAGCATCCCGACGAGGCGAAGGTGCTGGCGCAAATCGACCGGGTGGCTCAAGCGCGGGCCGAATTGGAAAAGGCGAGAGCCAGAATGCTGCTGGGCTTCCGGGGGGTGCTGAACCAGGAGCAGTGGAAGACTTTGCAGGCGACGGGGCGGGAGGGGCCGCCGCCGCAGCGCAATAATCCGCCGCCTCCGCGTAACAACGGACGGTGATGGTGCGCCTCATGTTCATCGAGGGATTGCGAATGATGACGCGGCGAGGGGCAATGGCCGGCCTCATTTTGGGGTCGAGCATGATGGTTTGGGGATCTCCAGCGAGCGATTTTTGGAACGAAAAGCAGCCTCACGAGTGGGCCGAGAAGGACGTTCAGCGGCTGCTGACGAAATCGCCCTGGGCCAAGGACGCCGCCGTGGAAATGGACTTCGGCGGCATGGGGGGGCCGGGCACGGGCGGGCCGGGGATGGGGCCGCCGGGCATGGACGGGCCGGGCGGACCGGGCGGGATGACGGCGGTGGTGCGATGGGAAAGCGCCGCGCCGATACGGGACGCGAGCAAGAACAAACTGCAGCCCGACCCGAGCGGATCGTATGTGATCAGCGTATCGGGTCTGGGGATGCTAAACGAGCTGGTGGGGACGCTGGGGGCCGGCGGTCTGGAGAAAATGAAGAAGACCACCTCGCTACAGCGCGGCGGAAAGGCGGCGGTGGCGCCTTCCTACATCACCGTGCCCTTCGACCAGTCCGGCGTGCTGCTGTTTTATTTTCCTAACGGCGCGGACCCGATTTCCCCCGAAGATAAGCAAGTGGTCTTCGAGACCAAGTCGGAGGCGTTCGGGTTGAAGGTCAAGTTCGTTCCGAAGGAAATGCTGTACCGGGGTAAGCTCGCCCTGTAGGGGGAGCGGAAACGGCGGAAGGGGATCCGCAAAAGGGGGACAGGCGCGAAGTTTCGCAAAGGCGGCGAAATTGCGTCTGTCCCCTTTTTCCGCTGTTACAGTGAGTAAGTGACTGTTGCCCTGGTTTTGCTGGCGCTGGTTACGGGCTCGCTGGGTTACTGCGTGCTGACCGTGATTGCCGCCGTGCGTTATAAACGGGTGCGCCCGCGGGCGGCGCGGGACTGGCCGCCGATCAGCATCCTGAAGCCGCTGGCGGGAGCGGACGAGGGGCTGGAAGAGAACCTGGCGTCCTTTTTCGAGCAGGAATACCCCTGTTTCGAGATCCTGTTCGCGGTGCACGCGGCCTCCGACGCGGCGGTTCCGGTGGTGGAGAGACTGCGCGCACGCTATCCGGCGGTGGCATCGCGTCTCATCGTAACGGGCCAACCGCCTTATCCGAACGCCAAGGTTTACAGCCTGGACCTCATGTTGGAGAGCGCGCGTTACGACTTGATCGTGATGGCGGATAGCGACGTGCGGGTGACGGGCGGGATGCTGGCGGCGATGGCGGCGGAGTTCGCGGACGGCGGGCTGGGCCTTGCGACCTGCCCATACCGCGCGGTTCCCGGAAGGAGTTTCTGGTCCACGCTCGAGGCGGTGGGGTTGAACACGGAGTTTCTGGGCGGGGTGCTGGCGGCGCGCATGTTGGACGGCATGAAGTTCGCGCTCGGTCCGACGATTGCGGCGCGGCGTGAAGCGCTGGCGGCGATGGGCGGATTCGACGCGGTGAAGGACTATCTGGCGGAAGACTTCGTGATGGGCAAACTGGCGGCCGAGCGCGGGTACGGGGTGATTCTGTCGTCCTACGTAATCGAGCACCGCATCGGAGCGCAGGGGTTCGCGGCGAATGTGAGGCACCGGCTGCGATGGAACCGGAGCACGCGGCGGTCGCGGCCGTGGGGTTACCTTGGGCAGGTGTTTACGAACCCGCTGCCGCTGGCGCTGGGTCTGTGGGCGGTCAAGCCGCAATGGTGGCCGGTAGCGGCGGCGGCGGTGGCCATGCGCGCGGCCGCCGGATGGGCCACGGCGGGGCACGTGCTGCACGACCCGCTGACGCGGCGCCTTTGGGCGCTGGTTCCGTTGCAGGACGCGGCCAGCTTCCTGGGCTGGGTGGGGGGCTTCTTCGGAAATACGGTGCTGTGGCGCGGGCGGAAATACTATTTGCGCCGCGATGGGCGCTTCGAGCTTATCGAGCGATAAACGCGCATTTCTCCGCCGGCGCCGCAAGTTATACTCGAACCGAGCGGAGCCTCAATGACGAACAGACGGACTCACAAATTGATAGCGGCGATGTGCGCGTGGTGGCTGACGGGATTGGCGGGCGCGGCGTTCGCCCAGCCGGAGACAATGGCCTGGGGCAACCTGACGGGCATACGCATCGACGGCCAACTGATGGAGCTGAACACCAGCATGTGCGTGGTTCAGCCGGACTGGGCGGGGGTCTTCCGCACGGGCAGGGAGAAGCAGACGAACAGTTACGCGCGCAACGGGAAGATTGAGACGGTTACCGTCCAGGCGCGCACGCCGAAGGAATTCCGGGACCCCGCGCCGGGCCACGATTGGGCGATTTCCGGCAAGGAAACGGTGGAAGACACCGGCGGCGGCTCGGCCAAGGTGGGCGTCGAGTACGCCACCCAGGAGGAGGCGAACATCGCGGGAGCGTACCTGTGCATGGACCTTCCGGCGGCGCAGTATTCGGGCGCGGTGGCGCAGCTTATCGACGCGACGCCGGCCACGGCCGGGCGCGTCTCGCTGGCGCCGGGAGGGGCGGAACAGAACGAGTACGTCCGGGCGACGGCCAGCGGCGTGCGCTTCGTGGCGCCGCATCGGCAGATCGAGGTGATGTTCGACGCGCCGACGGAGGTGGTTATCCGCGACGATCGCCGAACCAACGACTACGACCTTCAGGTATACATGACGGTGAACCCGGGCAAGCTGGCGGCGGGCCAGACGGCCAGAAAGAGCTTCGCTCTGAAGGTAAGCGGCGACCTGGACAAGAGCCCGGTGGAACTCACGCTGGACGCGGCGCATCCGGGGCAGATATTCGACGGGCTGGGGGGCAATTTCCGGATACAGAACCCGGCCACCGATCCGGCGGTGATCCAGTACAACCTGGACAACCTGCGAGTGGCATGGGGCCGGGTGGAAATGCCGTGGAGCAACTGGCAGCCGAACGAGGACGTGGATCCGCTGGCGGCGGCGCGGGCCGGAAACCTGAATTCGAAAGTGGCGCAGGCCATGGAGATGGCGCGCAAATTGGGCCAAAAGGGGATTCCGGTGATTGTCAGCGCGTGGGCGCCCCCGGCATGGGCGATTCTGGGCAACGTGGGTGGCCGGGGTGGTTTCGGGGGCGGGGCAGTTCCTGGGGCCGCTGCAGCACCTGGCGCCGCTGCCGCTGCCGGGGGCCGGGATGCCGCCAGCGCGACGGGCAATTCGGAAGTTGGAGGCGGGCGCGGGGCGGCGCCCGCTCCAGGGGCGGCGGGTGGACGCGGGGGCCGGGGCGGCGCTCCGGAGCCGGAAGGTCCACGAGGAAATCCGCTCAACCCGGCGAAGATGGACCGCATCAAGGAGTCTATCGGCAGCTACCTGGTGTTCCTGAAGGAGAAATACGGGGTGGAGGCGGCGATGTTCACGTTCAACGAATCGGATCTGGGCATCAACGTACGGCAGACGCCGAGGGAACATGCGGAACTGATCAAGACGCTGGGCCCATACTTCGCCTCGAGGGGCCTGGCGACCAAGCTGGCGCTGGGCGATACGTCCGACGCCACGCCGATCGACTTCATCAAGCCCGGGTTGCAGGATGCGGAGGCGGCGAAGTACGTGGGCGCGGTGGATTTCCACTCATGGCGGGGATGCACGGACGAGATTCTGGCGCAGTGGAGCGCGGCGGCGCGGAAGCTGAACGTCCCGTTGCTGGTGGCCGAGGGGAGCACGGATGCGGCGTCGTGGCGATATCCGCAGATCTTCGGAGAACCATCGTTCGCGCTTTACGAGATCAATTTGTACACGCGCATTCTGGCGATCGCGCAACCCAAGTCGATTCTGCAATGGCAGTTTACGGCGGACTACTCGCTGCTGGCCGGCGGCGGGGTTTTCGGGGATAGCGGGCCGTTACGGCCGACGCGGCGGTTCTGGAATCTGAAGCAGCTCGCGTCCACGCCGCCGCGGTCTTTCGCATTGCCGGTGAAGTGCAACCGGCCGGACCTGACGTGCGCGGCGTTCGGCGACATTGCGGGCGGGGTATATACGGTGCATATCGTGAACAACGGGGCCGGGCGCCGGGCGACTCTCATGGGGCTGCCGGAAGGGGTGAAGGAGTTCCGGGTATGGGTGACCGACAGCCAGCGCGGCATGCAGGAAGGCGGGCGCATCGCGGCGGCTGGGGGAAAGGCCGAGTTCGAGCTCGACCCCATGAGTTTTACGACGCTGATTGGGGCGCAATAGGGGGCGAACGCGGCGCCGGTCAGCAAGCGGCGCGGCGCACGTCTTCGAGCAGGGTATCCATATCGCGCGCGGTGGTGCGGTAGTTGAGGACGCAGCCGCGGAGGGCGAATTTGCCGTGGATGCGCGCGTTCGACAGATAGCTGGCGCCGCCGCGTTGCAGATCGACCAGAATGCGCTGGTTGAGCGCGTCGAGGTCGCCCGTGAAGCCCTGGGGGGCGTGGCGGAAGCAGAAGACGGAAAGCTCGACGGGCGCGAGCATTTCGAAATCGGGGCTGTCGCGGACGAGCTTCTCGAAGTACTTGGCGCAGGCGATGTTTCCTTCGATGGCCTGGCCCAGCCGGTGCGCGCCGGCGTACTTGAGGAGCAGCCACAAATCCAAGGCGCGGAAAGGGCGCGAGAGCTGGGGGCCATAGTCCCAGAAGGCGAAGGCCTCGTCGCGCTCGAGGCC
>Ga0182027_10010489_pt1 | contig 13170 bp, 8 predicted proteins | sample 712E1DmetaG_FD_121300 | JGI IMG/M metagenome (GOLD analysis project Ga0182027, IMG submission 121300) | Permafrost microbial communities from Stordalen Mire, Sweden - 712E1D metaG (Illumina Assembly) | ecosystem: Environmental > Terrestrial > Soil > Wetlands > Permafrost | place: Sweden...
AAACCTGAAACTTCATCCTAACGATCCGGAATGTTATATTGACCGTGCAGATTCATATTTTGTTTCCAGATCATGGGATCTGGCAATTAATGATTACAGTATGTCACTGGATCTTAACCCGGCCAATTCTGATGTTTGGCTTAATAAAGGTATAGCCCTGCTTAATTCAGGTAAGGTTGAAGATGCCTGTCACGATTTCAGAAGATCATTCAGTCTTGGAAATAAACGTGTAACAGATTACATCAGCAGGAACTGCATTAAATAGACTAATAGCTCATAGTTCATAGCTCGTAGCAGAAGAATAATTTTTGTTCTTGATAACCGTTCTACCGTTGCGCCTTTACGCCCTTATCTTATATGTTTGAGAATCCTTTCAAAAAGATCATGAGGTTTAAAAGGTTTGAGGACATAATCATTTATTTTGAGGTCCTCAATTTTATCGTGGCTTTCTGACATAATCGCTGCCGTAAGGGCAACAATAGGGATGTCCTTAAGGTGTGGATTACCTGATTTTCTGATGATCCGGGTTGCTTCGATGCCATCCATGACAGGCATATGCAAATCCATAAGTATGAGATCAAAATCTTCTTTTTCAAGAATATCAAGTGCTATCTGACCGTTTTCAGCGTGTGTAACTGATATTCCCCAGCCAATCAGGAATTTACTGGCAACAAAGAAATTTATTTTATTATCTTCTGCAACCAGTATCTTTTTACCTTCGAGTCCGGAAAAGCTCTCAGGTACTTCTACAGTCTGAGACTGAGCTCCCTTTTCCGAAATTCCAAATGAGATGACAAACCGGAACGTGGATCCTTTTTCCGGTTCGCTCTCCATAGTTATCGTACCTCCCTGCAATTCAATCAGTTTTTTACAGATTGCCAGGCCGAGTCCTGTACCACCGAAATTTCTGGTTGTATCTGATGAAGCTTGCGTAAAACTGTCAAAGATTAAGGAGTGTTTATCTTTAGGAATGCCTATACCTGTATCAGCAACCGTGAATTCCATTTTCGACTGATTAGCTGTTCGGTTTAATTCTTTTACCAGTACTTGTACACTTCCATGAATAGTGAATTTCAGAGCATTTGACAGCAGGTTGGAAAGAATCTGATTTAGCCTGATCGGATCACCTATGACCTCAACAGGAAGATCACTTGCTTTTGTTATATCAAAACTCAGATTCTTTGCTTTTGACCTGAATGAATATGATCTAAAAATCTCGTCGAGAAAGTCGCTGAGATTAAATTGTGTCTGTTCGAAAATTATTTTACCCGATTCCATTTTATTGTAATCGAGGACGTCATTTACGAGTGTAAGAAGATGATTTCCCGAAAATTTCAGGGCTTTGATGTAATCCATCTGATCTTCACGCAGGTTTCCCTGAAGGAGAAGATTTGTTATCCCGATTACTTCATTGAGCGGGGTTCTGATCTCATGACTCATGGTCGACATGAACAATTGCTTCGACTGCGCTGCCTCTTCAGCTTTCTGCCGTGCAAGAATGATGTTATCGAGCATCATTCTTCGCTGAAGGGCTATGGCAATCTGATTTGCAATAAAATCCATTATATAAAGATCATCCTGGGAAAACTTATCCTCGTTATAATAATCCTGCAGACACATCACCCCAATAATATCATTTTCCACTTTCAAAGGAACACCCATCCAGACTTTGCATGGTGTTCCTACAAGGTCAATATCTCCAGATTCGGTGAGTAATTTCAGATCTTTTTCTTTAAGAAGAACTGACTTGTTGTTTTTTATTACCCAACCTGTTATAGTTTTTTTGGTAGGGATTTCATAGAAATTGTCTTTTTCGTCCGCAAAAAATGGCAGCGAGAGAGTTTCGCTAGTCTTATCATAAAGAGCTATAAAGAAATTGTTTGTATCCCATATTTTACTAAGTTCCTGAACAATACTGGGATAAATTTCCTTTATGTCGTATTGTTTCAACGCGGCATTTGATATATTAATTAAAATCTCCTGTAAAAGCTGATTTTTCCTTTCAGTTGTAATATCCCTGTAGATGCCAAGATTGGCAACAATTTCATTATTTATGACTATTGCAGTTGCAATAAGAGTAACATGAATATTATTACCATATTTATCCTTTCTTATTGTTTGTCTAACCTCCTTATGGTTAAGAGATGCAAGGTCATCGATTTTTATAGCTTCCTCTTTAAGATCATCCGGAACCACAAGATCATTAATGTTTTTGTTCACTGCCTCTTCTGATGTAAAGCTAAAAAGATTGGTGAATTCGCGGTTGATCATTGAGATTATGCCCGATGGACTTGTAATTGCAATAGCAGCGGGAGTTGAATTATATAAATGTTCAAGAAATGCTTTCTCCCTTATTATCTGATTCTCATATTCTTTTTGTTTACTGATATCCGTTACAACACCTCTATATCCTATGATCTTGTCTTCAAAAAACAGTGCAAAGGAATGTGAAACTATTGGAATTAAAGTTCCATCCTTTTTTCTGGCAAAATACTCGTTACTTGAGATTTGTCCAGGCGAAGTCAATGACTTCAGATTTTCAATCATTTCCTTATAACTATCAGGAAATATTTCAGCTATATTAACACCTTTTTCCAGATCATTTTTTGAATATCCGAAAAAATTCATCCCCTGTTTATTGGCATATAAGACCTTCCCGGTGATATCTACCTCATATACCATCTCAGGAAGCAAATCTGCAAACTTTTCAAAGACAACTCCTTGTTTAACCTGATCATCCTTGCTTCTCTGCTGGCTTCCCGGTTCCCATGTTATTATGAAATTTCCTGAAGTAAGAAGAAAACCCATATAAAATCCTTCGGAATCGTCACCGTTCGGCGAAGCTGCTAATTTATGAGTATCACCTGTTAAATTCAGGTGATGAAGAAGTTCTATCAGCTTAACCCGGTTAACCAGTGGAGTCTCTTCGATATATTTACCAATTACTTCACTTTTTTTTATGAATTCTATCTCTTCTACTTTCCTGTTTAAATCAATAATATAAAACCTGTTGTCATTATCAACACTGAATAGTGCGAGATAACTGCTGACAGTTTCAAAAATTTCTTCCAGTAAGATTCCATGACTATCTTTTATTTTTCTGTCTTTTAATGTTTTGACCTCAGTAAATATCGTTAGGAGATAAATCTCATTTTCGAGCTGTACAGTATCTGCAGAAAAAAGATAAGGTTTCTCTTCACCTGTTTTGGTTTTGAGGGTTACCGGATAGCCTTTTATGCTTTTTAGTTTGGAAATCAGTTTTATATATTTATTGCTATCCTCAAAATCTGCAAAAATCTGGATATCATCAGAGGTATGACCAATAATCTCTTCCTTAGAATATCCAAGTGCTTTATGAAATGTCTCATTAACATCAACATACTGGCCTGTATCTAACTTGCTGATTGCCATTAAATAGTTTGCGGAGTGAAAAATCCTGAAGATCATTTCCCTGACCATCTCAGATTTTTCCTGGCTTTTTGAATGTATTAACTCAAGTTCCTGCTCAAGTTTTTTATTTGTTTCCAGCAACTCAATATAACTCTCTTTATAATCCATCAATCCGGTCTTTTCAATTACATTTTAAAAATAGCAAATATTGAATTATTTCTATTTATTTCTGTTTATTTCTGTTTTTCTTATAATAATTGCAGAAATCAGATAGCCCACACTTGCTACAAAGAGGATTCCTGGCCATACAAACATATCGTCCATGCAGTATCAGCCAGTGATGTGCTTCATGAATCAGTTCAGCAGGAATATAACGGGTTAGCTGTAATTCGACACTTAGTGGTGTTTTAGCATTTTTAACCAGCCCTATCCTGTGTGAAACTCTGAAAACATGAGTATCAACAGCCATTACCGGTTTTCTGAAGATCACAGAAGCAACAACATTTGCGCTTTTTCTACCGACTCCGGGAAGAAGCTGCAAAAGCGCCGGCTCCGCAGGCACAATTCCTCCAAATTCAGATACCAGCATTCTCGACATTCCCGAAAGATGCTTAGCCTTGTTATTTGGATAAGTGCATGACTTTATATATTCAAAAATTGCCTCAGGTTCAGCTTTAGCCATCGATTCAGCGTCCGGATATTTTTCGAGCAGGGGAGGTGTTATTATATTGACTCTCTTGTCAGTACATTGAGCAGAAAGGATCACTGCAACGAGAAGCTCAAAAGGATTCTCGTAAGCCAGTTCAGTCTCAGCTACAGGGAAGGTCGTCTGAAAATATTCTAAGGTACGATTAAATCTTTCCCTGATAGTCATAGGTCTGAAATTAATAGTGCAGGTAAGGTAACACTTTTTATCTTTGCACAATATTGATTATTTATGATTAGTTATCTTCAGGCAGACAGTATTGCCAGACGAATAGGAGACAATCTTCTTTTCGATAAAATAAGTTTTAATATAAACAAGGATGATAAGGTTGCTCTGATTGCTGTTAACGGTGCAGGCAAATCCTCATTACTCGATATACTTGCCGGCAGGGAAAATCCTGATGATGGTTCTCTCAGTTTAAAGCGTGATTTACGAATAGCATATCTTCAGCAATCTCCTGTTCTGAATGATTCAAACAAAATAATTGATGAGCTTTTCTGCACCGACAGTGAGCTTGTCAGAGTCATAAGGGAATATGAAGAATGTGTCCTCACAGGTTCTCCCAAAATGCTGCAGATCATGATTCAGAAGATGGATGATCATAAAGCATGGGATTATGAAGTGGCAGTAAAGCAGATCCTTTTCAAACTAAAGCTTACTGATCTGAACGCAGTGATAGGGACTCTTTCGGGTGGACAGAAGAAAAGAGTGGCCCTGGCAAAAATCCTTGTAGAGGACGCAGATCTTCTTATACTTGATGAGCCTACGAACCATCTTGATCTTGATATGATCGAGTGGCTGGAGGAGTATCTTATTAAGTCGAAAAAGACTCTTATGATGGTTACTCACGACAGATACTTTCTCGACAGAGTTTGTAATGTGATATTGGAACTTGCCGATAACGAACTATACAGGTATGAGGGCAATTATGAATATTTCCTTGAAAAAAAACAAAGCAGGGAGTACTCAGCTAAGATGAATTCAGAGAAAGCCAGGAACCTGTTAAAAACTGAGCTCGACTGGATGAGAAGGATGCCAAAAGCAAGGCGGCATAAGGCCAAATCAAGGATTGAGTCATTTTATGATCTTAAGGAAAAAGCAGTTAACAGGCCCGATGAAAAGAGTATCAATATTAATGTCAACATTTCAAGAATGGGGAGCAAGATCCTTGAGATAAAAAATGTAAGCAAATCATATGGCGAAAAGGTACTTCTTAAGGACTTTACTTATCTCTTCAATAGATTTGAAAAAGCAGGACTTATTGGCAGGAATGGTACAGGAAAAACAACTTTGCTGAATATAATTACAGGGCTTACTGAACCGGATAAGGGCTCGGTTGAACGCGGAGAAACTATAGTCTTTGGCTATTACAGGCAACAGGGTATTGAATTTGATAATGAGATGACAGTTATTGATGTGGTGAAGAATATTGCAGAAAAAGTTGTGATCAATGATGGTAATGTACTGTCAATAACACAGTTCATGAACTATTTCCTGTTTCCTCCTGAAAAACAGTATACTTTGATCAGAAAATTATCAGGTGGAGAAAAGAGGCGTCTTTACCTCCTGACTGTGCTCATGAAGAACCCAAATTTTCTGATACTTGATGAACCAACCAATGATCTTGATATTCTTACACTTAATATACTTGAGGAATACCTTGCCGGCTTCAGAGGCTGTGTAATAGTTGTATCGCACGACAGATATTTTATGGATAAGGTTGTCGATCATATTTTTGAATACAAAGGAGAAGGAGTTATAAAGGATTTCCCGGGAAATTACACTCAGCTCAGGGAAAAGCAGACAGAGACTGAAAAGCAGGTAGCAATCGTCAAACCTTCAAAAAAATCAGATCAGGATGAATCATCAGAAATTCAAATTAAAAAAGGAAAAAAGCAGGGTCTGACATTTAAAGAAAAGAGGGAATTTGAGGAGCTGTCCAATGAAATTGAAAATCTCGAGTCGGAAAAAAAACTTATTGAAACTGAAATGAGCCAGGGAGTTCTTAATAATGAGGAATTACAGTCAAAGTCCAAAAGGCATGGTGAAATTATGAAGATGCTGGATGAACGGGAGTTAAGATGGCTTGAATTAAGTGAGAAATGATTTTAAACTCTCAATTTTACTAAAATAAGTGTTGAATTAGGTCAGATTTTTTAACTTTAACAATCAATAAGTTGCACTATTGGAAAAAATAACCATTAATACACCAGGGTTCAGATCGGAAATACTTGTAGGTGAGAGGTGGGAAGCAGTATCCGGACTACTTCCTGAAAAAGATGCAGTAATTATTACCGATGATAATGTAAACCAGTTATATGGCTTCAGATTTCCAAAACTTCCTGTTTTTTCCCTGTCCCCGGGAGAAGGAAGTAAAAAACTGGAAGTCATTGAATACCTTGCCGAACAACTCCTTGAAGCAGGAATTGATCGCTCAGGTTTTGTTCTTGCGGTAGGAGGAGGCGTGGTTTGTGACGTTGCCGGATTTCTTGCATCAGTATATATGAGGGGCATCAGGTGCGGATACGTCTCTTCTACTTTATTATCGCAGGTCGATGCCAGTACAGGTGGAAAAAATGGAGTCAACCTCGGAGGTACAAAGAATATGCTCGGCACTATCCGACAGCCTGAGTTCGTGATCTGTGATCCTGCAATGTTAAAGACCCTTCCTGAGCAGGAATATTTATCAGGACTGGCTGAGCTTATTAAAACAGCAATTATTGGTGACAAGGAATTATTTGAGCTTATTGAAAGGAGTTTTGATGAAATCATGTCGAGGAACTCTGACCTGTTGACTCAGCTTATAACTAAATCAGTGAGATTTAAAGGATTGGTGGTATCAGAAGATGAAAAGGAGACAGGGTTAAGGAGGATACTTAATTTTGGTCATACTTTCGGGCATGCTGTTGAGATGCAGAAATCTGTGAAACATGGCTTTGCAGTAGCATCAGGAATGGAACTGGCAACCGAATTTTCTTTCGAAAAAAGATACATAAGCCTGGAAGAAAAAGAGATGATAATTGATCTGCTAAAAAGATTTAAGTTGATTAACAGGCTTGATATAACGGATGATCAGATGGCGAAGCTTGTCTGTCATGACAAAAAGAAAACAGGTACAGATATTCATTTTGTTTTTACACAAGGCATTGGAAAAGCAATAGTTGAAAAAGTTCCTATTGGTGAGGTGCTAGGTTTTTATAAAAGATTCAGAGATAAAAAATAGAATTATGAATTCATTCGGAATCGTTTTCAGAGTTACTCTCTTTGGTGAATCACATGGTCCCGCGATTGGTGTGATTATTGACGGATGTCCTCCTGGTATCGCTGTTAAAACCGATGATTTTATACCTGATCTTAAGAGACGGCAAAGCGGGAGCAGGGGAACCACTAAACGTCAGGAACCAGATCTGCCTGAAATACTCAGCGGTGTTTTCGATGGAGTAACAACTGGTGCTCCTGTTACTTTGATAACAAGAAACAGTGATAAAATTTCTTCCGATTACGATGAATTTAAAAATGTTCCGCGGCCCGGTCATGCAGATTTTGTATCACGAGTAAAGCATTCCGGTTTTTCAGATATGCGCGGAAGCGGTCATTTTTCAGGCAGGATAACATGGGGGCTGGTTGCTGCCGGTGTTATGGCAAAAAAAATAACCGGATCAGATGATATATGTGCGAAGCTTATCTCTGCAGGAGGTTCTGATGATATTGAAAAGGCAATTAATGAAGCTATAGCATCAAATGATACTATCGGTGGTATAATTGAATGCAGGATTAAAAATCCTCCATTGGCAATCGGTGAACCATTCTTTTACTCATTTGAATCAGCAGTGAGCCACATGATCTTTTCAATTCCTGCGATAAAAGGGATTGAATTTGGTTCCGGATTCGCTTCCGCAGTAATGAGAGGTTCAGAACATAATGATCCATTTATAAATAGTTTCGGGAAGACTGCTACAAATAACGCCGGGGGGATTAACGGCGGCATTACAAACGGGAATGAAATCATATTCAGAATTGTGGTTAAACCTACCTCCTCAACCGGAGTCGATCAAACAACACTTAATTTTAAGACCGGGGAGATGACAACCCTAAAAGTGAAAGGCAGACATGATACCTGTATTGCTTTAAGGATGCCTGTCATAGTCGAAGCAGCTACGGCAATTGCTATGGCAGATCTTATCCTCATCGACAGGGGGATTAATGGGGAAAGAAACATCTGACTATCTTATCGGTTTGATTATTAACGCTTTTCTTTTTGATTTAATAAGAAGTCCTTTTTTTGTTGATTTGGTTATCTTGAACCTGTCATCAATTCTGTCACCGATAATCCAGACAATTTTTCCATCTGATTCAAGGATAAAAATATTTTCCTTGTCAAATCTTGAATATTTATTGTCGATAAAATAATCACTCAATTTCTTCTTCTGTTTCATTCCCAGAGGGTAAAAATGATCTCCCGCTTTCCATTTTCTGATTGTCATCGGGAAAGTCACTTTTTGAGAATCTATACAAGCTATGTGAGGATCAGACGGGATTTCAAATGTTTCGGTTATTCTGACATTTCTTACTGATGAAATACCAGGGAAAGTACAAAATGCCTGTTCGTTTTTAATGGTATACCGTGTTTCATTTCGTATTTCCTCATCAGAAACAATTATTTCCTTCCTGTTTTTTATTATTCTATGTGTATCGGTAATGATCTGACCACCGGTTTTACCTTCGATTACTTTCATCAGATCTACTAACAAGGCATTAGTAATACCATATGGCTTAAACAATTCAAATATTACGGCTTTATTATGTAAAAATGTTTTTAACTGACTGATATTAAATGTGATGAATTGTTCTTTTTCCTCTGAGATACTTTCCTTTAATCGTGAGATATATTCGGATACAATTTCATTAAATCCGGAGAATCTTTCGGCAGTTTCATTAAGTGTTATTTCAATGGAAGGATTGATCTCTTTGAGAACCGGAATTACCAGATGTCTTATTTTATTCCTGGTATATTTGGTATCTGCATTTGACCTGTCTTCACGAAAAATAATTTTGTGTTGGTTACAAAAAGTTAAAATGTCTTGTCTGGTGGCAAAAAGCAACGGCCTTATAATCCTGTTATTAACAGGTTTCATTCCTGTCATTCCTGTTAATCCTGTTCCTCTTGTGAGGTTTATTAAAAGAGTCTCAATATTATCGTTAAGGTTATGAGCAACGGCTATTGAATCGTATCCGTTTTTCATTCTGATCTCTTCAAACCAATTGTATCTCAGTTCCCTCGCGGCCATCTGAACTGATAATTTGCTCTTTTTTGCTAATGATTTTGTTTCAAACCTGGTGGTATAGAATGGAATATTATGATCAGATGCATATTGACGGACCATATCCTCATCTTTATCTGACTCACTCGCTCTCAGGGAGAAATTGCAATGAGCAATACCTGTCTTATAATCCTGTTGGTGAAACAGGTGAGCCATTACCATTGAATCAATGCCTCCACTGACCGCGAGCAGAATTTTGTCCCCGGGTTTTATAAGGTTGTTTTCAGAAATGAACTTTTTAAACTTATTAATCATATTAGTGTACATTGAGATGTAAAAATAGAAATTTGTTCATTACCGGTATGGTATAATAGCGGGAGGGCCTGGTTCAAAATTAGCAGGCCGTAAAAGTTGTTCTCCGGAAACAATAATGGAGGAGATTGTTGAATATCCCGGAGGGTTTGGAAAATATCCGATCCTCACCTGCAGAGTATTAAATACCATGTTGTCATTCCTTATCCTGATACCCAGTCCAATGCTTGAAAGTGCATAACCTCTTCCTAATATTTCATTTGTACCTGAAAGAAAGGCAAGATCAGTAAAACCGAAAAATGCAAACCTGAAACCATACAGATTAATCGGGCTGAACAAAACAGACTCAAGGCTTACAGATAATCTTTGGGTTCCTTTTATGGAGTCATTTTTAAACCCGGAGAATCCATTATCAGTAGTGAATTGCAGGAATTCATTTGTATATCTTCCAAATCCTCTTGTATATTGAAAATAAACAAAGTTACGGATCTTGGAATTTCCAAGATTTATAAGGTTTGAGAAATAATTCATCCCGAGAGACAAGAGTCCTTGTTCGGTTTGATCTTTATTTACATAAGTTGATAATCCGGCATATGTATAAAAATAGCCAAGGGCTTTAATAGATTTGCTAAATGATACTTCACCACCAATGTATGTTCTCTGCTTGAATTCATTAAATTCTCTTCCTGTGGTGATCTTGAATAAGGCTCCATAGGGAATATCCTCAGTGCGGCCATAGCTATAGATGAGGTTAGTTTTGGTGTATTTTTGTATTGAAAGAGCCGCTGATCCCAGGAAAAGCTTGTATCTCTGCAGGTTATAAAAAGACTCAGGCGATATAAGGGGATGATCGAATACATTATTATTAGTATAGCGTGCACCAATAATGATTCTTGATACTGACTCCTTATTAATGAGGAACGACCTTGACAGCCAGTAATCCTGTAAATTGTATTTCAGAGGGGCAGGAACCGGAAGTGTATCAAGATCTTCAGAAGTGTACATCATCCGGACAGAAATTCCTCCGGCATATTTTGTACTTGAACTGACCAGCTTTCGGTTTAGGTCAAATCCATATGTTTTTTGTCCCAGTCCATTGAGGTAGTATACGTTAAGGTTTATAAAAGATTTTGCGATATTGTTCATGAGATAATGTACTCCAAATCCAGGCGAATCAGGAGCTGTATTATCAAAAGGAATATCGATTCCAAATTCATGCCCCATTCCGAAGATATTTTTATCAAAAATGGAAACGGAACCCTTTTTGAGCCCGTTATAAGTATATGAGCCACCAAGAGAATAAACATCCCTTGTGTAAACTACAATATCGGCTTCCTGATCAGATACCGGAACTACAATTATTCTGGCATCAACTATGAAAGGAAGTTGTCGTAAAATTCTCTCGTTATCGCTGAGAACCAAAGGAGATATCTTTTCACCTTCTGAAAAAAGAAGGTTTTTTCTGATAATATTTTCATTTGTATTGAAATGGGTCTTATTTAAAAGGTTTTCAATCTTTTTCGGATTATATGAAGATGGATTATTAATATCGGCTCCGAAAACATTAAGCCTTTGTATAACAATTTTTCTGATCTTTTTTCCTGAATATTCGCTATAGCTGGCATCACTTGTTCCTGTGAACTGTTTCTTATAAATTGTGTCAGGACGAACAACTATAAAATTATATAGTCTTCGCGTAAGCTGATTCTTTGAAGCTCTCGCTTTCAGTGTGTCGAAGAACACAAGGTTTTTATCTCTGACCGGAATGAGGGCGGGGACTTCTGAAGAAGGAAAGCTTAACAATGTTTTTTTTGAAAAAAGAGAAATATTGTCTCTGATTTTAGTAATAATGTCGGGGGAAATTTTTTTTATGGTGTCGTTTTCTGAACGAAATTGAGGATATGCAATGTTACAAGATAATAGAAGGGCCATAAAAATGAATAACCTTAACCAACTCCTGTATTTTCTCAGAATTTTGCACATCAGGTTTCTTGAGGATTGCTGATCAGCACATCATCAGAATTAAACTGAAATCCAAGCCGTTTTCCTGTTATAACCCTTGCGTGTTGAATTTTCGCTTCAGCCTGACCTACGGTAGCGATTTTTACTGTATCATATGGTGGCACAAGCAGATCAAATTCAAGTGCATATTGAATTGCAGTTGAAATAATCAGTTGTAATGATTGCTTGCTGATCTCTTCACTGCCATAATTTGTGAACAACATTCCCATCTGCCTTTTCCCTTCAACAAAATACTGTTTCTCATGATTAATGAAGATCCTGGCTATAAGGTATCCCAGATCATCTAACCGCGAATATTTGAATGAGTCGTTGAGAAAGTTGTAAATGTTGATAATACCTGAATATGCATTGTACTTGTTTTTCTGTATGTATGCTGTTTTCCAGGCTGGGTGTTCTCTGTCGAACTGAAAAATGTTGGAGTGCATACTGAAAAGCAATATATCTCCGGCAACCTTAATCTGAGCATCAAAATTACTACGGTCGGTATATTCAAGTCTTATCCTTGAATCCATACCGCTTAAACTGGTATTTACCTCTTTTGACAAATTTTTAAGAACATCCTTGACTATACAAAACGACTCAAGTGTATTATCGAATACTTTTTGTTTCAGAAGCGATTTTTCTTTAAGTGTTCCTATTATTGCCACTTTCTTATCAGTCTGATCTGTCATGGTAAACGTAAAATTAAGTGAGATATTGGCATCTAAAATAAGAATTTAATTAATAGGATCTTGCAAAAAGAACCCTTCTGCTGGACGGTTTTCCTGAATAAATGCATTTGCCCGATTCATCAGGGCTGTCAAAAGGAATACACCTGATTGTGGCTTTGGTCTCATCCTTAATTTTTTCTTCAGTCTCGGCTGTTCCATCCCAGTGAGCCATAATAAAACCACCCTGATTATCGAGAACTTTCAGAAAGTCTTCCCACTTATCGACATAAAAAGTATTTTCTTTTCTGAAATTTAGAGCCTTATTATAAATATTAGTCTGGATCTCATCAAGCAGTTTTGCGATATATTCATATACTTTATCAATCGGTATTGTCTCCTTAGTAAGGTTATCCCTCCGGGCAACTTCGATTGTTTTGTTTTCAAGGTCGCGGGGTCCGATCGAGAGACGGACAGGAACTCCCTTCAACTCATAATCAGCGAATTTCCATCCCGGTTTATTATTATCTCTTTCATCATATTTAACTGAGATCCCCAATTTTTCTAATCCTGTTTTGATTTTTACCGCAGCATCTGATAAAGCACCTATCTGTTCAATATTTTTATAAATAGGTATTATTACAACCTGTATCGGAGCAAGTTTGGGAGGCAAAACGAGTCCATGATTATCGGCATGACCCATAATTATAGCGCCAATAAGCCTGGTTGTGACGCCCCACGATGTTGCCCATACATAATCTAGTTTTCCTGTCTTGTCGGTAAACTGAACATCAAATGCCTTGGCGAAATTCTGTCCAAGAAAATGGCTCGT
>Ga0182027_10010490_pt1 | contig 13170 bp, 12 predicted proteins | sample 712E1DmetaG_FD_121300 | JGI IMG/M metagenome (GOLD analysis project Ga0182027, IMG submission 121300) | Permafrost microbial communities from Stordalen Mire, Sweden - 712E1D metaG (Illumina Assembly) | ecosystem: Environmental > Terrestrial > Soil > Wetlands > Permafrost | place: Sweden...
CGGGGCGTAGCGCGAGCGTACCGAGAACCAGGGCACGTAGTCGATGACCGGCGCCTGCAGGTCGACGCGGCCGGCCTCGTGCTCCTGCAGGAGCACCGCGGCCGCGAAGGACTTGCTGATCGAGCCGATCTGAAAGCGCGTGTCGGGTGCGACCGGCTCGCCGGCCGCCACGCTCGCCAGACCCTGACAGACGAAGCCCAGCGTGCGCTCGCGGTCGGTCAGCCCGATCGCCACGCCGGGAGCGGCGAGGCGCGGCAGACGCGCCGCGACGAGCTCGTCGACGGCCGCCAGCGCGGCCATCAGACGGTCGGGCCCGGCCGTGTCGGTGACGGTCATGGTGCCTATTGTGTCAGAGTCGGCGACCCCGGCGAAGGGACGGCCCGCGGCCGGCGCTCACGCCGGCGCCCACTGTCGCACTATCATAGGAAGTCATGAACGAACGGCAGCAGAGCCTGTGAGCGTCGCATCCTCCCAGACCGGCGCCCCGAACTCTCAGCCGGGCGCCCCCCCGCGCGCCGCGCCACACGGGCGGTTGCACCGCTGGCTGCCGATCACCGCCTGGGCCGGCGGCTACCACCGGCGCTGGTTGAGAGCCGACACCATCGCCGCCCTCACGGTGATCGGGCTGCTGGTGCCCGAGTGTCTGGCGTACGCCCAGATCGCCGGCGTGCCGCCCCAGGCCGGCCTGTATGCGACCCTGGCCGGTCTGGTCGTCTACGCGCTCTTCGGCACGTCGCGTCAACTCATCTGCTCGCCCACCTCGACCGCCGCCATCATGGCCGCCGCGGTCGTGGCCGCCCACGGCGCCACCACCCCGGCGCGGGCGGCCGCGCTGGTGGCCATGGTGGCCGTGCTCGTGGGATTGCTCATGCTGGCCGCCGGCATCGCCCGCCTGGGCTTCATCTCGGCCTTCCTGGCGCGCACGGTGGTGACCGGCTACGTCACCGGCCTGGCGCTCACGATCATCGCCCGCCAGGTGCCCAAGCTCCTCGGCCTGCACGTGCCGACGTCGGCCAACTTCTTCCAGCTTGTCTGGACCGACCTCACCCATCTCGACGAGACGAGCATCGTGACCGCCCTCGTAAGCGCCGTCGCGCTCGTCGGCCTCTTCGCAGTGAGGCGCTGGCCGAGGGTCCCGGGGGCCTTGGCGGTCCTCGTGCTGGGCATCGCCGCCGCCGCGGTCTTCCACCTGAGCGCGCACGGCGTCGCCATGGTCGGCACCATCCCCAGCGGCCTGCCGCTCCCCCGGCTGCCCGACATCCACGCCATCGACGTGCTCGGCCTGCTGCCCAGCGCCGCCGGCATCGCCATCGTGGTCTACGCCGAGGCGCTGAGCGGCGCCCGGACCTTCGCCGTCCGCCACAGCTACGAGATCGACGCGAACCAGGAGCTGGTCGCCCTCGGTCTTTCGAACATCGGCTCGGGGGCCTTCGGCGGCATCGTGGTCAGCGGCGGGCTGTCGGGCTCGGCGCTGAGCGACACGAGCGGCGCCAAGACACAACTGACCAGCCTGATCGGCGCCGTCCTCATGCTCGTGGCGGTATTCACGCTCTCCCGCGTCACGCACGATCTCCCTGAGGCGATCCTCGGGGCGGTCGTGGTGCGCGCCGTGTGGGGCCTGATCGACGTCACGGCGCTGCGACGCTTCGCCAGCGTCCGTGCCGTCGACGCCGCCCCGGCCCTGGCCGCTCTCGTCGGAGTCCTGGTGCTCGGCGTGCTGCCCGGCCTGGGCATCGCGGTGGGTCTCTCGCTGGCCGTCCTGATCTACCGCTCGAGCCGGCCGCATGCCGCCATGCTGGGCCGCGTGCCCAATGCGAAGACCTACAGCGACACCACCCGCCACCCGGAGAACGAGACCTTTCCCGGCCTGCTGGTCTTCCGCCTCGACGGCCAGCTCTTCTTCGCCAACGCCGGCTTTGCCGTCGACCGCCTCAACGAGCTCCTCAGCGACATCCAGCCCTCGCCGCGCGTCGTGATCTGGAACATGGAGTCGACCACCGACCTCGACGTGACCGCGGCCGAGACGCTGCTGCGGCTCGTGCACAACCTGCGCGACAGCGGTCGCGACCTGGTCTTCGCCCGCGTGGGCTCCAGGGTGCTCGACGTGTTCCGGCGCAGCGGCCTGCTGGAGCTGCTCGGCAAAGACCACCTCTTCCTGACCGTGGACGGCGCGGTCGAGGACTGCCTGCGCAGCCGGCTCGCCGTCATCGGCGCGCTCGAGGCCCAGATCGCCCAGGTCAGCGCCGCCTGCCGGGTGGCACGCTCGATGGCCAAGGGCAAGCTCGCCCCCGGCGAAGCTCACGAGAGGATCGCCGAGATCGAGCAGCGCGGCGACGCGATGAGGGCCGAGCTCGTGACCCGGCTCTCCGGGGTGCTCGTCGCGCCCATCGACCGCGAGGACCTCTTTCGCCTGTCGCGCTCGATCGACGACGTGCTCGACAACCTGCGCGACTTCGTGCGCGAGTGGGACATCTACGGGGTCGAGGCGGCCGGCGGTTTCGTCGGACTTCTCAACGCCACGGCGAGCGGCATCGGCGACCTGCAGCTCGCCGTGCAGGCGATCGCCGAAGACCCGATCGACTTGAAGACCGCCCTGTCGTCGACAAGGTCGGCGAACGAGATCAGGCGACTCTACGACGTCGAGCTGGGGCGGCTCTTCCGCGGCAAGCTCACCATGGAGGTCATGAGGTCTCGCGAGCTGCTGCGACGGCTCGACGTCGTGGGTCTGCGCCTGAACGAAGCTGCCGACCGCCTGTCCGACGCGGCCGTCAAGCGCTGGGCCTGAAGACCAGGCCGAGACACCGCCTTCGCTTCCGGGCTACCCGCGGCCAGCGACCCGTTGACGGGCATCCTCGATGGCGATAGCCTGACCGTACGAGCATACGTGGGGGGATGCGATCGGTGAGTACGACTCGGGGTCTCTCCCGAGCTTCGGCGCCCTGTTCGACCGGACACCGGCCTTGCGCTCAAGCGAGGCCGGCGGGTGACCCGCCACGCGCTCACCATCGACCTCGAGGACTGGCACCAGCTCTTCTACCGCCGTGTCACCGGGTGCTCTTGCGCGGCGACGGGCAACGTCGTCACCGACACGCAGCGTGTCCTCGAACTGCTCGCCGAGCACGACGTCCGCGCGACGTTCTTCGTCGTCGGTCTGGTGGCCAGCGCGTATCCCGAGCTCGTGCGGCAGGTGGCCGCGGCCGGCCACGAGATCGGCTGCCACACCGGCGATCATCAGATCCTCTACTCGGTCAAGCCGGCCGATCTCAAGGCCGACATCGAGCGCTCGCGCGCGCAGTTGCAGGATCTCACCGGCCAGCCCGTGCGCTGCTTTCGCGCGCCGGCGTTCTCGGTCGGCAGCCTGCGCAACGAGGCCTTCTTCGAGACCCTGGCCGAAGCCGGGTTCGAGTGCGATTCCAGCGTGTTTCCCATTGCGCGACTGCGCTACGGCATTCCCGACGCGCCGCGCTACCCGTTCGCCGTGCCGACGCCGAGCGGGCCGAACCACGAGTTCCCTCTGGCGACCTGGGACCTGGGACATCACCGCCTGCCCGTCGCCGGTGGCACCTCCTTTCGCTTCCTGCCCGCGGCCTTCCTCGAGCGGATCGTGACCGACCTCGATGCCGGCGGGCACACGGCGACGTTCTACTTCCACCCGTACGAGCTCCATCGCGGCTTGCTTCATCTGTCCGGATTGACCTGGCACGATCGTCTGCAGACCGCCTACGCGAGGCCCATGGTGTTGCACAATCTGTTCACCGCGTCGGTCTGTGGGCGCTGGGGGTCGCTCCTGGCCGATCATCGATTCGTTCCCATAGGAGAGATACATGACGGTGAACCGATCGCACACTGAGACGGTCCGCCGGCGTTTCGAGCACGACGCCGCAAGCTTCGACGCCATCTACCGCCTGGACCGCTCGTGGTCGTCGCGCTGGTTCAACCGCGTCTTTCGCAAGGCCATCTTCGAGCGCTACGAGATCACCTTCGCCGAAGCGGGCGACGTGGGCGGCAAGGCCGTCCTCGACGTCGGCTGCGGCTCGGGGGTGTACTCGGCCGACTTCGCCCGCCGCGGCGCGCGGCGCGTCGTCGGCGTCGATTTCTCGGCCGGCATGCTGGAGATCGCCGGACAGGAGGCGGCCGCGCACGGTGTCGCCGAGCGCTGCGAGTTTCGCCGCGAGGATTTCATGACGGCGAGCTTCGACGAGGCCTTCGACGTCGCCATCGCCATGGGCGTCTTCGACTACCTTCCCGAGCCGGTGCCGTTCCTGGCCAAGATGGCGTCGCTGACCAGCGCCCAGGTGATCGCCTCGTTTCCCGGTCATTCACTCGTGCGCGAGCCTTTGCGCACGTGGCGCTATCGGCTGTCGGGCAAAGGCGCGGTCTGCTTCTACCACCGAGCCGACGTGGCCCGCATCGCCGCCGCCGCCGGCCTGCGCGAGACGCGGATCATACCCATCCGCTCGTCGGGAACGGGCTTCATCCTGGTCGGTGGCGGCCTGGCCGACCACGTATCGCGGCGCGGCAGCGCAGAGCCCTGACGCGCCGAGAAGCGTGCTGGCGGGGAGTAGGGGAGTTACACCCCTCTACGCGGATTTAGAGTCCGCGCTGATCCTTCCGATCGACCCCCCGCGCCGACCCCAAGGCTAGCGCATCCCGGCCGGGCGGCCAAGCCGGCAGAGCATTCGCGGGGTGTGGCGCACCGACCGCGGTGTCGTCAGGCCACAGCGGCGGCCTGTGGTAGGGCCGCGACGATCTTCTTCGCCTGCTCCACGTCGAACGCCTTGAGCGACGACCTGCGGATCGTTCCCGTCGCACCCAGCGCGAGCCCAAACGCCGCCGCCGCGTGGTCGTCGGGACCTTCGCCGATGGCCACGTAGTCGAAGTCGCCCATGGTCATGTAGACGCCGATCGTCTTGCCGCCCATCGACTCCCAGAGCTTCGTGGCCTCGGCGATGCGCTTCGGTGAGTTCTTGACGTCGGCGATGCCTTTGTCGGTGAGTTTCATGAGCAGGATGTTGGTCACCATACGCCCACCCTCCTCGTGAACGACGCAAGTGAAGACCAGCCGAGCCGGAGCGCCGGACCGCCGAGCGTAGCACCCGCCACCGACAGTGGAGGGTGGACCGCCGATCAGCCGACCAGAGCCTGCACGGCCATGGCGGCGACGCCGAGGGCGAGCGGCTCGTGCACGAGCCGCTCGCCCAGCGCCCGGGCGGCCGCGGCCGTGACGCCGGGCGGCAGGCCGGGCGAGCAGACGATGCCGTCGGCGCCGACCCAGTCGGCGTCGATGAGGTCGGGCGTCGGCGTGGCGTCGAGCACCATCCGGCAGCGCGCCAGGCCGGCGGCGAGGGTGCTGGGCGCCACCGGTAGCGCACCGGCGACCGCCGCGAGACGCGCCTCGTCTCGCTCGCAGACCAGCACCTCGGCGCCGAGCGAGACGAGGCGTGCCGCCGCCGCCCGACCGACCGGGCCGAGGCCGATCACCAGGACCGGCTTGCCGGCGAGACCGCTCCGACCGGCGACACCGTTCTCACCCGCGGCCGCGTCGAGCGCCGCGACGTAAGCGTGCGCCGTACAGGGGTCGTCGTCGGCCACCGCGCGGCGGGCCAGCGCGAAGGCCAGGAACCTGCGGTCGTCGGCGGCAAAGAGCAGGTCGTCGTCGCCGGTGAGCGCCTCGGCGAAGCCGGCGACGTCGGTCGCGCTGGTCACTCGCGCGGCGCGGCAGCCCAGCCGGGAGCAGATCGCCGCCACGCACTCGACGAAGCCCGGGATCGCGCCCTCGCCGCTGGTGATCGGCACGACGGCGACGGCGGCGTGGGCGAGGGCGTCGCGGGCGACGCTCTCGCCCACGCCGCAGGCCCTAGCGGCCAGCGCCACGAAGTCGCAGCCGGTGAGCGTCGCGAGCGCCCGCTCCACCTGGTCGAGATGCGCCGTCAGAACGCGCACGTCGCTTTCGACCAGACGCGTCACGAGGCGCCCCGGTCCTGGTCGGGCACAGGTCCGGGCTCAGTCTCGGGCACGAGCTCGAGACCGTGCTCGTCGGCAAGGCGCGCGACGGCGGCGGCGGCCCGCTCGCGGGCCGCCGCCGCCGTCGCGCCGCGTGTCATCAGCACGGCGACCCAGCGGCCGCGCGAGGCGCCGCTGTCGGGACGGTCGGTGAGCACCACGTCAGCTCCGAACAGGCCGTCGCAGCGCCGCAACGGACCTGCCGTAGCGACGATGTGCTCGCCCAGCACCTCGACTCTACCGCCCTCGACCAGCACGTGCTCGTAGACGGCGCCGCGCCGGGCGCCGGTGGCCACGGTCGGCGGCCGCTCGGCGGCGAAGGTCTCGGCCAGCAGGGCGACGATGTTGGCGTCGCTTGCGTGGTACACGGCGGCCGGCGTCTGGCTGGGCAGCCGGGCGTCGATCTCGATCACCTTGGGAGTGCCGTCGGCCGAGACCATCACCTCGACGTCCATCACACCGGCGAGGGCGACGCCCTCGGCCAGTCGTCGGGCGACGGCTTCGAGCGCCGTCAGGGTCGCGGCGCTCACCGATGCCGGCAGCGACCCGCCGCCGCCGGGTACATCTACGCCGGCCGGCTCGCCGGCCGCACCGACGACCGGCACGCCGCCGCCCTCGATCGGCGCTCGGCCGGCTCCCTCGACCGGCGCGACGACACGTTTGCAGTCGTAAGCCGCGTCGAACTCGAGGAAGGTCGGCAGAAGCGTCAGCACCTCGCCGCCGAGGGCGATCACCTCGACCGACAGCGACGGTCCGGCGACGAGCTCCTCGACTACCGCCTGGGCGCCCTGAGCCGCCAGGGCGGCCCGCGCCAGGGCAAGACCGGGCTCCGACGAGACGAGCTGCACGCCGGTGCTGCCGCTGCCGACGCTCGGTTTGACCACCACTGGAAAGCCGCAGCGCGGCCAGGGCAGCGGACGGGGCACGTCGAGGCGCTCGAACAACGCGTTGGAGCGCAGCTTCGACTGCGTCACGGCGTAGGCGCCCAGGTCGAAGAGCAGCGGCAGGCCCATCATGGGCACGAACGAGGTGAGGAACTCGAGGGCGCGGTCGTCCTCGCAGGCGGGCAGGACGGCGTCGCACGACAGCAGCACCCGGCGCGTGCGCGCCGGGTCGGCGGTGACGTCGAAGACGTGGACCTCGCCGGCCAGGCCGGCTGCCGGGCAGCCGGGCCGGCGGTCGATCAGCACGACCTCGTAGCCGGCCTCGCCGGCCAGGTAGGCGGCCTCGGTGCCCTGCAGCTTGCCGCCGACGACGGCCAGCCTCATGCCGCCCTCCCCCGCTCCGCGATCGTCGTTCTCACATCGCCGCCTCAGGCCAACGTCGGGCGGGCGGCGGACGGCGGGCGCGCCGCGGCGCGCCGCCGGCGCGCGGCGGCCACCCAGTCGGCGTACTGGCCGGGAGTGGCGACCCGCAGCCCCAGCGCCTCGAGCCGCGCGGCGACTTCGGGAGCGGTGCGCAGGCCGTCGTCGATGTCGAGCTCCGACTGCGACACACCGGCCAGGCCGGTGTCGGGCGGTACGATCGAGGTCACGACGTTGGCCCCCGCCGCGATGCGCGGTTCGAGGCCGGCGATGCCGTCGACGTCGAGCGAGGCCGGGATGAGGCGGTCGGGCATGGCGAGGCGCATGGTGGCGATCGTGACGAGCTCGCCGAGGCGGCCGGCCGGGGCGAGGTGAGCCAGCGGTGTGCCACGCTGCGGCACGAAGGTCATGACGCGCACCTGGTCGACGGGTTCGTCTCTCATGCCGGCGACGGTCAGGGCGCGCTCGGCGACCGTCTCGCCCACGCCCAGCAGCATGCCGTCCTCGACGAGCATGCCCAGGGCGGCGGCGTCGAGCCGCGCCTGGGCGCGTTCGTCGAAACTCTGGCCGGCGCGCAGCCGCGCGTAGAGCTCGCGGGCGTGGATCTCCTGATAGCACGCATACCACTCGACGCCGGCATCGCGCAGGGCCGCGAGCACGTCGGGGGTCACGACGCCCGGCGAGGCCATCACCGGCAGGCCGGTGGCCACCTTGACGGCGGCGACCAGCTCGATGAACGCGTCGAACTCGCCGCCGGCGTAGTAGAGCGGGTCCTCGCCCATGGTCAGGTCGATCAGCTGCACGCCCGATGCGGCGAGGCCGACGCTGATGGCGACCACCTCGTCGCGCGATTTGCGATACCGCGGGCTCTCAGGGTTACCGCGCCGGTACAGGCAGAAGGTGCAGTCGTTGCGACAGTACGTCGAGAAGTAGACGAAGCCGTAGAGGAACACCACGTCGCCGAACCGCCGGCGGCGCAGCTCGGCGGCGACCTCGAACAGCCGCGCCGCGGTGGCGTCGTCGTCGACGCCAAGGAGAGTCTCGATCTCGCCGTCCGAGGGCACCCGGTCGTCGAGCGCCCGGCCGAGGATGCCGTCGATCCCGGTCCGGCGTTCGACCTTGTCTGGAGGCGCAGCCATCGTCACCTCCGACCGGGCTCGCCCGGCGTCGGCTCGGCCGCGGGCGCGGGCCGACCCGGCTCCGACCCCGCACCCGGCTCGGACGTCGCGAAGCACAGCACCTCGTCGACCGGCAGACGCCTGGTGCCCTGAGGACGGCCCGACGCGACTCCCACGGCGACGATCGCCACCAGGCGGGCCGGCTCCTCGACCCCGAGGAGCTCCTCGAGACGCGGCGCGGCCAGCACCGGCGCGCTCATCCAGCAGGCGCCGTAGCCCAGGACATGGGCCGCGGTGACCAGAAGCTGGACGGCGGCGCCGACACTCTGCAGGTCGGGCCGGGCGCGCAGCCGGTCGCGCTCCTCGCGCGACACGCTGCGCAGCGCGAGCAGACGGTCGCCGTGCGACTCGTAGGGCAGGCCGAGCACGGCGATGGCCAGCGGCGCCTCGGCGAAGAAGGTGGCATAGCCGCGCAGGGCGCGCGTCTCGCGGATTAGACCGGCCGCCTGGACTTCGGGCCAGGCGGCGATCTCGTCGAGGCGACCCTCGACCGCGGCGCGCATGGCCGACAGCAGCGGGCGGTCGTCGACGGCCACGAAGCGCCAGGGCTGGGCGTTGCCGGCGTTGGCCGCCAGGGTGGCCAGGCGCACCATCTCGCGCACGTCGTCGCGCGGCACGGGCGCAGTCGTGAAGCGGCGTACGCTGTGGCGGCCCTCGACGGCGGCCACGAACCCGGGAAGGGCTTCGGACGGGGGGCGGCGAATCATCACTCCCACATGGTACCAGAGGCGAAGGGGGTGCTTCGTTTGCGGAAGTGGGGAGACTCGGCGCGGCCCGCAGGCCGGCGCGAGGCCCGCGAGGGTGCGACGGCGGCCACCGCCTCGCCCTCGCTGAGACCGCTCTGTCAGGCCTGGGCGACCGCCGTCTTGTCGGCCCTGTCGATCTTCAGGTCGATCGCCAGGACGTGCGGGTTCTGACAGAAGACGACGCACTGCGGCGTGCCGTCGCACAGATCGCACTTGAAGGCGACCTTGCGCTCGGGATGCTCGTGGATGACGCCGTAGGGACAGGCCTGCCGGCACTTGGCGCAGGCGGTCTGCAGGCAGGTGAAGCCCTTGATCTCGGTCGTGGCCGGGTTGCACTCGGAGCGCAGCCGCCCGACTTCTCAGTCGTGGTCGGGCGCCTCGGGAAGGTTGCGGATGTTCTCGCCGGCCTGCCACTTGCCGAGGTTGTCGTTCATCGCCTCGGTCAGCTCCTTCATGAAGCGCGCCGACATGTTGACGCGCGCGACGACGACGCCGTTGACCTCTTCGTCGCTTTCGTTTTCGTGGTCGAGCCGCATGAAGGTCACCGAGAACTCGTAGTCGGAGTGGCTGACGTTGGCGAAGTTGGCATAGACGCCGGCCATCATCTCGGGCGTGGCGTGGATGTTGAACCGGCGCTCCTCGGGACTCGCAGGCACGGAGGCCTCCTTTTCGGGGTTGTCCTAGCTGGCCGCCAGCAGGCGGGCGGCTACGGCTTGCGCGAACTCCTGCGTGCCGGCCGTGCCGCCGAGGTCGCGGGTCACCTGCCGACCCTCGGCAATGGTCGCCGCCACGGCGTCGTGGACGCGCCCGGCGGCCGCGGTCTCGCCCAGGTGCTCGAGCATGAGCACGCCCGACAGCAGAAAGGCCGTGGGGTTGACGATGTCGCGCCCGGCGATGTCGGGGCCACTGCCGTGCACGGCCTCGAACACAGCGGCGTCGATGCCCACGTTGGCCCCCGGCGCGACCCCGGGGCCGCCGATCAGACCGGCGCAGAGATCGCTCACGATGTCGCCGTAGAGGTTGGGACAGACGAGCACGTCGAAGCGCTCGGGCGCCATGACGAGCTGCTGGCAGAGGTTGTCGACGATGCGATCGTCGAAGGCGATCTCGGGGTAGGCGCCGGCCACCTCGCGGGCGACGCGCAGGAACAGACCGTCGGTGAGCTTCATGATGTTGGCCTTGTGCACGGCCGTGACCCGGCGGCGACCGCGGGCGCGGGCGTATTCGAAGGCGTACCGCACGATGCGCTCGCTGCCGCGCCGCGTGATGACCTTGATGGACTCGGCGACGTCGGGGGTGAGCTGGTGCTCGATGCCGGCGTAGAGGTCTTCGGTGTTCTCACGCACGACCACGAGGTCAACGCCTGTGAAGCGGCTGGGCACGCCGGGCAGCGACTTCGCCGGCCGCAGGCAGGCGTACAGGTCGAGCGCCACGCGCAAGGCCACGTTGACCGAGCGAAAGCCCGAGCCCACCGGCGTGGTGATGGGCCCTTTGATGGCGACCTTCGTGGACCGGACCGACTCGACGACCTCGTCGGGCAGCGGCGCGCCGCCGCGCTCCATCGCCACGGCGCCGGCGTCGTGGCGCTCCCAGACGATCGGCACGCCGCTGGCGGCGATCACCGTCTCGAGGGCAGTAGCCAGCTCGGGGCCGGTGCCGTCACCGGGGATGAGCGTCACGCGATAGGTCATCGGTCAGCCCTCGGGCAGGTGGAACTCGCCGTACTTGCGAAAGTGCTCGACGAGGCCGCCGTCGGAGAGGATCTTGAGCATGACCGGCGGCAGCGGGGCGAAGGGCACGACCGACCCTCTGGTCAGGTCGCGCACCCCGCCGGCGCCGAGGTCGACCTCGAGGTCGTCCCACTGCTCGATGGCGCTCGTGTCGCAGGTGAGCACCGTCAGCCCCACGTTGATGGCGTTGCGAAAGAAGATGCGGGCAAACGACTGGGCCAGCACGGCCCCGGCGCCGGCGATCCTGATGATGCGGGGCGCGTGCTCGCGGCTCGAGCCCAGGCCGAAGTTGCGCCCGCCCACCACGAAGTCGCCGGCCTTGAGACGCTTGGCGAACTCGGGGTTTTCGTCTTCGAGGACGTGCTTGGCCAGCTCAGGGAGGTCGGTGCGCAGGTGGAACAGGCGGCCCGGGGCGATCTGGTCGGTCGAGATGTCGTCGCCGAACGTCCAGGCGCGCCCCCGCAGGACGCCGCTCGTGCCGCCGGGTCCGGGCATCGGTCAGGCGTCGCTTTCGGTGATGGTCACGCTGGTCATGGCGATGCCCGGCGCGCGAGCGCTCAGGGGGTCGCGCTCGGGGATCGAGTAGACGACGTCCATGCCGTCGGTGACGCGGCCGAACACCGCGTGCTTGCCGTCGAGGTGCGGCGTGGCCCGGTGGGTGATGAAGAACTGCGAACCGTTGGTGTCGGGGCCGGCGTTGGCCATGGAGAGCACGCCGGGGCCGTCGTGGCGCAGGCTCGGGTCGAACTCGTCGGCGAACTTGTAGCCCGGGCCGCCGCGGCCGGTGCCGGTCGGGTCGCCGGTCTGGGCCATGAAGTTGCCGATGACGCGGTGGAAGGTGACGCCGTCGTAGTAGCCGTCGCGGGCCAGCACGACGAAGTTGTTGACAGTCACGGGGACCTTGTCGGCGTACAGCTCGACGACGATGTCGCCGCGCTCGGTCGAGATGGTGGCGGTGTAGCGCCTGGCCGGGTCGATGACCATCGCCGGCGGCGCGTCGTACTGCTTAGCCATGATGTTCTCCTTCACTTGAAAGCTCGCCCGAGCCGAGCAGCTCGCGCGGGTCGACGATCTCGCCGGCAACGGCCGCGGCGGCGGCCGTGAACGGCGAAGCGAGATAGATGGCGGCCAGGGGGTTGCCCATACGGCCCTTGAAGTTGCGGTTGGCGGTGCTCACGCAGACCTCGCCGTCGGCGAGGATGCCTTCGTGGACCCCCACGCAGGCGCCGCAACCGGGGTTGGTGACGACGGCCCCGGCGTCGGCCAGGGCCTGCAGCAGGCCTTCGTCGGCGGCCGCCCGCCAGACGGCCCGCGAGGCCGGCGTGACGATCAGACGGGTGCGTGCCGCCCGCCGGCGGCCGCGCAGCAGCCGGGCCGCCGCGCGCAGGTCGTCGAGGCGACCGTTGGTGCAGGTGCCCAGCAGGACCTGGTCGACCCTGGTGCCGGCCAGGGCGGCGGCCGGCTGCACGTTGTCGACGGTGTGCGGCGCCGCGACGACCGGCACGAGCTCGTCGGCGATAAACGACAGCGAGCGCTCGTAGACGGCACCGGGGTCGGGAGCGACCGCACGAAAGTCGTCGGGGCGGCCCTGCGCCGCAAGGAACGCCCGCGTGACCTCGTCGGCGGCCACGAGACCCGTCTTGGCGCCCGCTTCGACGGCCATGTTGGTCAGCGTGAGGCGTTCGTGCATGGGCAGCGCCTCGACGGCCGGCCCGCCGAACTCGAGCGCCTTGTAGGTGGCGCCGTCGGCGCCGAGGCGGCCGATGATCGTAAGGATGAGGTCTTTGGCGGTGACGCCGTCGGCAAAGCGCCCGCCGACCTCGACGCGAAACGTCTCGGGCACACGCAGCCAGGTCTGCCCCGTCGCCATGCCGATGGCGACGTCGGTCGAGCCCATGCCGGTGGCGAAGGCGCCCAGGGCGCCGGCCGTGCAGGTGTGCGAGTCGGCGCCGATCACCAGGTCGCCCGGCTTGGCGTAGGTCTCGGCCACGCGCTGGTGGCAGACGCCCATCTCGACGTCGGAGAGCGTCGCTCCGGTCTCTTCGCAGAAGCGGCGCACGAGCTGGTGAGCGTTGGCGAGCTCGACGCGCGGCGCCGGCGCCGCGTGGTCGATGAAGAACACCGCGGTGGGCACCTTGACGTGCACCCGGCCCAGGTCGCGAAGCTGCTGGATGGCCAGCGGTCCGGTGCCGTCCTGGGCGATGGCCAG
>Ga0182027_10010491_pt1 | contig 13169 bp, 11 predicted proteins | sample 712E1DmetaG_FD_121300 | JGI IMG/M metagenome (GOLD analysis project Ga0182027, IMG submission 121300) | Permafrost microbial communities from Stordalen Mire, Sweden - 712E1D metaG (Illumina Assembly) | ecosystem: Environmental > Terrestrial > Soil > Wetlands > Permafrost | place: Sweden...
TATGGGTGAGCGAGAATACGGGATTGATCCTAATGTTGTGACCCGGTATGCCGAGGAAATCGCAGCGATCGAAAAGCTCGGTGTGGAAATCGGTATTGTCATTGGCGGCGGAAATATCTATCGCGGTATGGAAGGGTCCGTTGATGGTATCGATAAGGTAACTGGAGACCAGATGGGAATGCTTGCAACCGTTATCAACGCACTGGCTTTGCAGAATGCTCTGGAGCACAAGGGATTGAAAACACGCTGCTTGAGTGCCATCAATATGGAACGGATTGCAGAACCGTTTATTCGCCGCCGGGCGATCCGGCATTTGGAAAAAGGACGGGCAGTAATTTTCGCGGCCGGGACAGGAAATCCCTATTTTACGACAGATACAGCCGCGGTATTACGTGCAATCGAAATTGAAGCGAATGTGATTATCAAAGGAACGCGCGTGGATGGTGTGTACGATAGCGATCCTGAAAAGAATTCTGCAGCGATCCACCTGCCTGAAATTTCCTATGCTGAAGTCTTAAAAAAAGACCTTCACGTTATGGACCTTACTGCTATTACTCTTTCCAAAGAGAATAATCTCCCGCTGATTATATTCAATATGAATATTCGCGGGAATTTGAAGCGTGTGGTTTGCGGTGAAGCAGTCGGATCAAAAGTAGTTGAAATCGCGAAACAAAAATCGTAACATCATTCATCCAATTCACTAATTGGTGGGACGCCTATGACAAACTCAAAAGACATTCTTAAACAAGCAGAAGAAAGAATGAAGAAAGCCGTGGAGGTTGTGCGGGAAGAACTTATAAAAATTCGCACAGGCAAAGCAACGACAGCACTGTTAGACGGAATCAAAATCGATTATTACGGTACTATCACACCGCTGAATAAAGTCGCAAACCTCAGCATCCCGGACGTGCATACGGTTGCTGTCCAGCCATGGGAAAAAAATATCATCCCGATTATTGAAAAGGCAATTTTGACAGCTAATCTTGGCTTAAATCCGGTTTCTGACGGTACGGTTGTGCGTGTTCCAATTCCTGCGCTGAATGAAGAGCGCCGTCGAGATTTGGTGAAGTTAGTGAAAAAGTTCGGAGAAGATGGAAAAATTGCAATACGCAATGTCCGCCGAGATGCCATCGAGCACCTCAAGAAGGCGGAAAAAGGCGAGCACATGTCTGAAGATGAACGAAAACGCGGCGAACTAGAGGCGCAAAAACTTACAGATAAGCATACGAAAGATATCGACAACCATCTTTCCATGAAGGAAAAAGAAATCATGGAAGTATGATACGGATCATGTGCTGAATATGCAGTGAATGGATATCCCGGTTTCGATAAAGTGAAATCGGGATTTTTTTATAAGCTGGATATGTAACCTTCACCACTGATATCCGTATTCAATTTGTAGCCGATACAATGAATAGGAGACTTTCATGACAAATCAAAAGCGCCGCCTCTATCGAAATCAGACAAATAAAGTAATAGCCGGAGTTTGCAGCGGACTCGGCGAATATTTAAATGTGGATACCACCGTTGTCCGTCTCCTCTGGATTCTCCTAACTCTTTTTGGCGGTGCTGGAGTTATTGCGTATATACTCGCATATTTTATTATTCCGGCAAAACCGAATGAAATCGGTGAACCAATTTCATTGCAAATTCATGATTTTACCGGTGCACGCATTTTTGGAATCATCTTCGTCGGAGCCGGGGTCGTTATCCTGCTTGATAATCTTGAGATTCTCTCGTTTCATCGGTGGTGGCACATGTCGTGGGAGTTTGTGTTCCCGGGGCTTCTTATACTTGCCGGAATTTATTTCCTGACAAAACGTGACAATATTTCAACGGCCCGGCAGGCCCAGGAACCGCCAATGACGGGTGAACAGTCTTCTCAAGATCAAAATTCATCGAATTCTTCTTCATCATATGAACAAACGAAAAAGAAAGTACTTCGCCGTTCGAAGAACGATAAAAAACTTTTCGGGATTTGCGGCGGAGCGGGAGAATATTTTGAAATCGATCCGTCGATTATCCGTATCGCGTATGCAATTTTTACCGTGCTTTCCGGCGGTGCTGGAATTCTCATTTACTTGTTGATGTACTTGGTCATTCCTGAAGGTCAACCTCAAACAAGAACACAACCGTGAGGAAATGATGGAAACGATTACACGAAAACGGTCCAATGGATTTTCCATATTTGGTATTTTTCTTATTCTGCTTGGTGCGGGACTCATCCTGAGTAAACTCAATTTCTTGCATTATACCTGGGGCATTGTTCTTTGGATATGTCTTGGCGTTGCTGGATTGGCTGCTGCTGTTCAGGCGTTTATCACGCGAAGACGTGGGGTGGTTTTCTGGGGAAGTTTTTTGTTTTTTTCGAGCATCGCAATGCTTGTTCACAGATTTGAGCTGTTCAATTTTGCTCCGTGGGATATCCCGGCCACTTTTTCTCTTGCGCTCGGTCTTTCATTCCTGGTGCTGTTTTTCTATGAGCCGCGTCGTTTTGGTGTGCTTGTTCCTTTTCTCCTTTTCGGCGGTTACGGAATTCTGTATTATTTATGGTGGTGGGATGTGATTGATTGGTTCGAGATGAAACATTATGTACACACGTACTGGCCCATGCTGATTATTCTCTGGGGAATTTCGCTTATCTTCCGCCGCAGGTCATAAATATACTTAATGGGCTTCGAGCCAATTTTTACCGATTCCAAGATCTACTTCAACGGGCACAGAAAGCGGCAGTGCTTGACACATTTCCTTCTCTACAATTTTTTTCATGACTGTCTCTTCATGGAGCCGCACTTCAAAAACCAATTCATCATGAACTTGCAGAAGCATGGAGCTGGAGAGTTTCTGCTTCAAAATTTCAGTATCAATATGAACCATTGCAAGTTTAATCATATCCGCCGCTGTTCCTTGTATCGGCATATTGATGGCCTGCCGCTCTGCATTCTGGCGTACATTTTGATTGGTATTGTGGATGTCTGCAAAATATCGACGACGGCCGAGGAGCGTACTGACATATCCTTCTTTTCGCGCTCCGGCAATAGTGTCGCCGATGTATTGCTGAACTTTTGGGAAGCGGGTAAAGTAGCGCGCAATAATTTCTTTTGCTTCGCTCTGACTTATTTCCAACCTGTTGGCAAGTCCGTATGCGCCAATGCCGTACATAATTCCGAAATTCACTTCTTTCGCTTTACGCCGCATTTCTCGTGTTACATCCGGTAATGCGACTCCGAATACTTTTGCCGCCGTTGTTGTGTGAATATCTTCTCTATTGCGAAAGGCTTCAGTCATCCCTTCGTCGCCGGAGATGTGCGCCATCACACGCAATTCAATTTGTGAATAATCTGCCGAAAGAATGAGTGATTCAGGATCACCGGCAATAAACGCTTTCCGAATCGATCTGCCGATTTCCGTGCGGATGGGAATGTTCTGTATATTCGGATCACTGCTGGATAATCTCCCTGTAGTTGCGACTGTTTGATTGAACGATGTATGCACCCGTCCTGTGCGGGCGTTGATCAATTTAGGAAGCGCATCGATGTACGTCGATTTCAATTTTGTCGACTGCCTGAAATCGAGCAGCATTTCGATAATAGGATGCGTGCCTTTTAATGCCTCAAGCACGGCAACGTCGGTGGAAAATCCAGATTTGGTTTTACGTACTGGTGTCAAGTTGAGTTTTTTAAATAGTATTTCCGCAAGCTGCTGAGTGGAATTGATGTTAAAAGAAGTGTCTGCGGCTGAATAAATTTCACGCGTGAGATTTTCAAGCTGGCGTTCAAGTTCCTTTGACATAAGAGCAAGAAAACCGACATCAATAGCAACCCCGGTGCGCTCCATTCGAGCGAGAACAGAAACGAGCGGGAATTCCATTTCTTCGCAAAGTTTCATCATCCCAAGGTCGGTTAATTTCTTTCGAAAATATTCGTAAAGCCGGAATGTGATATCGGAATCTTCACAGGAATAATCAGAAAGGATCTGGACAGAAACTTCTCGGATATGTTTCTGATCCTTGCCAGTTCCAACCAATTCCGAATAGGATACGGTCTTATAGGACAGATATTCCGCAGCGATATCATCCATATTATGCTGCCCGTCTGCACGGAGGATGTAGCTGGCGATCATGGGATCAAACAACGTTCCTTCAACAGTGATTCCATACTGTGACAGCACCAGTATATCGTATTTAATATTATAACCGATTTTCTTGATGCGGGAATCGCCGAGAATGGGCTTGAGTTTTTTGCAAACCAAATCTAACGCTAAACCAACTGAAGTATCCGATTGTTCTGAATCATCTCCAAAAAGTCCGCTTTGTCCATGGAGTATTTTTCCTGAAACCGCAACGTAGAATGCTTCATGGGGTTTGAGCGCGAATGAAATTCCCACTAATTCAGCATTCAGCGAATCGGTAGAAGTAGTTTCGGTATCGAAAACAAATTCCTGGGCAGATTGTAACTTGCTGCAGAGTGCTGCAAATTCGCGTTCGGTCGTAATGAGTTTATAGATATGTGTATCTGTCGTAATATCGGAAAGGGGCTGCGGCGGAGCGATTTCAATATCAGGTTCACTGCGAGCCGATATTTCCGGTGCCTCCGTTTGCAGCTTACTGAGGAGCGATCGGAATTCAAGCTTTCCAAATAATTCTATCAGCCTGGAAGTATTTCTTTTTTCAGCCTTCAGAGAATGAAAATTGACAGGAAGCGGTACATTGATATCAATAGTGACGAGCTGCTTGGAAAGAAATGCCAGTTCTTTGTTCGTTTCCAATTTAGCGCGAACACCTTTCTGCGGAATATCATCAAGGTGGAGATAGATTTCTTCGATACTGCCGTATTTCTGGATAAGAGGAATTGCTGTCTTTTCACCGATTCCCGGCACACCCGGTACATTATCGGATGCATCGCCGATAAGTCCGAGTACATCTATAACCTTGTCTGGAGAAACACCGAATTTTTGATTGACTCCGTCACGATCCACTATTTCGACGTCTGTACCGAATTTGCCGGGCTTGAAGATTTTTGTGGTATCGGAGACGAGCTGCATAAAATCTTTGTCGGGTGTGACAAGAAAAGTAAGAACACCTTCACGTTCAGCTTGTTTTGCCAATGTGCCGATGATGTCGTCAGCTTCATATCCATCCATTTCCACGACCGGGATATTATAAGCGCGTACCACTTCTTTGATAATTGGGATCTGCGTTATCATATCGTCCGGCATTTTCTGGCGCGTTGCTTTGTATTCTTTGTATGCTTTGTGACGAAATGTCGGCTTTGCTGTGTCGAAAACAACCGCAATATGGTCGGGAAATTCTTTCGAGAGAATGCGGTTCAGGAATGTTACAAAACCATAGACAGCACTTGTGTTTTCGCCCTTCGAATTCATCAAAGGCTGACGAATAAATGCAAAATATGCACGGTACGCCAGCGCCATCGCATCGATGAGATACAGCCTTTCTTTTCGGGGACTTTTGAGGGCCATAATACTTAAACCGTTGGTATTAAAAATTCAATTAAATCTATCAGAGTATTCTCCAAATTGCAACTCAAGGCAAGCCAACCCTATCAATTCAGCAAAAAGATTATTCGGTATGCTCGTGAACAATATTGAAGGAATTATGTGGGCATTGGATTTGTTCTAAAAAAGAGCGGGGAACTACTACGATCCGATACGTACTTATCAATACTTGAATATGTAGATGACTGATCTCTTTAAGAAATGAACGCAGCGAAATGAATAATAATTCGACCTGAAATCATTACTATCATATGTCTGTTGCATCATGTAGAGAAAAATGCAATGACAGAGCATGAGCCATCGTAATCACAAACCAAATGAGGAGGGATCCGGCAATGGCAGAACAAAAGCTTAAGGGCGAAATATTTTATCCATCAAATGAAGTTATCAATAAAGCGCGTAGCCGTGACTGGGAAGCTATCAGAGCTCACGCGGAGAATGATTTGGAAGGATTTTGGGCAAAAGAAGCAAGTGAACTTCACTGGTTTGAACCGTGGACGAAAGTTCTGGACGATACCAAGAAGCCATTTTATCAATGGTTTGTTGGAGGCAAAACGAATATTGCTTATAACTGTCTGGACCGGCATACGAAGACAGCACATCGCAATAAGCTTGCTCTTATGTGGGAAGGGGAGAAAGGCGAGTTTCGTTCATTCTCCTACTTTGCTTTGCGCCGTGAAACATGCAAATTTGCGAACGTGCTGAAAAGTCTTGGAGTACAAAAGGGCGATCGAGTTACACTCTATATGGGAAGAATTCCCGAGCTTGTCATTGGTATGCTGGCATGTGCGCGGATCGGAGCGGTGCATTCAGTTGTCTACGGCGGATTTACTGTTGAAGCATTACATGAACGCCTGGAAGACAGCCATTCCAAAATATTGATTGTTGCTGACGGGTCATATCAGCGAGGCAAGGTCGTTCCGCTGAAAGCTATTGCAGATGAAGCATTGCAGCGTGCAGCAAGCGTTGAAAGTGTCTTAGTCGTAAAACGTACAGGTGAACCGGTCAATATGGAATCGGGACGGGATATGTGGTACCATGAATTGATGACCCTTCCCATCGCAAACAGTCAATGTAACATCGAAAAAGTAGATGCAGAAGATCCGCTTTTTCTTCTCTACACGTCTGGTACAACCGGAAAACCGAAGGCAATTCTTCACACCCATGGCGGATATATGGTCGGCACGTATACGACACTCAAGTACGTCTTCGATATTCAAGAAGAAGACCGGTACTGGTGTGCAGCTGATCCCGGCTGGATTACAGGACATAGCTATATTGTCTACGGACCATTATTGAACGGCGCTACATCGTTTATGTATGAAGGAGCGCCGACATTTCCATTTCCCAATCGATGGTGGCAAATGATTGAGCGCTATGGCATCAACATTCTCTATACGGCTCCGACAGCGATTCGAGGCCTTATGCGCTTTGGTGAAGCATGGCCCAATCGTCACGATCTTTCGTCACTCAGGCTGCTTGGGTCTGTCGGTGAGCCAATTAATCCCGAAGCATGGAAATGGTACCATCGCATTATCGGTAAAGGTCAATGCCCGATCATGGATACATGGTGGCAGACAGAAACAGGAATGTTTATGATAACGCCGACACCGGTTGTGCCATTAAAACCGGGGTCCGGTACGCGCCCGTTTCCCGGATTAAAAATGGATATTTACAACGAAGAAGGAAAACCAGTTGGTCCAAATGAAGAAGGTTTTCTTGTGATCAAAACTCCTTGGCCGGCAATGATGCGCACGATTTATAAAGACCCGGATCGGTACGTCAATCAATACTGGAGTAAATTCCCGGGTGTGTACCTAACGGGAGATTCAGCAAAACGCGATGAAGATGGATATTACTGGGTCATCGGCCGTGTGGATGATGTCATTAAAGTCTCCGGTTACCGGTTGGGCACAGCGGAAGTTGAAAGCGCTCTTGGAAGCCATCCGGCAGTTGCTGAAGCAGCTGCGATCGGGCTGCCGCATGATGTGAAAGGAAACGCGATCTATGCTTACGTGATTTTGAAAACGGGAATTGAAAAAAGTGATAAACTTATAGAGGAACTTCGTCAACATGTCTCTCACGAAATGGGACCGATTGCGAAACCGGAACACATTGAATTTGTCGATTCCCTGCCAAAAACCCGAAGCGGGAAAATCATGCGCAGAGTTCTCAAGGCAAGGGCGTTGGGTCAAGAACCGAAGGATATAATGACTTTGGAAGATTAACGCAGAGGTATCGGAATATTTGATCGGTGATGCTGAATCATTCGTTCTGCCGGAACAATTTACATCCGTTTTCGTCTTTTTTATTAGGAAAGCTGCATCCTTGACAATCAGTCCAGTTTTGAGTACAATTATTTCAGAACAAGAAGGCATGAAAATGAAAATCCTAGTTAAAACGGCAATTATGCTTTTGGTCTTCAGCACGATAGCTGTATGCCAATTCAGATCTCAGCCGGAAGCGAGATCTTCGGCGGGGGAATCGTTGCTTCGTCCGGATGATGGCGGATTACTTTTCGGGTGGTTCGATCCAAGCCGGTTAACGTTTCACAACAGTTATTCACTCAGCTATACGACGTCCGGCGGTAAAGGGTATTCAATTGGCGATCTGACAAGTAACATTGCGTATCAGATATCAAATCCGCTTTCAGTGCAGTTTGATGTGAGTTTGCTGCATTCGCCGTTCAATAATATTGGCGGTAATTTTGCAAATAATATTTCCGGTATTTATTTAACACGGGCAGAATTAAATTACCGGCCGAGTAATAATATGCTGTTCCAAATTCAGTATCGGCAGCTGCCCACAATGTATTGGCTCAACAACTACGATAGATTTGGTTATATGCCGATGTATGATCGAATCGATGAGGAGGAGATTCACTGAACCGCACGTTAATACAAATGTTTGCATGTGAACCGAGTCAGGCTGAACGGCTTGCTATCAGCTTTCTCGGTTATTTTTTTGTCAGGCAGGAATGAAGCAAGCAGAACATTCCGACACTCCTGTTCACCCCGACCTTGAATCTTCATCATCAAGTGAAAATGTCCGCAAAAATAAACTGCTGAGTGTTTTACGCGGGCCGTTGATGAAAGCTACGTTTATCCTTTTGAGCGTGGCGTTTTTCATTACGGTCTATGTACTGGCGAACAGAAGAAATCACACGAACGGTGAAGTCGGCGAATTCATTCCGGCTGTGAACAGCCGCTCGCTTGAAGTGGAAGTGCTGGACGGCGCAGGAAATATGAGAGCAGCACAGCAAATGACCAATATCCTGCGTGCGCAGGGATATGACGTAGTAGAAATGAAGAAAAGTTACGACGATGTTGAAGAACGCACTTTCATTTTTGATCGTTCCGGGAACTTAGATGCCGCAAGGAAGCTTGCATCAATTCTTGGAATATCCCAGGACAAAGTATTTCAAAAAATTGATCGTACTCTCTATCTTGATATAACTGTCGTCATGGGAAAGGATTATTCCCGACTCAAATCGTTTCAGTTATCTACGGAAAGGAATATACATTGACTGCTCGTACATTAGCAAAACGAATTGCCGACTTGATGATTTCAAAAAAGGCAATCGATATTGTTATATTAGATTTGAAGAAGCTCACAAGCGCAACAGACTATTTCGTGATTTGCTCGGCAGACTCAGACACACAAGTAAAAGCGATAGCCGATTCGGTGCAGGATGGAATGGAAGCGCAAGGCGAACGTGTATGGCACCAGGAGGGCTATCATGCATTACGCTGGATTGTATTGGACTATGTTGATGTCGTCGTGCACGTTTTTCACAAAGAAGAAAGATCGTTCTATAATCTCGATCGTCTCTGGGGCGATGCGAAGAGAATAGAAGTGCTCGATCCGTTGGCGACTCCAACACCTGCAGCAAATAAACACCGGGCGACTGTACGCAAAACGATAAAGAAGAAACAGATAGATAGAGAATGAAAAGGTATCTTGCAGAAAAAGTTAACACTGCGCTCAAAACGCTTTCGTTGAACGGTATTGCAAAGTTAACATTTGACAAACCGAAGGATGAGGCACACGGGGATATCACGACGAATATAGCAATGCTGCTGGCAAAATCTCTCAGGAAAAATCCACGCGCGGTGGCAGAGGAAATTATAGGCAAGCTCGAAATAGAGCCGAACTATGTCTCGAAAGTTGAAATCGCCGGGCCGGGTTTTATGAATTTTTATTTCACAGAAGGATTTTTCACTGCACAGATTGGCGACATCCTCAAGCTTGGAGAACCGTTTGGAAAAATAAATATTGGTCATGGGAAGAAAACGCAAGTAGAGTATGTGAGTGCAAATCCAACAGGACCGCTCAGTGTTGGTCACGGCCGCCAGGCGGCGATTGGTGATACGATTGCAAATCTGCTGGTGTGGACCGGACATGATGTAACCCGGGAATATTATTACAACAATGCGGGCCGCCAGATGCGTATGCTTGCAGAATCCACATATGCACGGTACCGGCAGTTATTTGATTCTGCATACATATTTCCGGAGGATGGCTATCAAGGCGACTATATCCGCGAAATTGCAGAAGATTTAAAGAACGATCGCGGTGACTCCATCATCGCTATGTCATTAGAAGACTCTTTGGCGATATGCAAAGAATTTGCAGAACAAAAATTATTTGAAGCAATCAAGAAAGTACTATCGCGGATGGGTGTTGTGCATGATGTATTCTTCAATGAAGATTCTCTTTACAAGAGCGGGAACATTGAGGAAGTAATTTCAGAATTCCGCAGTAAAGGGCTTGCGTACGACCAAGATGGTGCTGTCTGGTTGAAAACGAGCGCGCTGGGACTTGATCAGGACCGCGTTATTGTCAAGTCCACCGGCGAGCCGACATATCGCTTGCCGGATATTGCTTACCACCGCGAAAAATTCCGGCGCGGCTTCGAACTTATTGTGGATGTTTTCGGGGCAGATCATATTGCTACGATTCCGGATGTTCTTGCCGGAGTGAAGGCGCTTGGTTATGATCCTGAGAAGGTGAAGGTTGTCATTCATCAATTTGTAACGCTCATGCGTGATGGCGAGCAGGTGAAGATGTCCAAGCGGCTTGCGAACTTTGTAACACTTGATGAATTGATAGATGAAGTCGGGTCGGATGCGGTGCGATTCTTTTTTCTGATGCGTTCTACATCCAGCCATTTGGAATTCGATTTGAATCTCGCGAAAGAGCAATCGGACAAAAATCCGGTTTATTACCTGCAGTATGCACATGCCCGTATTGCCAGTATACTTCGTTTCGCAGAGGAACAAGGAACTTTTAACGCTTCAGATTCCCTTGCAGGCATCGATTATAGTTTGCTCAAAGGACCAACAGAAATCGCTCTGGCAAAACTTCTTCTTGATTTTCCCGAAACCGTTGAGTCATGTGCGATGTTCCTTGAACCGCATCGTTTGACAACATATTTGCAGGATGTTGCGACAGCATTTAGTAGATTCTATCACGAGCACCGCGTTGTCATTCCAGAGCTGGATATTGCGAAAGCGCGGCTTGCGCTCTGCCTTGCCGCGAAAATAGTACTCGCAAATGGAAGCAGTATTCTTGGTATTGCTGCCCCCGAGCGGATGTAAGGAATGCGTTGACATTTGTAATTTATTTCTTTAGTTTTTTATCAATAAAAATTTAAAAAAGGTTACCGAATCCTTCCTTTGTTACTGCGGTTGAAGTACTTCTGACATATTTTGAATGTTCATATTCACCCCTGAAGGGTGATTTATATTTCTCCATCATGAGAAAAAGCCGGTTCAGATGTTATGCTTTGAAATACGGGCATTCTTTTGTAGATTTATGCGAGAATTCTCATTATGAACTTTAAAAATGGCAATATTCACGATGTAATTATCCGCGATTTGTCAAAATATCAGGATAATCGCGGCTGGCTGATGGAATTATACCGGAGCGATGTAATTGCAAAGGAATTTCTTCCCGCCATGTCTTACATCTCGCAAACAGAACCGGGTGTTGCGCGCGGGCCGCATGAACACAAAGATCAAGCAGATTTATTTTGCTTTATTGGGCCATCCACATTTCGTCTGTATTTGTGGGATGCTCGGAAAACTTCCCCTACATTCGGCCACCGAATGGTTTTTGATGCCGGAGAACAGAAACCGCAAACAGTGATCGTCCCGGCTGGTGTTGTCCATGCCTATAAAAATATTGGCGAGAAACCGGGGTGGGTTATGAATCTTCCCAATAAACTCTATGCAGGGAAAGGACGGAAAGAACCTGTTGATGAAATTCGGCATGAAAGCGATCCCAACTCACCTTTCCAATTGGATTAATTGATGAATCTTCTAGTCACGGGCGGTGCAGGTTTCATTGGAAGCAATTTTATCCGATATATTCTGGATAAATATTCTGACTATCGTGTTATTAATCTTGACAAACTGACGTATGCAGGCAATCTTGAAAACTTAACAGGCATCGATAAAGATCCGCGATATGCTTTTGAGAAAGGGGATATCTGCGATAAAACCAGAGTGCAGATGTGCGTGGTGCGGTATGAGATCGACATGATTGTTCATTTCGCAGCCGAGTCGCATGTTGACCGAAGTATACTTGGTGCATCGGAATTTGTGCAAACAAACGTTGTCGGCATAAATGTACTCTTGGAAGTTGTTAAAGAATTGAAAATTAAACGGTTTCTGCAGGTTTCAACAGACGAAGTGTACGGATCGCTAGGTGATTCTGGATTATTCACGGAAGAAACTCCGTTGCACCCCAATAGTCCTTATTCGGCAAGCAAGGCATCTGCGGATATGCTGGCGTTAGCGTACCACCATACATTCGGTTTACCGATTGTTATGACACGCTGTTCAAATAATTATGGACCATATCAATTTCCGGAAAAATTAATTCCGTTGATGATTGCGAATGCACTGAATGACAAACCATTGCCGGTATACGGCGACGGAATGAACGTCCGCGATTGGCTTCATGTAAAAGACCATTGTTCTGCAATCGATATGGTATTGCACCGAGGGTGCATCGGTGAAGTATATAATATTGGCGGAAACAATGAGAAGGCGAATATTGAAATCGTTAAGCTGATTTTAAAAAATCTCAATAAACCGGAATCGCTAATCACCTACGTGAAAGATCGCCCCGGACACGATAGACGATACGCGATTGATTCAAGCAAAATTCAGAGTGAATTTGGATGGAAACCGACATATACGTTTGAGCGCGGCATCGCAGAGGCAATAAAATGGTATGTTGATAACACACAATGGTGGAAACGGATTATCAGTGGTGAATATAAAGAATATTACAAAGTACTGTATGGCGGAAGGGAAGTAATAAAGAATTAAATAATATGAAAATGAGAATTCAAGAAATTGAAATCACCGTTCAGTAAAAGGCGATGAAAATATTATGAAGAAAACTAAATTATCTCGGTCTTGGAATATCAGATTCGTTATTATCAATCTGATTGCTCTATCCTGTTTGATTTCAAACTCCAATGCGCAATGGACGACAGATACAAAGAAAGAGTCGCAGTCGCAGGAATCAAAATCAGACCTGAAGAGTATGATACAAGCGCCCGTAAGCAATGTGCCTCCGTTAGAGGGTCCTGTTGATCCTGATCTGTATTTTGTAGGACCATCAGATATGCTTTCTGTGAA
>Ga0182027_10010492_pt1 | contig 13169 bp, 8 predicted proteins | sample 712E1DmetaG_FD_121300 | JGI IMG/M metagenome (GOLD analysis project Ga0182027, IMG submission 121300) | Permafrost microbial communities from Stordalen Mire, Sweden - 712E1D metaG (Illumina Assembly) | ecosystem: Environmental > Terrestrial > Soil > Wetlands > Permafrost | place: Sweden...
CGGCGCTGCTGGCGATGGTTCTTATCGGCGAGTATGCGGCGGCGCGCGATCGCGGGTTGGGCGTCCGGCTCCTTGTGGCTGCTGCTGCCGATGTGGCGATATGGGCGCTGATCTTCATCTACTCCAGCCCGCAAAGCACACGCGCGGATTACCCGCTTCTGGGAACATGGGCCTTGCTTGCGCCCGGCTTCGCGTTGTTTTTGATTTACGGAGTGAGCGTGGCCGTGAAGACCGCGCTGTTGCGGCAGCGGGTCACAGCCTTCGAGACCGTCCAGACCATGATCGCGTTCCTGCTGGCGGCTTCCAGCTTGCTCAGCTTCGAGTCCCGCCGCGGCGCAACCGCTCTGGGAGTCTTCTGCCTGCTCTTGTCCGCGGCAGACTATGCAGCGGTCTTTGCCGTCTTCGATCGGATCCCGGAGAGGCGCAATTACCGCGTCTTTGCCGCTTGGAGCGCGGCGCTGTTTCTCTTTGGCTGCGTGTTGTGCCTGCCGCCGCTGTGGATGGCGGCCAGCCTGGGCGCGGCCGCGGTTGCGATTGCCTTCCTGGGAGCGCGGCTGAATCGGCCGGCGCTTGAGTTCCACGGCCTGGTGTATCTGCTGGCGGCCTCGATCGCATCGGGTCTGCCACAGTATGCCTTCCGCGCGCTGGCCGGGACGCTCCCCGGCGCGCCATCGATGAGCGTCTGCCTGATTTCCGTCTGCGCCGTTCTCTCCTACGCGGCCGGCAGGACTGGCCAACCAGAACGATGGACGACGCGGGTGATGCCTGTCGTCTCAGCCACTTTGGCCGTCGGCGCCGCGGCGGCGATGGTGGTGGAAGGCCTGATGGGCCCGCTTGACTTGGGCATGAATCCTGCCCCGCATCACCTGGCTTTTGTCCGCACGCTGACCCTTTGCGCGGCGGCTCTGGCGCTGGCCTTCAGCGGCGTGCACTGGCGGCGGATGGATCTGACCTGGATCGGCTACGCCACCCTCGTGCTTGTGGCGGCCAAGCTGGTCTTTGAAGACCTGCGCCAAGGGCATCTGGAGTTCGTCGCCGCCTCCATCTTTCTCTTCGCGGTCACGCTGATCGCGGTTCCCCGCATCGCGCCCATGGGGCAGAAAGCGCGAGACGCTGCCTGAAGGAAGACGCTTTTTCCCCTTCAGGTTTTTCGCGAAGACAATATAGAGCCTTCCCAAAAGAATCCGAGCCGGGCTCGACTCTTCCTGATAGCATTTTCGTATGAATTCAACGCCGCTTCGCAGATTCCTTCGCGCCGGGTCGATCATCGGCGCCGCTGTGTTCCTGGGCGCGGTTCTCAACCTCTCCCGCGCCATGGCTCAGGACGCGCATCCAGCCTCGCAGCCGGGTTCCGCCGCGGCCAAAGCGCCGGATCGCGCCCGCATCGAAGAAGTGCTCAGGGGGTTGAGCCGGGGCCGCCTTGTGGGGCAGTTGGCGGTCTCCCCGGACGGCAAGCGGCTGGCGTGGACTGAGCCGGCAAGCAGAGGCGAGGAGATTCGCGTGGCCCCGCTGGACGGCCTGGCCAAAAGCGAGCCCGTGACGGCGGCGGCCAACCCCGAGCAGCGCTGCCACGAGGGCGAACTGGCCTGGGCTCCGGATTCGAAGGCTCTGGCTTTCTTTTCCGACTGCGCCAAACTGGGCGAACAGACGGATTTGTATTTGTCCCGGCTGGACGGCAAGCCGGCGCGGCGGCTGACCGGGCTGAAGGGATACGTGGATGCTCCTGCTTTTTCGCCGGACGGAAGCCGCGTGGCCTTCCTGTATGTGGAGGGAGCGACGCGGCCGGCCGGCGCGCTGGCGGCCATGAAGCCACCGGCAGGGGTCATCGGCGAAGACGGCGTCGAGGTTCAGCGGGTTGCCGCGGTCACCGTGCCTCCGAACTGGGATAGGGAATTGGCGCCGGCATCGAACGGCCCCATTGACGAGCGTGCGCTGACGCATCTCCTATCGCTCTTCGATTTCCTTACCCCCGCCAATCTGCATGTGTACGAATTCGACTGGCGGCCGGATTCCAAGGGGCTGGCGTATGTGGCCGCCGATCCGCCAGGAGAGAACAACTGGTGGGTTGCGAAGCTGTATACGCAAGCGATTGGCGCCGCGCCTGCCGCGATTCTGGCGCCCGCCGAGGTTGCCGGCCCGCTGCGCGGGTTGCAAATCGCCGTGCCGCGCTGGTCGCCGGACCGGAAGGCGATCGCCTTCATTGGCGGGCTGATGAGCGACCAGGGGGCGACGGGAGGCGATGTGTGGATCGTCTCCGCAGATGGAGGCGCGGCGCGCAACCTGACCGCCGGACAGCCTGCTTCGGCGGCCTGGCTGGAGTGGGAGGACAACGAGTATCTCCTTGTGAGTGAGCTTGCGGGGGGCGACTCGCAGCTGATTCGCTACCACCTGCAAGGCGACCGGACCGGCGCGGGCGGGCAAGTCGAGTTTGGCTCGCCGCTCTTCAGGATTCCGGGCAGCGTGGGAGACGGGCGGCTGGAGATGAGCCTTTCCTCGACAGCGGATCGCTCGCTTTTCGTATTCCGGGCGAGTACCTTCGACCATCCGGAGGAGATCTATGCGGCCAGACCGGGGAGCGCGACCGGCGACGAGTTGGCGTTCAGAACCCAGTTGTCGCACTTCAACGACGGCGTGGAACCCGCCTGGGGCAAGAGTGTCTCGCTGAACTGGAAGAGCGATGCGTTCCAGGTGCAGGGCTGGCTGATGCTACCCAAGGACTACGATCCAGGCAAGAAGTATCCGCTGCTTGTGGAGGTGCATGGCGGCCCGGCGTCGGCCGTCGAGGCGCATTGGGGCGGGGAAGGCGTGCTGAACGCGGCTGCCTTTTCGGCGCTTGGCTACTTTGTCTTGCAGCCCAATCCGCGCGGCAGCTTTGGCCAGGGCGAGGAGTTTACCCAGGCCAACCGCAAGGATTTCGGCTACGGGGATCTGCGCGACATTCTCGCCGGGGTGGACGCGGTGGAGGCCCAGTATCCGGTGGACCCGAACCGAGTGGGCCTGACCGGCTGGAGCTACGGCGGATTCATGACCATGTTTGCCGTGACCCAAACGCAGAGGTTCAAGGCGGCGGTTGCGGGCGCGGGCATCTCGGACTGGTTGAGCTACTACGGTGAAAACTCGATCGACCAGTGGATGATTCCTTATTTCGGAGCCTCGGTTTACAACGATCCGGCGGTGTATGCGAAGAGTTCGGCTATCACATTCATCAAGCAGGCGCAGACGCCCACACTGGTGGTGGTGGGCGACCGGGACGGCGAGTGCCCAGCGCCGCAGTCCTATGAGTTCTGGCACGCGCTGCGCGACCGGCGCGTGCCCACGCAACTGGTGGTTTACCCCAACGAAGGGCACGGATTTGTGGATCCCCAGCACCGGCTGGATGTAATGGAACGGGCCGCGGATTGGTTTCAGCGCTATTTGCCGCCGCAGTAGGAATCTGCTCGCCATCGGCGCGCGGCGGCGTCTATTGAAGGAGTGGCAGGGATGGCCCCCTGCGGCCCGCTGCCGCGAGCCAGCCGGTCCTGATACACTTTTCATTGGAGTTCTGGAGAGCGAGTTTCGCCGACCGGCTCGAGGAACAGCGTATTGCCGGGAGCCGGGCATCTGGTGGTTTGACCCCATGACCGGATGAGCGGAAGACCGGCAGCAGGCCAGCCTGGGGCATGTTGACGGGCCGCTACGGAGCGGTTTTGCGGTTTCCGCGGTGTTGCAGCCAGCCTGCCAGGGGAGATTCTTCTCGGTAAGATCCCCTGGCAGGCAGGCATTTGCGACCGCGGCGATTGAAGAATCGCTATGACCCAATGCTTTGACGGATTCGGAGAGACCGTTCCGCGGTTTGAAGAGGCGGGGCGGGGAGGATTCATGCGGCGGTTTTTGACGCTTGTCTGCTTGTTGTGCCTGGCCGTTCCGGCCGGGATATCGATCTCCGGCTGCTCGCGCAATCCGGGGGCGACCTATTGCAACGGCCTGGGTTATGGGTTGAAGGACTCGGACGTGGCGTCCATCCTTATGCAGCCCCAGACCACCGGCGTCTCGCTGGCCTTTGGGCAGACGCTGCAGGCTTCCGCGCCCTCGGCCCAGACCTGCAAAGGGGAGCAGGCCTCGTTTTCGGGCAAGTACACCTATGGCACTACGAACAACCAGTTAGTGGACATTTCGCCTACCGGCAACATGTGCGCCGGGACATGGAACCGGAACACCGGTGGCGGGATAGCCGACTACACCACCTGCGGCAAGCCGAATCCGCTGCCCTCGACCGGTGGCTTGCCATACGGGACGGCTTACATCACGGCGTCCGCCCAGGCGGTGACTTCCAATCCGGTGGAGGTTTACGTGCATGCGCAGGTAACCTCCGTCACGCTTGTCGGGCCGCAGGCGTGCCTTTCGCAAGGGCAGCAGGCGCAGTTGGACGCGCAGGCTTGCTTTGTGGGAAGCAACAACCACCAGCAACTGCTCTGCGCGCCCGCTTCGGTAACCAGCGCCAACTATGCCTGCCCGCTGCCTCCCAGTGTGACCTCGGTTCCCAATTGCACCGCGGCCATCGGCACTCTCACTTATATCCTCTCCACATCGAGCATCGCCTCGATCAACAACGAGACCAACCAGATCACCGCCGCGCAGCCTGGAACCACCGAAATATCCGCTTCAGTGGCCCAAGGGAGTTCATCGGCCGGTTACTTCACCACTTGCCCTCCGAAGTCGATCAGCGTCACCCTGGCAAATGGCGCGGTCACGGGCACGATTACCCAGGGCGTGCAGCAGAATATGGTGACCACGGTTCTGGACATCAACAATTTGCCTATCAACGGTCTTTCGCTTGATTACCAGTCGACCGATCCGATCGACATCAGCGTTGCGGCGGGCGGTGGGATCACGACCACCTTCCCGGGCGTGGCATCGATCTATGCCATCTGCCAGCCCCCCTCTTGCAATCCGTCTCCCATCAACGAGATCGGCTTATATGGAACCGGTCTCTCGGTTACCTCCAATCCGGTCACGGTGACTACCCCAGGCACCGCCAGCGAATACGTATGGTTCGCGGCGCCCGGCCAGTCGCAATACCTGGTTCCCGTCGAACTGCTCACCGGGACGATTAGCTCGCCGGTGCGCCTGCCTTATGTGCCGAATTCAATGGTGATGGACCGGAGCGGTACCGATATTTACTTCGGTTCAGCCCGCGAACTGATGGTCACCAGCGCTCTCACCAACCAAGTGACCAAACAGGACACAAGCGTTCCCGGCGTGGTGCTGGCCGTTTCTCCAGACAACACACTGGTGGCAATCAACGATCAGCAGCGCCAGGTCTTCTATATCTACAGCTCCGGTTCGGGCATCGCCTCCACCACTGGCGGCGTGGGCAATGCCGCTGCATGGACGCCAGACTCGAAGACGCTGTACATCACGGACAACGCAAGCTTGGGCCTGCCTCACACCGACACGCTGTACGTCTACAACCAGAACACCGGCTGGACGACCTACGCGCTGCCGCCAAGCCCGCTCCCACAGAGCCCGCTGCCGCCGAATGTGGCTGTTTCGAGTACCGTGCAAACCCCGGCGCTCACCATCCCCAGCGTGGGCGCCTACCTCCGAGGCGTTCCCACCGAGGCGCACACCTGGTGCCCATCCGGCACGGTTGGCAGCGTTGCCTTCTATCCCCTCGGAGATACGGTTCTTGACTCGTCCAACAATCCGGTGCAGACCGATACGCTTGCCGCCACCACCGACGGCCGGCACATCCTCGGCGCCGCTTTCATCAATGGCGGGATCACGCTCTCCGATATTGGAGTCACCATTCCCAGTGGCGAGTGCCCCGGTGCGGGGTCGAACACGCTCACGGCGCTCACCATTCCCCACACGCTCAATCAAGTGCAGATCGCCAAGGCAAACGCTACCGCCGTCGATCAGGTGGTGCCTTCGCCGGCGTCGAACCTGGCCTTTATCACCTATTCCGGGTCAACGCCCGGCGCCTCGCTGCCTTACTACATACCCGGCAGTTGCACTCCCGGCGTTGGCGGCGCGCCCCCCACTTGCGCAGCGGGCACGGTGAACTACCTGCCGCTGGGCGGGAACGCGGCGTCGGCGATCACTGCCCCCTTGGCGGGCGCTTTCAGTCCGGACGATAAGCTGTTCTTCGTCTCCACTGCGGGCGACAATCTGATTCACTACATCAGCGTACCCCTGGTCACCAGCAACCCCGCGAAGGCCGACACGCAGCAGATCGCTCCCAACCTGCCCGCCTGCACGCCCGTCGCCGACGGCGGCCTCGATCCCGGCTGCGTGCTGACCTCTCCGACCGCGAACCCCGTGCCGGCTACGGTCATCACAGTCAAGCCGCGTTCCACAACATAGCCTTCGTCCCACCGATGCGATCCACAGAAGAGGCCGGCCCCCAGCCGGCCTTTTCTGCAAATGGGCACGGCAAAGTGGGAAAAGGCAGAGCCAACTCCGCACGATAGAATCGAAGCATGATCAAGGGAATCTCCTTTCTTCGTCCAGCCGGCAGCGCCGCGGCCCATGGCCGGCTGGCGAGCTTCTTTTCCGCGCTGGGGTTCGAGTCCGGAAAGGGATGGAGTGAAGAAGCGAGTCGAGGCGCGTCGTTCCTGGCGCCGTTGGGAAACCTGGAGTTTATCGATGGTGCGCTTCCCTCGACCGCCGATGTGCTGGTGGAGGTGACCGCTCTGGATGCCGCGCATCAGACTGCCGAGAGCTGGCTGTACGCCCAGGGCGGCGATGCGGCAGTCGCGCGCCTCTCTTCCATCACGGAAACCCATTGGATGTCGCGTATCTTTACCGTCGAGCCGGAGCCCGGCTTTCAGTTCAGCTTCTGGGCCTGGACCGATCCGGTCAAGGGAAAGCCGGTGGCCGTCGAAGGCGACCTCTCCGCCGCGGGAATGCGTTTTGCCATCGTGGTCGCGCGCTGGAATGCGGTCGTCACCGAGCGCCTGCTGGAGGGGGCTCTGGATGCTCTGCTGCGCAGCGGGGCGATGCGCGCCGACATTGAGGTGATCCGCGTTCCCGGCGCATGGGAAATTCCCGCCGCCGCGCGCGCCGTGGCCAGCCTTGGCCGCGTGGACGCCATCGTAACGCTCGGATGCCTGCTGCGCGGCGAAACCGCTCACTACGAGGCCATTTACAACGAAGTGGCGCGCGGCATCGGCCAGTCGCAGCAGGAGACCGGCATTCCCCACAGCTTTGGCGTACTGACTTGCGAGACTCTGGAGCAGGCCCTCAACCGCGCCGGCATCAAGGCCGGCAACAAGGGCTTCGAGGCCGCCCTGGCCGCCATCGAGATGGTGAGCCTCAGCCGCAAATTGAAGCAAAGCCGTGGGGTGGAAGGCGGCCCTGCTTGACCGCCGGACCGCGCCGCAAGTCGCGCGAGCTGGCCATGCAGATGCTCTTTCAGGCAGACATCGGCAAGCAGACGCCTGACCAGGTGCGCGCCACCTTCTGGAAGGCCGGCGACGAGGTCGAGCCCGAAGTCCGCGGCTTTGCCGAGGATCTCTTCCGCGTGGCCACTGCCAACCAGGAGAAAATCGACGAGCTGATCGTGGCTAACTCAAAACACTGGCGGCTGGAGCGCATGCCGGCTGTGGATCGCAACCTGCTGCGAATGGCGGTGGGCGAGATGCTCGGCTTCAAGAGCACGCCCTTCCCCATCGTAATCAACGAGGCGCTGGAGATTGGCCGCCGCTTCTCCGCGCCGGAGTCCATCAACTTCCTGAATGGAATGCTGGATGCGATCGCGCGCGGCCTGATCGGCAAGTAGGCGCTGGTCGCCGCGTTTACGCCAGCTTCCAGCCGCTGCGCCGCGCCCGCTGGCTGTGCGGCCCTGTTATTCTTGACAGGTGATTCAGTACGCACATATCAAGGGATTTGCGGCCATGGCCCTGCTGCTGGCCGTGGCTTTGGCCGCTTGTCATAAGGAAGAGCAGGCGGTGGTTGGCGTTGCGCACGAGGCGGTGAACGCCGAACACCAGGCCCAGGCCGCGGCCCAGGCCTCTGCCAGCAAGCGAGACCAGCAGCGCGAGGAGCTTGCTCGCATCCCGCTTCCCACCAAGAGCCTTTACGTGGATGTGCATGAACCAGGCTTCTGGGCCAATCCATTCCTCTCGGTCGATGCGGACACGCTCAGCCTGCGCGTGACCATGACCGACGCCAATCCCAGCAGCCTGGGCCAGGGAACCATGCTACGGCCTGAAGCGGCGCGGCGCCGTGAGATTCAACTGCGCCCCGCCGACTTGGCCGAAGCGTTGGTCGCTCTGCCCCCCGGCGCGTGGCGCTATGGGCGCGTGATCGCCGTGGCCGAGTCGCCGCAAGCCAACCCCAAAGACCGGCCCAAGGTCCGCCGCAACGTAGAAGCCGCCATCCAGCAGCTCAATGACCTGGGACTAGTGGTCGAAGAGTGGCCCACGCGATAGTTTCCCGCGCACGGAAGCAGTCATTGCGCATGTTGTCTTTTCGGGCAACCCCTCCCACTGTTGCCGGTTCTCTTCTTGAAGGCGAACCGCGACTCTGCTAGTCTTCACTCCAACCGAGATTTGAATTCCAGAAGCGGCAATAGGATCAAGAATCGATGGTTTCGAGTACTCCCATGGTCTCTCCGATGCGCGTCACGGTTCTTATGCCTCTCCGCGATGACTGGGCCTCTGCCGCGGAACTCATTCGCCGGCTCGATCGGACTCTCGCCGCCTATCCGTGCATCCTGAACGTCTTGCTGGTGGACGACGGCTCGGTTCAAGCCTGCACGGCGGCGGATTTCCAATTTGACTTTTCCGTTGTGCGATCCATACAAATACTCCACCTGCGGCGCAACCTTGGCCACCAACGGGCCATCGCCATCGGTCTCGTCCACCTGGCACAGGCCGTCTCCTGCGATGCCGTTCTCGTCATGGATGCCGATGGGGAAGACACCCCGGAGGGGGCCCTGCAGCTATTGCGCGAGTTTTCCGAGGTCCATCATGGAGCGAAAGCTATCTTTGCCCAACGCAGCCGCCGCACGGAGTCTCTTGTTTTCAGGTTGTTTTATATGTTCTATAAGATACTGCATCGCCTTCTCACGGGCATCAGCGTGCGAGTGGGGAACTTCAGCGTTTTTCCAACGGCCTACCTGAGCACGCTGATTGTCATGTCCGAACTGTGGAATCACTACGCCGCGGCAGTCTTTCGTTCGGGGCTTCCATTCACGACGACTCCTATTCCGCGCGGGTACAGGATTGCTGGAACATCCAGGACGAACTTCGTCTCGCTCGTCGCACATGGAATGAGCGCCATCTCGGTATTTGCGGATGTGGTTGGCGTGCGGATGCTGATTGCATCCATGGCCGGCTCGCTTATGGCTGTGCTTGGCGTTCTTGCCGTGGTTTCGATTCGGCTCTGCACCGACAGGGCGGTCCCTGGCTGGGCCACCTATACGATAGGGCTGCTGATTGTAATCCTCATTCAATTCGTTGCCATAGCAACGAGCTTTACCTTCACTATGCTGTCCAATCGGGCGGCACTGAGTTTCGTGCCGCTCCGCGACTGCGAGATCTTTGTCCTGGAGAGCGTGGAGGTCTACAGCGTTGACTGATTTCAAGTATGCCGGCGCCGAGCTGGACTTGTTCGCGGCGGTTCACAACTGGAAGTCCCACTGGTCGCGGCGAATCAGACCATTTGTGGCCGGCGACGTTCTCGAGGTCGGCGCCGGCATCGGCGCCAACACGCCGTTTCTCGATCCAGGCGGAAGCGGACGATGGGTTTGCCTGGAACCAGATGCGGGGCTCGCCGCCCAGTTGACCCGGAACCTGAAAGAAGCAGCAAGCGAGCGAAACCGCGAAACTGTATCCGGAACAGTTCAGGATATCGATTCCAACTGGAAATTCGATACCATCCTCTACATAGATGTCCTTGAACACATCGAGGATGATCGGGAAGAGTTGGAGAATGCGGCGTCGCGACTTCGGTCCGGCGGTCGACTCGTCGTTCCTTCGCCGGCCCACCAGTGGCTTTTCACTCCGTTTGATTCCGCGATTGGACATTTCAGGAGGTACAACCGCCCGATGACGCGCCGGATTACTCCGCCGAGCCTGCGCCTCGATCGCTTGTTTTATCTCGACTCTGCCGGGCTTATCCTCTCCAGCGCGAACCGGTTACTGCTCCGGCAGTCCATGCCAACCAAAGCACAGTTGCGCATTTGGGACAGTTGGGTGATTCCCCTCTCGCGAGTCCTCGATAGATGCCTGCTCAATTCAGCCGGCAAATCAATCGTCGGTATCTGGCGGCGGGCGTGAGGATGATCCTAGCAGCGGCGGGATTGCGCGGCGGGAATGCAGGCTGCGATTTCCGTGGCGCGGAACGATGTTGCATCGGGCGCCATCGCGGACAGCCTAAGGGGGAGTTATGACCGAAACAAGATCGCTTGAGACCGGACAGGGCACGGAAACCGGAACGAGGCGCAGCTATCTGCTTGTGTTGCTCATTTTTCTGCCTTTCCTTATTCTGGCGGTTCTATATGTGAAGATATCGCTTCAATGTATCTTCGTCCGTAACGACACCGGTTATCCCGAAGGCGCCAGTGTCTATGCATTCTTGACAGCCTTTCGAACTGGACGGCTATATTCCTCCCCATACAACTATCCTTGGAATGCGGAAATCTACGGGCCGGTCTTCTACCTTATCGAATCAATCTTCGCGAGGGTGGCGCGTGGTGATCCCACGTTAACAACAGAGCTTGCGCGCTTGCTCTCTTTCCTGTCATTTCTCGGATCGGTAGGGCTCGTTGGCTTCCTTTCCTGGAGGCTGGAAGGGCATAAGCGTTGGACAGCGATCACAATCGTTCTGGGTCTGGCTTGCTCTTGGGCCGTATCATTCGCGAGCGCCAGGCCAGACAATTTTTCCATATTTCTCATTCTCGGCGCACTGACGATTTACGAAGTGGCTCAGGGAAGAAGCCGGCTCATCCTCTGGGTTGGCGTTTTGGGGTCGCTCTCTTGCCTGACAAAACAAACGACAGCTCCAATGCTTTTTGCGTTGGCGATCGACAGCTTGATCGCCAGGAGATTTCGAAATTGCGCGGCTCTGATCGCGGGCAGTGTGCCGATTCCAGCCCTCATCCTGTTCGCGTTCTGGTTGCGCCAGGAGCCATTCCTCGCCAATTTCCTTATCATGCGGCACGCAGTGTCCGAATTATCAGGGGCCTTTTATTTTCTGTTCAGTGTTATGCGCACCAGCCAGATTGCCGTTATCCCCGTATCTATTGCCTTGCTGGGAGCCGCATTGGTTTGGAGAGAGGAGAAGTATCGGGCGATTTTGCTGGCCGCCTTCTTCGGATGCCTATCCAGCATGGCGGCACTCGCGAACATAGGAGGCTCCTGGAATTATCTGATTCTGCCTTGGATGCTGACGATTCTGCTCGTGCCTCCCGGCTTAGCCAGGATCGAGGAATGGACGCGGCGCTCGATCCTGATTCCCTTGGTGCTGACTCTCCTCGGCGGATTCTTCTTAGTCCACCAGCGGAATCTCATGCCAAAGCTCCCCGCCGATCTCGATACTTATAATGTTGACAAGCTGAAGATGTTATCCTCCCTGTCCTATTTGGAAATGCGCAGCCGGCAACCGCAATTGCTCGACCCCTTTTTGTACCACTTGCTTTCTGTGCAGAATCTATCTTCTTTTGCTTCCATCGTTCAGCAGATCGACAATGAGGAATATGACCTTATCTTGATTGAGGGCGGCGATGGCCCAAGCGATTCGGAGTTCCTCGTTAAGAGCTTTCGCGGGGTCTCCTTTTGGGGAGCCGAAACGCTAGGCCCAATGGCGAGTCATTATCGGGCGCTCTGCGAGGTTCCAGATTATATCGCGCTAGTCCCGCGCGATCGATCCAGCATCTTGCAGGAGAAGGATATTGCACGCATCTTTGGGCAACCGTGCCGTGCGACCGGCCGCACACCGCAACTGGCGCCCGGGGCGCGTTGACACGGTTCCGGTTTCCGGCATTCATTCCGCGCTTCCGGCGTTTGCCGGAGACGCGGCCACTCCTGACTCCGCCCGTGCGCGCCCACGCTTGGAAGAACACGCTACTATTTCACCGTGAGCACTTCGCCTTTTTCCGTTCTCATGAGCCAGCCTCCGCTCGAGCATGAACACTTTGCCGCGCACCGCGAGTTGGAGGCCCTTCTCAAGGCTACCGTGTGCGGCGACGTTCGATTCGACCTGGGCTCTCGCGCTCTATACGCCGCCGACTCCTCCAACTACCGCCAGCTCCCGGTCGGCGTGGTCCTGCCCAGGGACGCGGCCGACGTGGAGGCTGCTCTGGCCGCGTGCAGGGCCACCGGAGCCGCAGTCCTGCCTCGCGGCGCGGGCACCAGCCTGGCCGGCCAGTGCGCCAACGTGGCTGTGGTCTTCGATTTCTCCCGGTACATGCATGGGCTCAACTCCATCGACCCGGCTGCCAAGCTGGCGCGCGTTGAGCCGGGCATCATCCTCGACCGCTTGCGCGAGGCCGCCGAGCTTCACCACCTGACCTACGCCCCCGACCCCGCCACGCACAACCGCTGCACGCTAGGCGGAATGATCGGCAACAACAGTTGCGGCATCCACGGGCTGCTCGGCGGCAAGGTGGCCGACAACGTCGAGTCCCTCGACATCGTGCTCTACGACGGCACGCGCATGACCGTCGGCCGCACCAGCCCCGAACAGCTCGAAGCCGCGATCCGCGCCGGAGGCCGGGCCGGGCAGATCTACGCCGGGCTCGCCAGCCTGCGCGACCGCTATGCAAGCCTCATCCGGGAGAGGTTTCCGCGCATTCCCCGCCGCGTCTCCGGCTACAACCTGGATGAACTGCTCGACGAGAACGGCTTCAACGTGGCCCGCGCGCTGGTGGGGAGCGAAGGCACCTGCGCCACCGTCGTCTCTGCCACGCTGAACCTGACCGCCAGCCCGCCCTTCCGCGTGCTTACGGCGCTGGCCTTCGACGACGCGTTTCTCGCCGCCGACGCCGTGCCGTTCGCGCTGGAGCACGCGCCCATCGGCTTGGAAGGCTTCGACGGCATGCTGGTCGATTTCATGCGCCGCAAGCGTCTCGCTGTCGAAGATGTTGCTCTGCTGCCGCCTGGCGGCGGCTTTCTGCTGGTCGAGATGGGCGCATGGGAGGCCGCCGAAGCCCAGGCCAAGGCCGAAGCCCTGATTCGCGCCGC
>Ga0182027_10010494_pt1 | contig 13167 bp, 7 predicted proteins | sample 712E1DmetaG_FD_121300 | JGI IMG/M metagenome (GOLD analysis project Ga0182027, IMG submission 121300) | Permafrost microbial communities from Stordalen Mire, Sweden - 712E1D metaG (Illumina Assembly) | ecosystem: Environmental > Terrestrial > Soil > Wetlands > Permafrost | place: Sweden...
AGCGTCATGGACATGTCCTTTGCCAATCAGGCGTTGTCCGCCGAATACCTGGTTCAGCACAACCGCGAGCTGGAGAAGAAGGTGTATCCCGTTCCGACAGAAATCGACCAGGAGATCGCCCGCTTAAAACTGCGCAGCATGGGAATTTCCATCGATAAGCTGACGCCCGAACAGGAGAAATATATGGCGTCCTGGCAAGAAGGAACATGACGGCGCGACTGCGCCTATTGGCTGTCTTCACGCTTCTTGCTACCTCAACACCATCTCTCAAGGCAGTTCCGCATCTCCATCCCGAAACCTACCCGAACGCCAAACCTTGTCACCTGAAACAATTCAGCCCCGCGCAGATCCAGTTGGCTGGGTCTCTTCGCGCCGCGATCATCAATAATGCCACAGGGGCGAAGAATATCGCCGTCATCCTGGTCCGGTTTAACGGAGCCGGCTCCTCGACTTCGGGGCCTTCCAATGGAGACATTACGGCATCCGGACTAGCGAATTTCCAGTCTTATTTCGACGCCATGAAGTCGTATTACAGCGAAGTCTCTACCGGGAAGCTCTCTTTAACCTTCAGTTTTTTTGGGACAGGCGCTGGGGTTGCTGCGACTGGAGTCGCGCACGCGACCGATCTGACCGGCGCCTACCCCTTGAATAATCCTATGGAATATTATGGCTGCGGCGACGTCGATCCGGGCTGCCCCGGAGTGAGTCCTACCGCCCCGGCGGGCTTGGGAGGGGCCTACCTCATCCATGATGCGCTACTCGCAGCACGGCAGGCCACTGGAGGTCCGACATCCAACACCCCTCCCAATTTGGGGACCTTCGACGCTGTTCTGGTCATGCATGCCGGACATGGAAATGAAACCACGGCCATGAACGGAGACATCTGGTCGGCACTCTATGAAGAACCGACGGTGATCGGTGCCGGAGGAACGACCTTTACGGACGGCGCCGAATTTCCGGAGCTTGAGAACACTCAATCGATTCCTCCAATCACCTCTCCGATGGGCGTCATGTGCCACGAATTCGGTCATATGCTGACCCTGTCTGACCTCTATAACACCGCCGTGCTTGGAGGCACATCGGTCGTCGGAAAATGGGACCTGATGGACGCCGGCCCCTATCTCGGAGGCGGGGCCAACCCGGCGCATATGGGGGCATGGGACCGCAAGCACCTGGGATGGGAAACACCTCAGCCCCTGACGAGCCAGGTCTCCGCGACGCTTCATCCGGTCACGCAGACCGCGACGGTGCCGACCATGCTTTATCTGGGGGGACCAACGGAATATTTCCTGGTGGAGTACCGTTCACAAACGGCGGGGACGTTTGATCAGCAGATTCCTGGAACCGGAATTCTGATCTGGCATATCGATGACGCCATTACCGCCCAACGCGGCTTTAATGGGCCGGACCCAAACACTCAGAACACGATCAATACCGGTTCTCCGCATTACGGCGTGTCCGTCGTGACGGCTGACGGAGTGACTCTTTCCAATGCGAATCAAGGAACCAGCACCAATCTGTTCCCGAACGGACGGTCCAAATTCGACAGCCCTTTATCGGACCTTTTCGATGGATCTCCGACGGGCATTATCCTGGCCAATATTCTGGGGGTAGGAACGAATGCGGTCACCTTTGACGCCGCGAGCCTCTCGGGAACGGACGGGGTCTCCATCTTGAAGCTGACCAGCTATCCCAACCCGGCAGGCGCCAAGTATCCGCATCCCAACGGCCCCGGACATGCGACGATTCAGCTCCAGCTTTCCAAACCGGCCAATGACTACCAGATCAACATTTATACGTTGAGCGGCGATCTCGTGCGCAAGATCGGGAAAAACGACATCGCCTTCCAATTGCTCGATCGGTCATCCAACAACAAGTTCGTTTATGAATATGTGTGGGATCTGACCAACGGCGATGGCGCGCATGTGGCGCCAGGCGTTTATTTATTGCTCGCCCGCGCGGATGGTCAGTCCAAATCCGCCAAGGCGGTCGTGATCAGGTAACCCGGGCGAGCTTCCAGAGCGCCAGAGCCGCAAAAAGAAAATTCGATGTCCAAGCCGCCAGCCAGGCAGGCATCTGCCCGTGCTCCCCGAAGGACTGACAAATCGACGTGACCCCCCAATACAGAAAAGCCAGTCCAAGCGCGGTGCTGAAATTCTGGGCCCGGCCATGCGCGCCGGCTTTCAGCGCAAAGGGGATCGCCAGCACGATCACGATGACATTGGCGAAGGGAAGCGCCATTCGCATATGCCAGGCCACACGCTCTTTGTCGATCGGAGCGCCTAACCGCCGCAGACGTTCCGCGCGATCGAGCAGTTCGCGCCAGGTCATATCGTCCGTTTCCTTATCTTCGAGAGCGAAATCTTCCGGTTTTTCCGATATGTCGACCACCTTTTCGACAAATGGCTGCTCGTGAATGCCGTTCGGATCATTGGCGGCCCTGTAGCGCCAGATCCCGTCCTTAAACAACCATCGTCCATCATGATAGAGCGCCAGTTTGGCGGAATACGTTTCGATCCACCCCAGATCATCCCCGAAGCGGTCGACGACGACGTCTTTCATCTGCTGAGCCGCCGCATCCAGCCAGCCGATCGTGAAGCGCCGGTGATTACGCCCGGCGGCCACGATATTATCTTTCCGATATTCGAGAACATCGCGCTGCTTGATGTGCACGCGATAGATTTTGCGCGATTGAAAATTCAGCTTCGGCAGGAAGGTGAGGCCCCCGATCAGAGACACCAGCGCCAGGAGAAATCCAATCCCGCCAAATGGGAGATAAAGCCTCCACGAAGGGATGCCGGCGCTGCGAAAAGCGGTGAACTCGCCCTGCTGATAAAGCTGGCCCAGAGAAAAAAGCAATGCGAGCATCGTGGCGACCGGGAGGACCATATTCAGCCAGAAAGGCAGCCCGAGAAACAGAAAGACGACGATATCTTTCGCATGGGCGTGAAAACGGCTGAAAATATCCATTTTATCGAAAAAACGACCCAGAGTAACAAGAACACTGAAGATCAGCACGCAAACGCCGAACGGTTTGATAAAACTTTTCACCAAATAACGGTCAAGAATTTTCATTATTGCCTAGCGAAGCGCCAGAAAAATCCGACGGAGCCGACCAGCATCACCATGTTGCCGAGCCAGATCGCCAGCCAGGGCGGCCATTGCCCACGCTGACCGAGGTAGCTCCCACCCATCACCATCACATAATACAGCACCATGATGAGGAGACTCAGTCCGAATCCAATGGAGCGCCCTCCTCGATGAACGCGAATCGCCAGAGGGATGCCGAGCGCCGCAAAAAGCAGCGGCGTCATCGCCAGCGCCCAGCGCAAGTGCACCTGGCAGGCCAAGACCGGATAGGGCAACCGTTTTTCCTTTAAGCGATTGATCTCAGCCCGCAATTCGGGATTATCCATTTCTTCCAGCGCACGCTCGGAAACCGACTGCGAACCGCTGAATGGAATAAACAATTGATAGGTCTTGAAACTCGTATAGGTCCAGCGTCCGGGATCCTTGGCGTCCACCTGTTCGATACGCCCGTCCTCCAGAAAAAAAGTGATCCCCTGCGTGGAATTCACGGAAGCCGTCCCACGCTCGGCGAAAATCCTAAGCGGAGCGCCGTCGACGGGAATCTTATAAATGGTCACCCCCTTCATGAGCCGGGTCTTTCTGTCTTTGCGCTCGACAAACAAATGGTATTCGCCAATTTCGACAAACGTTTTCTCCTCAATCCGCACGAGGGGATTGCGCTTGAGCACCTGCAGATAGAGCTGCCGGAAGGACGCATGCGCGTGGGGCGCCCACAAGGTATTGAAAGGGATCAGGAACGCGGTGGCCAGGAGCGAGGCAGCCATCGGCGTTTTGATGTAGGTCCAGGCGGCGAGGCCGCTGGCGCGCACGGCCGTGATTTCATTATTTTCAGACAGCCGGCCAAACGTCAGAAGAGCGGCCAAGAGCGTCGACATCGGCAAGGTCAAGGAAAGGGACGAGGGAAGAAGAAGAAAAAGAAGTTTCAGCGTCAGCCACAGCCCGGCTCCTTTGTTCAGGAGAAGATCGGCTAGCTCAAAAAGCTTATCGAGCAGCAGCACAAAGGTAAAAATGACAAGCCCCAGGAGCACATTGGCGACGAACTCCTTGAGGATATATCGAGAGAGAATCTTCACTGAGGGAATTATATCGTGTTTTCGAATCAATTTACATAAACGTTACACAAATGACATATTTCACAGTTATGCTTAAAAAGACTTGCAGTTTAACTGAATTCAGTCAACAATAATGCGAATTATGCGCCGTAAAATAATCAGTTTCAGCTTCCTGACCTGCCTTCTTGGCATGGCGTTTTACACGCTCCGAGCCGATAACGAATTTCCCGACCTGGTTCTGCAGTCTCTTCACATACTCAAAAAACCGATCGAAGACCTCCTTCCCGACCTTCAAGATGATTCCAATGAGCAAGCCATCGAAGAAGCTTCGCTCAACCTTGAACCCTATCAGGATCTCCACAACGACCGGCAGCGCTGGAATGAAATGCGGGAGCTCATCGAGTCCGGCCAGCCGCTGGTGACACCGCTGCCCTCGGAAATTGCCGTGTCCACGGGTCCCATCGGTCGGCTGGCGCCGGCGATCCCGCCGCCGCCCGGCTTTACCGTTCAGCTCCCTTATGAATCCCGGCTGACCGTCTCCGGACGCAAAACCATCGGGATGATTTTCCGCAGCACGCAATATTCCAACAGCAGCTTCGCCACAACGAATGGAATTCCGACCGCCCAGAACAGCTTTGAACTTCAACAGGCCCTGCAGGTACGCATCAACGGCCAGATCGGCCGCAAGGTCACCGTCAATGTCGATTTCGACGACACCAAAACGGACAAGAAAGACATTTCCATCGTCTATAAGGGGGATCCGGACGAGATCGTCCAGAAGGCGGCCTTCGGCGATATCAACCTGTCTCTTCCTCAGACCGAATTTGCCGGCTACAGCAAGCAGGTCTTCGGCGCCTCGGCTGAACTGAAATATAAAGCCCTCAAGGGCTACTTCATCGCCAGCCGAACGAAAGGCGAAACGGAAACCAAGGAATTCGTTGGCAACGTCATTCTCCAGAGGCTGACGATCCCCGACACCAGTTATATTCGCCGCCGTTACTATAACTACCGGTCAATGAAATCTGCTTCCAACGATGTCGGAATCGATATCACCAAATTGAAAGTCTATCTGGACACCCAGGACAGCACGAGGTTGGGGCCGCAGTTCAGCACGACGACGGTTGACCTGACGAGCATCCCGAACCCGCCGTCAGGATCGCCTTCCACCTACACCGGACGGTTTGTGCTTCTGGCACAGGGCGTCGATTATACGGTCGATACCAGCTCGGGTGTCATCACCTTCAAGAACGCACTCACCAACATAAGCGTTGTCGCTGTTGATTATCAGGAACCTGGTACCGGCCGATTGATTTCGACCGATCCGAACCGCGGTCCCACGTCGCCTCCTCCGCCCAATCCGCCGAACCCCACGAGCGGCTGTCCGGCTTCCGTTCCCTGTGTTCCGGGCATGCCCAGAGCCATCAAATGGGATGAAAGCGCTTTCAGCCAGATACCGGCCACTGAAGAATTAACGCACTATAGCTTAGGCGCCACCAATATCGTGAGAGATAACAATCAAGGAAACTTTACCCTGCAGCTGCACGATCTCAACAATAACAATATTGGTCCGGTGGTAAACGTTCAGTATCTGCCGAACAATGTCGGTCAGATTGTCGTCGACTTTATGGGAGGCACGTTCGCTCTCACCCGCCGTTTGGACAACAGCAACCCGTCCTCTTCGTATGCGCCCGTCTATTTCTTCACGCCAACCACACAATCCAGTTTTTTTGTGGAGTTCAGCGCGCGCGTCAAAACCTACACCCTGCGGCCCAACATCGTTCTGAACAGCGAACACATCACGATGGACGGGCGGACGCTGGTGCGGGATGTCGATTACTTTATTGACTACGCCTCCGGCTTTATCACGTTCTTCAATCCAGATCAGATCACCGACACGACGCACATTGTGGCGACTTATGATTTCTCCCCGTTTGGAATCGCCGGAGCTCAGCAGGACACTCTCGTGGGGACCCGCGCCGAGCTTTCGCTTTCACCCGTCGCGCCGATTCTGGCCTCCAGCTTGATCGGGTCGTCGGTCATTTACGACTTCGCGCCCCAGCAGACCGCCGCGCCGGATATCCGCCAGACCTCCGGCAGTTGGCTGGTGAGTGAAGCGGACATGCACCTCAAAGACCTGATCTTTAACCCAATCCCATTCCTTAAATCAAGCTTCAGCGCAGAGGTCGCCCAGAGCGTGCGCAATCCCAACACCTTCGGGAAAGCCCTGATCGACAACATGGAAGGCATCCAGGACGAAACCTCGGTCAGCCTCAGCAAAATCAGCTGGCAGGTCGCAGCGACTCCGACGGACGTGTTGAATCCCACCTCCTCAAGCTCTCAATATTTAAACGCGCTGGGCCAGGTGAACCTGATCACTCAACCGGGCGACAATCTGGTCAACAATCTTGTTCAAACCCTGTCGATTAATCCGAATGCCGCGGCGCTTTCCGGAGACCAGACGCAGATCCTGACGGTCAATTACGATCTCAGCCGCTCATCCGAAGCCGCCATTGCCACCGTTCTTAGCCCCGGCGGCATCGATTTTTCAAAAAAGCTTTACCTGGACATGTGGATGCAAGGCGATGGTTCTGCCGCTAGCTCTTCTCCAAGTCAAACTCAGATCAACGTAACCCTTGGCCAGATCAGCGAAGATTTTGATAATAGTCATGTTCTTAAAACGGAAGATCTAAATCACAACAATACGCTGGACGCGGGCGAAGACGTCGGAATTCCGTTCGTGAACCCTGACGGCTCAATTTCAACTCTCGGCGCCGGAAATTTACGCCTCGACACCAATGATCTGGACCGCAACGGCGTTTTGGATCCGGAGAATTCCAATGTGGGAGGCAGCTTTGGGTACATCTCCGGTTTGCCAAATTCAAACGTCACCGAAAACGGATCCCAGCCCTCGATCACTTTTGATCCTACGCTAGGGGGCGTAAACAACCGCGTCGACTTTAGCGGCTGGAAGTTTGTTCGTGTTCCGCTCAACATCAGCTCCGACACAGCCAGCAACTGGACGGCCATAAAAGAGCTGCGTATTTCCTTTAAGCCAGGCCTGGGAGCCGTCAGAACGGGAACCATCAACATTGGGAAGATTTCGGTGGTGGGTAATAAATGGCAGACCGAGCAGCCGACGGTGCTGGGATCCACCGTAACGTCCCAAGCGGTCAATACGGAAGACAACGCCAACTACGTCTCGCCGGCCGGCAATGCCGACTTTGATGATTTGAACCAGGTCAATACGGCATTAACAGGGCCGACACCGGCCAAACGCAAGGAGCAATCCCTATCCCTCGATTTCGCTTTTCAGAGCACGACCGGTCCCGCGACCGTCGATGCCATGAGCGTGACCGTCGCACCCATGGACTTTACACAGTATGGGAGCATCAAATTCTTCGCCTATAAGACCCCGGGCACCACCAGTTCTCCCGGTGCAAACATCATTTTCCGTGCCGGCTCGGACACGGATTATTGGGAATTTGATTTTCCGATCGACAACTTGCCTCCGAACACGTGCACCAGCGCCTCGAGCTGCACAGGCAACTGGATGGAACTGACCATCAACCAGATTGGAGGGACCCGCCCCAATGCCTGGGCCTCCGGATCGGCCGGCGGCAGTGTGGTTCAGGTCGGAAACCCGAACCTCACGTCCGTGGCCGAAATGAAATTCGGCGTCACCAACACGGGCACGACCAATCTGTCGGGGGAAATCTGGTTCGATGAGCTCCACGCCGCCGATGTCATCAAGCGCGTGGGGTACGCCACATCCTTGAAATCGGATTTTGAATTGTACGGGTGGGGGACGTTTGGAGCGAACGCGAAAAACATCGACCGTAATTTTGAGACGTTTACCAGCGCCATCACGAACCAGGACCTGCGTGAGCAGAACGCCTATCTGAACCTGACCCGGCTCATGTGGTTTCCGATGAAATTCACCGGACTTGATAAGCACACCATCACGCCGCCGATCAACACGGTCAATTCCACTCTGGTTTCTGTTCAGCAGGAAGGAGATGTCAAAGAAAACGCCTTTACGAGCGCCGGAACACTTCAGATTCCTAAGTTCCCAAAAATCGGGCTGACCTACAACACGGACAAGGTGGATACCTCCGATCTGTTCCGAATCGACAAGACGGACATTTACGGCATGAGCATGGATTATTCCCTCCCCGTTCAGCGCGCTTTTTTGCCGCGCACGGTCCAGATGGGTTACAAGTTGACCAAACTGAATTCCGATTTTACCGACGGGGCGCTCGCCACCGCGACCGATCCTTTTTCCGTCTCAGATACCCGCGACGCCACGCAGGAGATTAACGCCAAGTTGTCGTTCCAGCCGCGGGCTGGATTTACGTTCAATCCAAATTTTGCGCGGTCGGAGACACGTGAATCCAAGGATGTTATTTTTTCAACCTCCACCGGCGTTAGCGTCTCGACGCAGACCCTGGACTACGACAAGCTCCGATCGCAGACGATGGGTTTTGACAGCGTGTTAGGCGTTAAGCGCTGGTTCTCGCCGCGCTTGCGCTACACCATCACCAACCGCGAAACCTTCGGGATCCCCCTGGCAACAGACCCATCGGCCGCTCTCACAAAGACGGTCGATCGTACCGACACGGGTGAAGCGGCCTGGGATTTCGCCTGGCGCGATCTGACGACGAAGCTTCGTCCGCTGCAGTCGATGAACGTTGTCTCCAGCTACCTCATCGAGGACGGAGACACCTGGCAGAACGTGGACTCAGGATACAACAGCTTGAACACGTTCTCGGTCCGCAACGGCTTGAGAAGCGGCCAGTTGCAGAATCAGACCCTTCGGGATACCTTCCGTTCGACCCAGCGCCTGAGCCCGTTCGACTGGGCCACAAACTGGACAGGCTCGGCCCAGCCACTGCGAACGATGTCCTTGACGAATACGTTCACGGACACCCGCCAGCGCCAGAATACAACGGGAACCGAGACCAGCATCAACACGCTGATCATCCCGGACATGGTGATCGGCCTCACGCAGACCGAATACTTTTTCCATGCGCAGCGATTCATGTCCAACAGCCAGATGAACATCAAAACCCAGTATAAGACCGTCGATACCGTCGGCACCTCTCTCGAAAAATCGTCCACCAATGGCGGGGATTGGCGTTTTACTCTGGTCAAAAAGCTCGACCTTTTCGTCACCTACACCCAGACGAGAGATAATATTTTTGATCGTATCAATAACGTCACCGCCAGCAGCTCCAAAGGGCAGGTGCTTGGCGTGCAGCTGGGCTTTAATGTCGGAAAATGGCGTTTTACTCCGAAGTATGACCAAAGCGTACAACAGACCACCGACTCCTCCGGCCGGCTGACTGCCGATCTCACGACCCGGACGCCCGCCCTGCAGGCCTACGCCGACCTCTTCCTGCCCGCTGGACTCAAGTTGCCATTCGCTGATTTGGTGGTCTTTTCCAACCGCGTTCGCACCACCAACACCCTTTCCCTGGCCCAGCAACGATCCAGTCTGAATGAGCTGAACACGAATTCTGATACGTACAAATTCACCACCTCCAATGATTACGAGATGACGTCCAATATGCGGCTGACGCTCGGCTGGAGTTATTTCTACGTGGTCAACAAAGTGACATCGGACGCCAACTCCTACGGCTACGAATTCAACAGCCTCCTGACCATCCAGTTCTGACCTGAATAAATTCCACACGATACGCCTCTAACAGGTATGAGGCTCGCACAGCACCTATTACGCTTTTTTCTGCCGTGGGCGTGCGCCGGCTGTCGGAAAGCGCTGGGAACCCTTGAAGATTCAGGATTCTGCGGGTCCTGCTGGCTGTCCATCCCACGCATTCAGGGGCTCGTCTGTATGGCCTGCGGGTTGCCGCTCAGAGATGGCGGAAGTTTCTGCTATGCCTGCCGTCAGGACCCGCCGTCCCTGTTAATCCGGGCGGCAACCGAATATCGCGGTGTGATGAGGCCGGCCATCCACCGCTTCAAATACGCCGGTCGGATGGAACTGCATCACGTCTTAGGCGTCTTCATGCGTTACGCCTGGTCCCAGTATCCGGAGATTCGCGATGTGCAGGGACTCGTCCCTGTCCCGCTGCATCAAAACCATGAGAAAATCCGCGGATTCAACCAAGCAGAGCTCCTTGCACAGGCCCTCGCTTGCGATACTGGGCTGCGCGTCCTGCCGCTCCTAGTCCGCCGCCGAGCGACGCCCTCTCAGGTCAAACTGGACCGTGTCAGCCGGCGGGAAAACGTCCGTTCCGCTTTCGCTCTGCAACCTCTTAGTCCGGATCATATGGCTATTCTCAAAGGATTGTCCTTCCTGCTAATAGACGATGTTTGCACGACGACCAGCACCTTGCGCGAGTGCGCGGCCGTTCTCCGAAAGGCGGGAGCGGGCCCTGTCAAAGCGCTTGTACTCGCCAGAGACCTTTGATAGAATACGCACAATCCCGTCGGGCAACCGCACTACAACCGGTTAAATTTCTAAGGAGGACATGACAATGGGAGTTAGAGTTGGTATTAATGGATTTGGACGTATTGGCCGCTTGGTTTTGAAAGCGGGCTGGGGCCATAAGGATATTGAATGGGTGGCGGTCAACGATTTGACGGACGCTAAAACGCTCGCCCACCTCTACAAGTACGACTCGATCTTCGGGGTTGAGAAGCATAAAGTGGAAGCGCGGGACACCGATCTCGTCATTGACGGGAAAATCGTCAAAGTCATCGCACAGAAAGATCCCGCGCAGCTTCCCTGGAAAGACCTAGGGGTCGATATCGTCATCGAATCGACCGGACGCTTCACCGATGCGGAAAAAGCCAAGGCGCATCTGACCGCAGGCGCCAAAAAAGTCGTCATTTCGGCCCCGGCCAAAGGCGAAGATATCACCATCTGCATGGGGATCAATCACGATAAATACGACCCCGCCAAGCATACGATCATTTCCAACGCTTCCTGCACCACGAACTGTCTGGCGCCCCTGGCGAAAGTGATCCTCGAAGCCTTCGGCATTAAGCGCGGCCTCATGACCACGATCCACTCGTACACCAACGACCAGGTGGTTCAGGACTTCCCGCATAAAGACCTGCGGCGCGCGCGCGCGGCGGCTTTGTCCATGATTCCGACCTCGACCGGCGCCGCCAAGGCGATCGGCCTGGTGATTCCGGAGCTCAAGGGCAAAATGAACGGCATTTCCATTCGCGTCCCAACCCCGGACGTTTCCATCGTGGACCTGGCCGTCGAGCTGGAAAAGCCCGCCACCAAAGAAGAGATTAACGCTGCCTATAAGAAAGCGGCCGGCGGTCCCCTGGGAACGTACCTCCAGTACTGCGATGAACCGGTCGTCTCGCGCGACTTCATCGGCAATCCGAAGAGCTGCATCGTGGATTCCCTGTGCACGGACGTCGTCGATGGCACTTTCGCCAAAGTGTTCGGCTGGTACGACAACGAGTGGGGATACTCCAATCGCGTCGTCGACCTGGTGGCCTTTATCGCCTCCAAGAGCGGCGCGGCCCTGGGCGCCCGTTAGTCCCGGTTGACGTCCATGCCGACCGCCAGCATTCCCCGTATCGCCAAACGGACGATCGAGGGCCTGCCCGTTCAGGGCAAAAAAGTCCTCGTTCGGGTCGACTACAACGTCCCTCTGAATGATCAAGGCGCTATCACGGATGACACGCGCATCCGGGAAACCCTGCCGACCTTGAATTATCTTTTGGAACGCGGCGCCACGCTTATCCTCTGCGCGCATCTCGGACGCCCGAAAGGCAAACCGGACCCTAAGTACAGCTTAAAGCCTGTGGCTAAGCGTCTGGAAGAACTGCTGAAGAAACCGGTTGTCATGGCGCCTGATTGCATCGGACCGGAAGTCCAGAAACTGGTAGCGCAGCTTCCCACCGGGGGCATTCTTCTCCTCGAAAACCTGCGGTATCACGCCCAGGAAGAAGCGAACGACCCTTCATTCGCCAAACAGCTCGCTTCCCTGGCGGATGTCTTCGTCCAGGATGCGTTCGGGGCGGTGCACCGCGCGCATGCGTCGACCTCCGGCGTAGCGGCCCTTCTGCCCAGCGCCGCCGGGCTTCTCTTGGCCAAGGAGATCTTCTATCTCTCCAAAGCCATGGAAAATCCCGAGCGGCCGTTTATCGCCATTCTGGGAGGGTCCAAGGTTTCAGACAAGATTGCCGTTATCGACAGCCTGCTCGAAAAGGTCAACGCCTTGGTCATCGGCGGAGCGATGGCCTATACCTTCCTCAAAGCGCAGGGCGTCGGCGTCGGCAATTCGCGCGTCGAAGCGGACAAAATTGATCTGGCGAACAATGCGCTGAAGAAGGCCCAGGATAAACATATTCAGGTTTTCCTGCCCCTGGACCATGTCGTCGTGGACCAGGTGGATGCCAAAGCCGCTTTCCAAGTGACCCCGGACCGCGCCATTCCGGACGGGAAAATCGGCGTCGATATCGGCCCGAACACGGTCAAAGCGCTCGCGACGCTTCTGGTGAAAGCGAAAACGATTGTATGGAACGGTCCGATGGGGATTTTTGAAATGCCCGCCTTCGCGTCCGGGACGCTGGGTGTCGCCAAAGCGCTCGCCGAGGCCACGGAACGCGGCGCGATTACCATTGTGGGTGGCGGAGATTCCGTCGCCGCCGTCAAGCAGGCGGGGCTGGCGGACAAGCTTTCACACATTTCCACCGGCGGCGGGGCTTCCCTCGAATTCCTCGAGGGCAAAACGCTCCCCGGGATCGCCGCCCTCCCCAATGCCTGATATGGGAAAACTCGTCCTCGTTCGTCACGGGCAGTCGCAATGGAACCTCGAGAACCGGTTTACCGGCTGGGTGGATGTCCCGCTCTCGGAAAAAGGCCGGGACGAAGCCCGTCAGGCGGGGCTTGCTCTTAAGGGAATGAAATTCGATTGCGCCTTTACCTCCGTCCTGCAGCGCGCTCAGGAGACCTTGAAGATTATCCAGGAGCAAATCGGGCAGACCCAACTCCCCGTCGAAAAGGATCAGGCTCTCAATGAGCGCCATTACGGCG
>Ga0182027_10010495_pt1 | contig 13166 bp, 13 predicted proteins | sample 712E1DmetaG_FD_121300 | JGI IMG/M metagenome (GOLD analysis project Ga0182027, IMG submission 121300) | Permafrost microbial communities from Stordalen Mire, Sweden - 712E1D metaG (Illumina Assembly) | ecosystem: Environmental > Terrestrial > Soil > Wetlands > Permafrost | place: Sweden...
ATGTTGTTGCCTATGGTCGCGTCGGTCGTGTTGAGCGTAACCGTCTCGTTGCCGGCCGAGACCGCAACCGTCTGTGACTCGCCTCCCACATCCAGTTTCACATTCTGTGTACGCGTGACGCCGACACTCAGCACGATGTCAGAGACTGCTGCGACGGAAAAGCCGTCGTGGGCGACGGTGACCTTGTAGCCAGAGTTCGGAGGGACACTCGAAAACCGATAAGTGCCAAGATCGTCGCTTGTCTGGGTGAACGCTACACCTGTGGAAGGATTGGACAGTGTTACAACGGCGCCTGGAATCACGGCACCGGTTGGATCCAATACCACACCCGTCATGGAGGCGCTGTCCTGCGCCAGAACCAAGGCACTGGACGCAAAGACAACAATGGCCAACAGGGGCAATTTGGCAGATAGATTTCGCATTTTCTGGTAGCTCCTCGGGGAATTGAAGTTGCTGCCTTCAAGCCAAGACGTGATGCGTGCCGGCAGGACCGCGCTGTTGGCTATGTTTCGTTGACCGACCCAACTGGTTCAGATGCACGCCAGCAATCATGCCTCTAACAGGGAGATCCGCCAAGAAGGGAGCGATCTCCTTCGAGATACCGTGTTTTCAAGAATACGGTACTTGGGGAACAGGGTGAGTTGGAATTGCGGATTCGGGGAACCACATCTGCAACGATACCTCAATCGCACCTATTGTCATGCGGAGAATTCGTCAAATTCGCATGGGCATGAGGACGTAGCGGTACTTGTACTCGGCATCGGGATCCTCGGGGCGCATCTGACCGGCGGACTGAGAGTCCTTGAACTCGAGGCGTACTTCGCCCTCGTTGCTGAGGGCCTTGAGGAAGTCGAGGATGTAGATGGAGTTGAATCCTACGACAATGGGGTCGCTGGAGTAAGGCGTGTCGATGGTGTCTTCGCTCTCGCCGGACTCGGTGGAGTTGGCGCTGATCTTGAGTTCGTTGCCTTCGAGGCGGAGACGGACGGCGCCTGAGCGCTCGTCGGCAAACTGGGCGACGCGCTGGATGGCTGCCGAAAGCTCGCTGCAGCGGACGACGGCAAACTTGGTGTTGTCGCGCGGCATGACGGCTTCAAAGTTAGGGAACTGGCCGGAGAGCTTGCGAGTGCTGAGGGTACGATGGCCAATGCGGAAGAAAAGTGTATGCTCGTCGTCTGCAAACTCGACCTTGTCGGCGTCGGTATTCGTGAGCAACTGCTGAAGTTCCTGAAGCGCCTTGCGGGGAATGAGGACACGCTTTTCTCCGCTGATGCCTTCGAGGTTCTCGTTTGGCTTTTCGACGAAGGAGAGGCGGTGGCCATCTGTCGCGACCATGGCCAGTGATTCTGCCTTGATGACAAGGAGGGCGCCGTTCAGGGTGTAGCGTGACTCTTCGTTGGAGATGGCAAAGATGGTGCGCGCAATGAGAGTCTTGAGGGCGATGAGTGGGATGCTAGTGACGGCGACTGTGGGAAACTCAGGAACCTGCGGGTAGTTGGCGCGGGCCATGCCAACGATTTTTGTGTTGGAGCGGCCGCTGCGAATCTGCACCCAGTGGTTCTCAAGGAGCTTGATGGAGATGTCGCCGTCAGGGAGGAGCTTGATGTAGTCGTAAAGTTTGCGCGCGGGGATGGTGCAGGAGCCAGGCTTTTTGACTTTGACGGCAGTGCTGGTGCGGATGGCCTGGTCGAGGTCGGTAGCCGTGATGTTGAGCCGGTCGTCCTCGGCTTCAATGAGAAAGTTGGACAGAATCGGAATGGTGGTCTTGCGCTCGACCACGCTCTGCGTTGCCGTGAGTTCCCTAACCAGATCCTGGCGGCTTACGGTAATTTCCATCGCTGCCCCCTGTGCGACCGGCTTCTCTACTTCGCTTTCACTGATCGGCATACGTGTTCCTCTGGCCCCGAAAGCCTGATTCCTGCACTGGCCACACTCTACAACACGCCAGGGCCCGACGGAAATAGCTGTCTTTTGTTCTTCTTGATTGTATTCATCCTTTCCATTGGATGTGCGTGGAAAACAGGGGTTCTTCTCTGGATTACTTGGGTTCAGTGATTCGCGGGCTTCGGTTGTGTTCGCGCCGGGGGTCGAAGGCGGGTCGCAGGGGCGATTTTGCTTTCCGCAGCAAGAGGGCGCGACGGGTAGTAGGAAAAGGGTAGGAGATTAAAAGAAAAGACAGTAGTACCCGTAGTTCAAGGAGGAAAAGTGGGAAACGGTGTGAAGTGTTTATATAAGAGCGAGTTGAAGGAGTGCGCGGTTTTCTAAATTGTGGCTGTGGAATTCTGGAGGTTTGGAAAACAGGGAGAGAGTTGCGGGGGTGAGGCTGGTGTTTCCCACGACTCCCACAGGGGATTTGAAAAGGGCTGTGTAAAGAGGACGGTTTATGTGAAAAGCGTGTTCAAGTGCTCATGGAGCAAGGGGCTGGAGAAGCCCGATACTCCACAGAGAGCGAAGATTACACAAACATTCTGAGGGTCGAAGAATAGCGATGCCACGATGGTATATTGCCAGCGAATTCCCATAGATGATGAGCTGGGTCGGAGGTTCCCGTTCCAGTACGAACGAGAAAGAGACGTGTTGTGGACCTAAGAAATATTTTTTGGGCCGGACTAGACTCTCGTTGAGCATCCCTGGGGATTGGATTGAATGAGAGGCATTGCAAGTGACGATTGATGTCGGCAGGCTGGAACGGGAATTGATGCAGATGTCGGCCGAGGGTGCGCCGGGGCGTGAGTTTTGTGAGGCGATTTCAGAGTTGGCGGCGACGGGCCGGTTTGCACAACTGCGGGAAGTGCTTCCAATGATCGTCTATGACGAACTGTGGGCGCGGTACCAGCAGGATGCAGTGGCTTTTGTGGCGGGCTGGCATATGTTGGCGCAGGAGATGAGACAAGGCTTTGTGCAGCACGCACGACAGCGACTGACATCGCTTACCAGGTTGCAGAAAGCGGGCGGCGATGCGGAGACTCCGGCCTGGCAAGAGATTCAGCGGGCTCTGGACAACCAGCAAAACGACCTTTTGCGCGCGGCGATTGCATTGGAGTTGCTGGAACTAGTGGAACCGGCAGTGGTGCGGGCAACGCATCTGCGGGAGTGTGTGGTGGTTGCGGCCAGCTCCGAGGAGGCGGATCGGTATCTGGACGAAGCGACGCGCTGCTACTTCTTCGGCCTGTTTACGGCCTGCGCTGTGATGTGCCGTTCTGTACTTGAAGAGGCGATAAAACAGAAGCTGCCGCTGGGCCTTGCGCGCCAGGTGAGTTCGCGGTACCGGAATACAGCGACCTTGGGCAATCTGCTTCATGAGGTAAACAACAACCTGCGAATGACGGGGATCGATGGGGATTTTCCGGCGCTGGCCAACAAGGTGAATGACGTGGGCAAGAAGGCCGTCCATCAGGGTTTGCTGTCGGAGGATGAGGCACGCGAGTGCCTGCAGAATGCGCGCCTCGCGTTGCAACTGCTGTTGCGGAATTGAGGATAGTAGAACAGGATTGTGGACGCGGCTTTTATACTTGTCCTTGCATGTCCTACGCAGCAGCGCTAGATCAACTGAATGCCATGGTTCCAGAGCTCTACACGGGCGTGGGACAACCGCGGCGCAAATTCTCTCTTGACGAGATTCGCGTTCTGCTGGGTGCGCTCGGCAATCCGCATCGCTCGTTTCCTTCGGTGTTGATTGCGGGAACGAACGGCAAGGGCTCGACGGCTGCAACGCTTGCGTCGATTCTTTTGGCTTCCGGGCTGCGCACTGGACTCTACACTTCGCCGCATCTGGCACGAGCCAATGAGCGGATCCGGATGGATGGTGTGGAGATTTCGGACGATGAATTTGCGAAGCTCTATTTTCACGTCCACGACCAAGCGCTGCAACTGGTGACGGATGGGCGGCTGCCGCAAGCGCCCAGCTACTTCGAGATTTTGACCGCTCAGGCGTTCTTGCACTTTGCCGAGGCGAAGGCGGAGGTTGCGGTGCTGGAAGTGGGTATGGGCGGGCGGCTGGACGCGACCAATGTCGTTGATCCGGTGCTTTCGGTGATTACCGATATCTCGCTCGACCATATGGAATGGCTTGGTTCGACCATTTCCGCGATCGCGCGGGAAAAGGCAGGCATTCTGCGAAAGGGCGGGACGATGGTTACGCTGCCGCAGCACCCGGAGGCGAACCAGAGTTTGGGCGAGGTCGCTACTGAGCTTGGAGTGCGTGGAGTGAGCGCAACGGCTTACATGCCTAGCGCGGGCGAGGCTGGTGCATATTCCGTTCATGCTTTGGGAGGGGAGATTGTGGTCGATTCGCCGCTTGCCGGCGCGCACCAGCAGAGGAACCTGGCCTTGGCGATCGCGGCAGCGGTGGAGTTGGCGGGCAATCCTGGATTCTCGATTACACCGTCAAGCATCGCTGAAGGGATTCGGCAGACGCGTTGGCCGGGGCGGCTGGAGCGGATCGAGCGGGGCGGTGTGGGGTGGATTCTGGATGTGGCTCATAATCCCGCTGGCGCCTGGGCTCTGCGTGCAGGGCTTCGGAGCGCAATAGATGAGGGAAAGCCGGGGACGCTGATCTTCAGTTGTCTGCGCGACAAGCCGGTTGTAGAAATGGCTCAGATTCTTTTTCCTCTTTTTGAGCGCGTGATTCTTCCGCCAATTCACTCGGCGCGCGCGGCAGCCGCCAAGGATCTGCTGGCGGCGGCGAAAGCAACGGGAACACCCGCTGTTACTGCCGAGTCGGTCGCGGAGGCGATTGAGCTGGCAGAAAAAGATGCACGGGGCGGGGTGATTGTGGTCTCTGGGTCGGTATATCTTGTGGGTGAGATGCGTCCATTATTGCTGGGTGCAGAAGAGGCAAAGGCATGAGTGCGCGGCCGAATCCGCTGCCGCGGCTCCATCGGTGGCGGTCAGACATGATCCAGCTCCCGCTTCTGACGGTTATTACGGTTATCTGCGGCTCGCTTTCGCTGCTTGTTTCGTTCGTGGATAAGCAAGGACGCTTGCAGCACCGGATTGCACGGTTCTGGGCGCGTGGCGTGGTGTGGGGCACAGGTTGCTCGATCGCCGTGCGCGGGATTGAGAACCTGCGCAGTCAGCCAGTTGCTGTTTACGCGTCGAACCACACGTCGTACATGGATACGCCGGTGATCTTTGGGGCGCTGCCTTTTCAATTCCGGATTCTTGCCAAGAAAGAGTTGTGGCCGATTGCTTTCATTGGATGGTATCTGGATAGGTCCGGACAGATTCCTATCGACACCGCGAATCCGCACGCCACGATGTCAAGTCTGGCTGTGGCTGTGAAGGCACTGCGTTCCGGCATGCCGCTGTTCGTGTTTCCTGAGGGTGGACGTACGGCGACGGGCGCGCTGAAGCCGTTCCTTTCCGGGGCAGCCTACCTTGCGATTCGTGCACAGGTGCCGCTAGTGCCGATTGCGCTGGCTGGGGTTTACGATCTGCTGCCGATTCATACGCGGCATCTGTACCCAGGAGAGCTTACGGTGACCGTGGGCGACCCGATCGAGACCAAGGGGATGACGGTTCGCCAGACTGAAGAGCTGAATGCACGACTGCGGGCCGCAATTGGACGGCTGCTGGAGGCGGTGCCTGGGTTCTCCGACGATTCCGTTGAGGAAGCGGCATTGCCTGCGGGCGACTGATAAAGGGCGAGCCCTACCGGCTGTACGGCACCTCTAATTACACTGGGACTTCCATGTCTGTAGTCATTGCTATTCCCGAGCCGACGAGCAGCGACGCCGCCTACAATGAGCGGGCGCTGCCACAGTACATTGCCGCCCTTGAGGCTGCAGGGGCGACGCCGGTTGTGGTGCCGCTCAATGAGGCGCAGGACCGTGTGGCGAAGATGCTTGCCGGTGTGCAGGGGATTCTGTTGCCAGGCAGCGGCTTCGATGTGGACCCGGAAAGGTATGGCGAGGCTCGCGTTCCCGAGTGCGGGCCGGCCGACGCTGTGCGGACAGCAGTGGACGAACTGATGCTTCAGGATGCCTTCAATCTGCGCAAGCCGATTCTGGGAATCTGTCACGGCGCGCAGACTCTGAATGTTTGGCGTAATGGTTCACTCGTTCAGGATCTGAAGACCGCGGTGAATCACCGGCCGGGCCGCGAAGTTGTGGAGGCGCACCCGGTGCGGATTGCGCAAGGGTCCAGACTGAGCCGGCTTCTGCCGAAGGGGGAGGAGCTTGAGGTCCAGGTGAATTCAAGTCACCACCAGGCGGTTCGCGTACCCGGCGACAGGCTGCTGGTGAGTGCCGTCTGTCCGCAGGACGGGGTGATTGAGGCGGTCGAACTGGATGCCGCCGATCATTTTGTGTTGGCTGTGCAGTGGCATCCTGAGCGGACATACTCGGAGAGTGGCGTTTCACGCGCCATTTTTGCGGAATTCGTAAAGGCTGCCGAAATGCGGCGGTCTCCGCGGATTGAAGAGCCGGACTCGCAGTGATGAATGACGCGCAAAGTTGTGCGGGTTTGCGGCTGAATGCGCTTCTGGAAGAGGCGGGTCTCGCGACCCTGGACGCGACGCAGGCCGGACGGTTCGAGACCTATGTTTCGCTGTTTGTTCGCTGGGGTGCCCGGGTTAATCTAACATCGATACGGGATGAGGAGGGCATCCTCTCTCGGCATTTTGTTGAGTCGATTGCCTGCGCGCGGGCGTTGCCGGAGGGAATCTCGACCTTGTTGGACTTTGGTTCAGGAGGCGGCTTTCCAGGAATCCCGATTGCATTGTGCCGACCGGAGATTGCGGTGACGCTGGCGGAGTCTCAAGGCAAGAAGGCGGCGTTTCTCCAGGAGGCCGTGCGTGTGCTTGGGCTCTCGGCGAAGGTGCAGGCTCAGCGGGCGGAGCTGCTGGAGACACGATTCGAGTGCGTCACATTACGCGCTGTGGACCGGATGGCTGAGGCTGTCGGGGCAGCATCGCGACTGGTTGGACCCGGAGGGTGGTTGGCGTTGATGACGAGCCGAGGAGATCTGACAAGGTTGCAGACTGCGGCCGGGGCAGGGTTTTCCTGGGCTGAAATTGTGAAGCTGCCCGGCAGCGACGAGAGGGTGCTCGCACTCGGTAAGCAAGGCGTCAGTTTGCCAGCTTGATCTGCGCCAGTTTACGGATGGCAGGCAGGTCCTTTTGAGTTTTCACTAACAGGCGTAGACCAGTGCCTTCGGTGTAGCGGGGAGCTTCGTCGATCAGCTTCAGGATCGGTTTTGGAAGGCTGCTCTCGCGGACTGCTGCGACCGCTTTGTCGCCTAGGACGAAGGAAGCCCGGAAGCAACCAGCACATGGACCGAGATAAACGATCCTTCGCTTCTTGAGCTTGAGGAGGAGTATCCACCCATACTTTGGCTTGAGAGATTGCCACTCCTGATCGGTGACGCCTTGCTCTTTGGCCAGCGAATCTATAAGCTGGCGCCAAAGCGGTGACGTTGGTCCGAGGGCGGTGCGAAGTTCTTCGTCGGTGGGCGGGTGCGTCTTATCTATGAAGGCATTCGGAAGGTCCATCTGGCGGCGTCCGTTCCGGGGAAGCTGTTGTAAACGACCTGAATCATAACAGCACTCAAGGCGGGTACAAAACGCTATCGGCGCCGGAACCGGTGTAGAGGTCGCACTCATTGCCGATCTCGATGCCGAACAGAGACTGGCCGAACGCTTGAAATGCATAGGCGACTTCGCTTGCGGCCAGGGCTGGTGTGGTTGCGCGAGTTGCCTATTCGCCTAGATTGATGCCGTAAAGACACTCTCAGCCAATGGCTTTGACAAACGCGGCTAATGGGTCGATATCGATGAGTGCGACTTGCCCCGCTGCCCGTCCGGCTCCAGAGGGATTCCAGACAGTTTGGTCGACGGTGTTGCGGTCGATGCGCAGGACGCTGGGTCCAATGCTTTTGAGAAGCCCGATGAGGTTGCTATTGGAAGTGGTGAAGATTGGCTGGTGTATCTGACTCTTCTCATAGGAGAGCCCTGCGAAGGCCGGGCCAATTGAGGCTGCGGCAGTGGCTGTGACGGTCTGATAGGCGTCGAGCAGTGCGCCGGGGGTGTGGGTTGGGGATTGGAGTCGGAGGAGGGGATTTGGTAGTTGGAGCTCGGGGAACCGCCACAGCCTGCGGGAAGGGAGGAGGCGGTGAGCGCAACCGCGCCCTGGAGGAGTTTGCGGCGAGTAATGCCCGGGGGATTCAGGAATAGAGGTAATTGCATCGGAATATATAGGGACTTTCATTGGTGCAATTCTGCTTTTGTCGAGCGGCTTTGGGGTATGATTCAGGGCCAATATTTGGGGTTGTTCTTTGGTTGTGGGAGATGCGGCATCCGCAAAATGGCGCGTGAAAGGGGGTTGACCGAAGTGCCGGTAGAGGTGAGTTTGCGGAATGGGTCGAGCGAATTGAGGAAGGAGTAAGGGTGTGTTCCACGTGGAACATTTTGGGAGTCGGAGCCAAATTGGGAAATGTTCCACGTGGAACAAACACCAGAACGGACCTTTCAGTAACCTGGCCCGAAATGAAACTCCCCGGAAAGACAGTTGTTTCTACCCCTGGAAACAGGAAGTTTTCCACCGAAGCGAGAAATTACTCTGGACGCCATGACGCCCTGAGCGGCTACCGCGAACGTCTGCCGTCTCAGGGGTTTGCTGCCCTGGCATCCATTCCTCCTCAAGAGGCTTTCCACAGCTTTGCCCGGTTCTCCACATGTCAACTCGCTACCGTCAAATCGCCCTCGCCTTTTAATCTGAATTGCCATGAGTAAGATTCTCGGGATCGTGAACCAAAAGGGCGGGGTGGGCAAGACCACTACTGCCATCAATCTTTCAGCCTGTTTGGCGCTTGAGGGCCTCAAGATACTCCTGGTGGACTGCGATCCCCAGGCCAATGCTACATCGGGAATAGGATTCCAGCGCGACGACAATCGGCGCTCGGTTTATGACGTTCTGATGGGCGACTGCCCGGCAGAGCAGGTGATCTTGCCTACCGAGATCGACACTCTCTGGCTCCTGCCGGGCTCGAAGAACCTGACCGGCGCCAATCTCGAGCTGGCCAATGTCGAAGACCGAGCCCTCCGGCTGCAGCGTGCGCTGCAGCCGGTAAAGAGCAACTTCGACCTGATCATTCTTGATTGCCCGCCGGCGCTCGACCTGCTCACTCTCAATGTGCTGTCCGCAGCGGAGACCTTGATTGTTCCGATGCAGGCGGAGTACTTCGCTCTTGAGGGAATCTCTGAGCTGATCTCGACTCTCGAGCGTGTTCGGGCGGCCTTCAATCCTGAGTTGAATATCGAAGGCGTTCTGCTGACCATGTACGACGACCGCACCAACCTCGCACAACAGGTGACCGAGACGCTTCGCGAGTATTTCCGCGAACGGCTGTTTCAGACTGTCATTCCGCGCAACATACGGCTGGCTGAGGCGCCCAGCCATGGCAAGCCAGTTGCGCTTTACGATGCCCGCTCGCGTGGAACCGAAGCCTACTTTGAATTGGCTGGGGAATTCCTGGCGCGCAATCATATGGAAAGTCCGCGGGCCGCTGAACGCAAAGCCGTACCGGCAGCGAAGCCAGATTCGAAAGTCACATTCTGGCCATATTCCTGATTGCGGCTCTCCAGTTGGGTGGACGCCAAAACAATTCTCAAGCAAACGCCAATTCAAGGAACACCGGCCAAACGAGCTAATACAAGAGGAAACTGAAGAATGAATATCGCCGCCACAGATCCAAAACGCCGCGCCCTGGGTAAAGGACTTGACTCACTACTACCGCGGGTCCAAGTACCTGCCGCTTCTCCCGCAGAGCCGGAAGGCGGAAGGCCGCGTGAGATTCCACTCGATCAGATTGATCCGAATCCTTTCCAGACGCGCTCGCAGATGAATGAGGGGCAGTTGGCGGAACTCGCCGCATCCATTACGGCGAATGGAGTGGTGCAACCGGTGCTGGTACGTCCGCTCGCGAGCGGACGCTTTCAGCTTATCGCGGGCGAAAGGCGCTGGCGTGCATCGCAGCAGGCCGGCAAGGCCACCATCCCGGCGATTTTGCGCCAAGTATCAGATGAGCAGGCGATGGAGATCACCATCGTCGAAAACCTGCAACGCGCCGATCTGAACCCGATGGAGCAGGCCCGCGCTTTCGAAAGGCTCGCTCGCGAGTTCCACATGACCCAGGAGCAGATGGCCGTACGAACTGGCAAAGATCGCGCAACGGTTGCCAACTTCCTGCGCTTGCTGCGGCTTCCAACTTCGGTGCAGGCGCGGGTCGAGTCGGGCGAACTGAGCTTCGGCCACGCGCGCACGCTGCTGGCATTTGAGCATGCTGAAGACATGGAGAAGGCGGCACAGCGCATCGGCGCTCTTTCGCTTTCTGTTCGCCAGACGGAGAACTACGTCCAAGGTCTCCTGCACCCGGAGCGGGCGAAGAAAAAGGATCCCAAACCCGAAGCTCCCGTCGATCCAAACGTCCGTGAAGTTCAGGAGCGGCTGCAGAGGGCGCTGGGCCTCAAGGTATACATCGAGGATCACAACGGTCGCGGCAAAGTCATCATCGAATATGGGAAGCTGGAGGATTTTGACACGCTTTTAGTGCAGCTCGCAGGAGAATAAAAGAGCTTAACTCTGGTTTGTGTAAAATCTGATAATCTGATTTTATGCGAGAGTTGGTCATTAGCGTGACCCAGGCGGCGCGCAGGTTTGCCGATTGCATCAATCGCGTTCGCTATCAGGGTACCTCTTTTGTCCTCCATAAGAACGGTGTGCCGGTTGCACGCATTGTGCCCATAGAGCCCACTTCCGGGTCCGACCTGGAACGGCTTGCGGTATCGCTTCGGGAGGCCCGCCTGGAAGCAGAACTGGACCAGGAAGCGGTCGAGAGATTGATCGCCGGTCCGGACGAATCACCCAAGGCTCCGCAGCCTCCAGAGCGACCCAAGCGACCAATACTGAACTGGTGAAGTAGAATTGTCGTTCCGCATTTTTGAGGGGGCACGAATGCACTTCTCACTTCGCAATTCCGGCCGCGCGGTTCTGGCGATGACGCTTTTCTTCGCAGTCTTGCCTGCTCTTCAAGCCCAGCAGGCTCCAGCCCACCTACAGCGGTGGACTGAGGCACAGGCCAATACCTGGTACGCGGCACAGCCTTGGCCGGTGGGCGGCAATTTTCTGCCATCGACCGCGATCAACGAACTGGAGATGTGGCAGGCGGATACATTCGATCCGACAACCATCGATCGCGAGCTGGGCTGGGCCGAAGGCATCGGCATGAACACCATGCGCGTCTTCCTGCACAACTTGCTCTGGGAGCAGGATCCGAAGGGCTTTGAACAGCGGATCGATACCTTCCTTACGATCGCCGCCCGTCACCACATCAAGCCGGTCTTCGTGCTTTTTGATTCCTGCTGGGAGCCGTTTCCGAAGCTGGGCCCGCAGCACCCGCCGATTCCCGGCGTACACAACTCAGGCTGGGTGCAGGCGCCGGGTGCAGCGGTGCTTGCCGACCCGGCACAGTATCCGCGGCTGGAGAGCTACGTGAAGGGAGTAGTGGGCGCATTCGCCAACGACAAACGCATCCTGGCCTGGGACCTGTGGAACGAGCCGGACAACGGCAACGACAGCTCGTATGCGAAGGGCGAGCCGAAAAACAAGAACGAGATCATTCTTGGTCTTTTGCCGCAGGTGTTTGCGTGGGCTCGCATCGAGCACCCCGTGCAGCCACTAACCAGCGGCCTCTGGCACGACGAATGGGCTTCTCTTGAAGCGATGCCGCCGCTGGCGCGCGTGCAGGTGGAGGAGTCCGACATCATCAGCTTCCACAATTACGGATGGCCGGAGGAGTTCGAACAGCGTGTGCAGCAACTTCAGCAGTTCAATCGTCCGCTGATCTGTACCGAATACATGGCGCGGGGCGCGGGCAGCTTGTTCGATACGGTGCTCCCGGTCGCGCATAAATATCGCGTCGGCGCCATCAATTGGGGCCTGGTGGCCGGCAAGAGCCAGACCTATCTGCCTTGGGATTCATGGCAGTATCCTTATGTCGATCACCAACCTACAATCTGGTTCCACGATGTCTTCCATCCCGACGGAAAACCGTACCGGCAACGCGAGGTGGAGATCATCCGCAGTCTGACAAGCGAGAAATAAAGACAGCAATAACCAACTGTCTCCTTGAGGTTTTTTTATGAATCGGCGTTCGTTCCTAAATGCGGCAGTAATCGTGAGCGCTCCGTGGGTTTGTGTGCCATGTGCGGTGGGTTCGGCGGAATATGCCGGCGCCAATGGAGACGCAGTGGGCGCTCAGAAACAAGAAAGTGAGCGGCTGATTGAGAAAGCCACGCAGGCCGCCATGTCCATGCAGCGGCGCGACTGGGAGCAGGCAATTCTTGCGCAGGCAATGCTGGAGGCAGGCGACCGGGAAGGCATGATTCTGCTGACCAAAGCAGCAATGGTGCAGCGAACGCCGGATGGGCGAATGGGGGTGGTGATCTCCGGCAGTCCGACCGATCCGTCGATGGGTGGTGTTGCCTACGACAAGGCTGCCGAGTGGACGGGGGATACGCAAATTCGGGAGGCCGTGGACAAACTGCTCGACTGGATTCGGACAAAGGCTCCGCGCAATGCGGTGGGCATTCTCTACCATGTTTTTGACGCCCCGGAGATGTGGTCGGACGGATTCAATTGCGCTCCACCGTTCCTGGCTGCGATGGGTTATTACGATGAAGCGCTCAAGCAGATTGAAGGCTACCGGGAGAGGCTCTGGAACCCGGAAAAGAAGCTGCTTGCGCACATCTGGGATGACGGAAAAGGGGAGTTCAGAGACGGGACCTTCTGGGGCGGAGGCAATGGCTGGGCTGCCGCAGGTCTGGCGCGCACCATCCGCTGTTTGCCCGATAGCCGCAGCAAGGATCGTGGACGTCTCGCGGAGTTTTGCCGGGAGATCGTAGATGGCTGCCTGGCACACCGGAGAGCAGATGGGTTATTCCACGATGCGGTAGATCAGCCGGCGACCTTTGTTGAGACCAACCTGGCGCAGATGCTTGCCTATGCAATCTTTGACGGAGTTGCTGAAGGCTGGCTGCCGGAGAGGTATTTGAAATGCGCGTATGAGCTGCGCACCGCAGCCCGTCGAAAAATGGATGCATTCGGCTTTGTGCAAGGGGTTTGTAGCGCGCCGCGCTTCGACCGCCCCGGAATCTCAACCGAAGGTCA
>Ga0182027_10010496_pt1 | contig 13166 bp, 12 predicted proteins | sample 712E1DmetaG_FD_121300 | JGI IMG/M metagenome (GOLD analysis project Ga0182027, IMG submission 121300) | Permafrost microbial communities from Stordalen Mire, Sweden - 712E1D metaG (Illumina Assembly) | ecosystem: Environmental > Terrestrial > Soil > Wetlands > Permafrost | place: Sweden...
CAACGGCCGCCGGCACCGGAGACGATCGTCTTCCCGGGCTCCTCCCTGGCCGACTACGCTCCCCCGGCCGCTACAGCGGAGGTGGCTCCGGCACTAACATAAGAAATGGACCGGCGAATGGGGCCCGGTCAGATCTCCAACGACGAGGTTCCCCTCAGAAGGAGAAGTTTATGGAAATGAGGGTAGTCACGGTGGTGGGAGCCTCGGGGACCCTGGGGTCGGAGATCGTCCGGGCCCTCCTCGAAAAAGGGGCCGGGGTCAGGGCAATGGTCCGCGCTACCAGCGACCGCACCAGACTCGAATCGCTCGGGGTGACGGATTTTGTGGTGGCCGACCTCATGGACCCCGCTTCGCTCCGGCGGGCCCTGACAGCCGAACCCCGGGCCGAGGCTGTAGTGGCCAGCGCCGTGGGCTTCAGCGCCCACTCGGCCCGCACGAAGGGAGACAACTCCCGGACAGACACCGAGGGATATTGGAACCTGGTGGACGCGGCCAAGAATGCGGGCGTGCCCCGCGTAGTCTTGATCTCGATTCTCGAATGCGACAAGGCATCCGAGGTACCCCTCTTCCATCAGAAGTTCGTGACCGAGCAATACCTGGCCGAGAAAGGCCAGCCGTACCTTGCCCTGCGCGCCGGGGCCTTCCTCGACCGAGCCCGGGACAGGGTGGCCCCAAAAGTTCGGAAAGGCGTCTTCCCCGAGATGGCCCCCGGAGTCGCCATGGGCATGATCTACACTCCGGATCTCGCCCAGTATGCGGCCCAGGCCGCCCTCGACGTGCCGGCCTCAGCCCTGAACCAGAGCGTGGACGTATGCTGGGATGTCCCGGCCACCGGACCGCTGCTGGCTGCGGCCTTCACCCGGGCCTTGGGCCGACCGGTGGTCGCCAGACCCGCCTTCCCGCGCCTCCTTCTCGCCGTGGCGCCGTTGGTGGCCCGGTTCGTCCCGGCCCTCCGGGACATGCTCGCCGTGCTGGCGTGGATACGAAAGGGCGGCTATGTCAGCCGTAATACCCAAAAGCAAAGAGACCTGTTCGGTGAACCGCCGACGATCGAGGAAGCGGTGGCCCGGTACTGCCAGGACAAGGGTCTGGTCCAGCCAACAGCGTCCTGAGGGCCGCACCCGTCTCCGGACCGCAAAGGGATAGTCTTCTCTTCGGGCTGAGTTCTCAGGCATCTCGGACTGCAATGCGTGACCTGGCTCGCCAGCCAGAGATCTGATTGAGGCGTGCCTGAGTCCGAGACAGGCGCCTCATGTTACAATTTTCGTACCTAACAGGCGCTCTAGTTCGGGTGCAAAGTTCGAAAGCTGACTGGTTACCTCCACCACTTCAGCTCACAGGAATCCCCGCAACCGCTTCGCCGCCGCGTTGGCGAGGTTCAGCTCGACCGGGTGATCGAAGTACCGGTGTCGCCAGCGGTAGCGCGCGGCGCGGTTCATGAGGCCGTAGCCGGCCCGAAAGGCCGGGCCATGCTCGTCGATGCGTGATTGCGGATAGAACGCGTAGCGGGTCACCGCCGAGATCGCCCGCAGCTTTTCGACGTAGGCCCTCGTATGCCAGGGCGGCTCGAAGTGGAACACCTCGATGCGGCCCCACTCCTCGAGCGACTGCGGCGGGCGAAACTGGGGCGGCAGCGACTCGAGCAGCGGGCTGGGGAACGGCGTGTAGAGGAAGATGCCGTAGTGCTGGGTGCGAGGGTTGACCCGCCCCATCTCGTCCATCAGGTCGAAGGTCTTCTCCATGTCGGCGTAGGTCTCGCCCGGCAGGCCGGAGAGCCACGAGACGAACGGGTCTATCTGCGGCGCGAACTCGCGCAGCTTGGCGACCGAGAGCAGGATCTGGTCGGTCGTGACGTCTTTGCAGACGAACTCCTGCATGCGCTGCGAGCCGCTCTCGCCGCCGAAGTCGAGCTCCATGCAGCCGGCCTTCTGCAGCAGGCTCACGAAGTCGCCGTCGTAGCCGGCGAGGTAGTCGAAGCGGCAGTTCGCCCGCCAGGCGATCGTGGGACCGCGCTCGAGCAGCCCGGTGCAGATCTCTTCGACCCGTTTGCGATTGACGAAGAAGTTGTCGTCGACGGGGTCGACGATCTTCACGTGTGGGAAGCGCCGCAGCAGATGCTGCATCTCGTCGACGACGCGCTCGGGGCTCTTGGCGCGCCACTTGCGCTGATTGAACCCGGTGTTGTAGCAAAATCCGCAGCGGCCGGGGCAGCCGCGGCTGGTCTGCAGGTGGACCCGCCCGGCCTGCAGGGTCGGGTACCCGTCGAGCTCGAGGAGGTCGTAGGGCAGCTCGACGGGGATGGTGTCGAGGTCGACGAGGTCGGCATCGGGCGTGCTTGTGATGGTGCCGTCGACCTTGTAGGTCAGGCCGTTCACGTCGTCCAGTGGCGCGCCCGCGGCCAGCCTGTCGGCCAGCGGACCGACGATCGTCTCGCCCTCGCCGCGTACCACGACGTCGACGAGCTCGCTGGCCGCGGTCTGTTCGGGCAGCAGCGTCGGGTGCACGCCGCCCCAGACGATCGGCAGGTGCGGGCTTTCGGCGCGCACTTTGCGGGCGAGCTCGAGGCCGTAGCGGATCTGGGGACCGCTCATGCAGGTCAGCCCGACGAACACCGGGTCGCCCACGGCGAGGCTGCGATAGTCGTGGAGCCGCAGGTCGGAGATGCGCACGTCGTAGCCGGCGCGTCGCAGCGCGCCGGCTACGTGCAGAAGCTGCAGCGGCACCTGCGGGTCGGGTGCCTTGTACCTGCCCGGAAAAACGAGCAGGACCTCTTTGCGGGATGGCTTCACGTGCGCGGCTGACCCCCGGCGTCGCCCTCTGCCCGGCAGTCTACGACAGGCGGGTCGGAAAGGCTCGCTCGAGACGACCACACCCTGTCGAAGGGGCTCCATCGGCCCTATAGTGGAAACGCAAGCCGGCTCACGGGGTGAAGACGAAACCGGCGCGCGAGGTCGGGTCGCTCCGCACGAAAGGGACCGCATGCCCAGGGTAGCCTTGGTCTTCCCCTACTTTCGCACCAGATCGCTCACCGAGATGCTCTTCCCGCCGCTGGGGATCGCCACGCTGGCCGGCCAGCTCCGCAAGCTCGGGGTCGAGACCCGGGTCTTCGACGCCACGTTCGCCACCTTCGAGGCGCTGCGCGCCGACCTGCTCTCCTACGAGCCCGACATCGTCGGCATCTCCGCGATGGTCAGCCTGACCGGCAACACGCTGCGCGTCGCGGAGATGGTCAGGTCGAGCCTGCCGGGCAGCCTGCTGGTCGCCGGCGGCCCCCTGCCCACCGTGTTCCCGCGGCGCTTCGCGGCGCACTTCGACGTCGTCTTTCGCGGCGAGGCCGACCTGAGCTTTCCGCGTTTCTGCCAGGAGTACCTCGATCGCGGCAGCTCGGCTCAGACGATGGGTGAGCTGCCTCTCGATACCTACGGCGGCTTGTTCGTGCCCAACCATGGCCTCCAAGTCGACAACCCGACCGTGCACTACGCAGAGAGCGAGCTCCAGTCGTTCCCCCTGCCCGACAGGAGCGACTTCGACCACGCCGCCTACCAGGACGTGTGGCTGCGGGCGACCGGTTCGAAGGTCACCTCGATCCTCGCGACGCTGGGGTGTCCGTTCGGCTGCGACTTCTGCTCCAAGCCGGTCTTCGGCAACGTCTTTCGCCGCCGCGGCCTCGACGCGGTCTTCGCCGAGATCGAGCAGATCCGCGACCTCGGCTACGACGGGCTGTGGATCGCCGACGACACCTTCACGATGAGCCTGCCCCATCTCCACGAGTTCTGCCGACGCATGGCCGGCCGGCAGATGAGCTGGAGCTGTCTGTCGCGGGCCAACGGCATCGACGCCGCGACCGTGCGCCTGATGAAACGGGCCGGCTGTCGCCGGGTCTACCTCGGCCTCGAGTCGGGCAGTCAGGCGACGCTCGAGCTCATGAACAAGCAGGTCACGGTCGACGACGGGGTGCGAACCGTGCAGCTCTATCGCGAGGCGGGCATCGAGGTCGCCGGCTTCTTCATCGTCGGCTACCCGGGCGAGACCGTGTCGTCGATCGAACAGACGTTCAGCCTGGCGCTGTCGCTGCCGCTCGACGAGATCTCCTTCAACGTGCCCTACCCACTGCCCGGGTCGCTGCTGTTCGCGCGGCTCGGCGGTCCCGACGACGGCGCCGACTGGCACGAGGAGAACGAGGTCACCTTCGTGTACCGCTCCGAGTTCGACACCGACTGGCTGCGGCGCCGCATCGCCGAGACCATGACGGCTTTTGCGTCGCGCCGCTGAGCGGCGCTGCTTCGCGCCCCTCCTGCCGACCTTATCGCAGGCGCCGCAGAAGTCTGTCGGTCGGCCCCCCGAAGACTTTCAGGGCCACGGGAGCCAGCCTGCCCAGGCGCCGCTTCATCTCGAACTGCACGTGGCCCTTGACGATGGCGAACCGCATCTTGGTGGCCGAGACGCCGGCCTCGAAGGTGAGCGTCTGGTTGAGAAGCAGACCGCCCTCCTGCCGCCACTCGCGGGCCCGGCGCTCGCCGAGCCGTTCGGCGAGCGCCGTGCCCGGCAGCGGATAGGGCATCGTCAGCCCCAGGTAGTCGAGCGGCAGCGAACCGGCGAAGCGCAGCGTGTCGAGCACGGTGTCGTCGGTCTCGCCGGGGTAGTAGAGGATGAAGAAGGCGCCCACCTCGAGCCCGGCCGCGTGGGCGGCCCGCACGGCTTCGCCGGCCTGCCGCGTCGTGATCTGCTTGTTCATGAGCCGGAGGATCTCGTCGTTGCCCGACTCGATGCCGAAGAAGATCCGAAAGCAGCCGGCGTCCTTCATGAGCCGCGCCGTCGCGAAGTCCAGGGAGTCGACGCGGCCCAGGCACTCCCAGGCAAAACGCAGACCGCGACGCGCAATCTCGTCGCAGACCGCGACCACCCGGCGGCGATTCAGCGTGAAGACGTCGTCGGCAAACGAGATGCGATCGTAGCCCAGCGCCAGGGCTTCCTCGATCTCGTCGACCACGTTGCCCGGCGAGCGCTCCCGGTAGGAACCTCCGAACAGGACGTTGCTGCAGAACTCGCAGTCGAACGGACAGCCCCGCGTGCTCATGACGGTCGTGATGGCGTAGCCGTACTTCTTGCGGCCGAAGGCGATGTAGCGCTCGTTGGGGAGCAGCTCGCGAGCCGGGAAGGCGATGGCGTCGAGGTCGGTCGCCAAGGGCCGCGGCGCCGGCAGAGCGATCACGTCGCTCCCGGCCTCGTAGGCCGCGACGACCTCGCACATCGACTGTTCACCCTCGCCGCGCACGACGACGTCGAAGGCCCCGAGAAACGCCGCGGGGTCGCAGGTGGGCGCGGGACCGCCGGCCACCAGCAGGCCGCAGTGACCGCGCAGACGCCTCGCCAGCCACAGACAGTCGCGCGTCAGGGTGGCCATGGCGTAGAGGCCCACGACCTCCGCCTTGGCCGCCAGCGCCGTCTCGAGAGCCTCGTCTCTGCCCAGGAAGGTGCAATCGAGCAGCTCGACCGCGTGTCCGGCCTCGCGCAGGGCGGCCGCGACGTAGGCCGGCCCGAGCGGCGGAAAGCGGAACCGTGAACGGTCGCGCGAACCGCGAAAGAACGGATAGACGAGCAGGACCGAGGTCATGGGACCCTGGCGACGGTCAGCTCGTAGCCGAAGCCGCTCAGCGTCGGGGGAAACGAGTAGCCGAAGCCCGACCAGGCCACGCGGGAGCCGATGAGCTCGCGACCGCGACGAAGCCTCGCCCCCCCGACCTGCCCGAGGGAGAACGCCACGCCGTGGGCGGTGCTCACGAACGAGGCCCTCGCCGCCGTCACCTCGTCCCAGGTGCCGATCTGCGCCCCCTGCAGCGTCGTGCCCTCGTCGTCGACGTAGCGGTCGAAATGCCGCGCCCCCTGCTCGTTCATCACGACAACCTCGGTGAGGCCGTTCCCGGACAGGCCCGACAGGTCGACGGCGACCGCGACGCGCCCTTCCCCGTGGCCTGCCTCGCGGCTCGGCCGCCCGCGGCCACCCTCGCCGCCGTCGATGCCGTACGTCAGCGTCAGTGTGCCGACCGATCGCCCTTCCTCGAAGGTCGTCACCCAGCCGCCCGCGCGGCGCAGCGCGTTGGACGTCGCGGTCAGCGGACCGCGCAGCAGGGCAAAGCGGCGGTGCAGGGCGGCCAGGGAGTCCTTGGCGACGTAGAGCGACCGCGAGCCGAGGTTCCCTGAGCCCGGCCTGGCCAGGCGCTCGACGAGGTTCATCTCGAAGGTGGCCCTCACCTCCCAGACCGGGCCGGCGCGCCGCTGGGCCAGTTCCAGGCCTCCCGGGAAGATCGTCTGGACGCCGCGCTTGAGGAGCGGCACGCCGAACCCCACCCCCTCTTCGGCCAGCTCCCGGCCGTCGGCGAGCAGCAGCAGCCCTTTCTGGAGCCGCCCGGTGGGGTAGCCCGCCGGGCCGCTTGCCCAGTCGGCGATCGCCAGCGAAAGGCCCCCGGCCAGAGGCAGGTCGAGCTTCACGGCGCGCGCACCTCGAGCGCGCGACCCCCCGCCCGGGCGCGACCGCCGCGCAGGCAGACGACGACGATCCACCATCCCGTGACCTGCCAGGCGACCACCACGGCGGCCCTGGCGATCAGGGTGACGTCGCTGTAGCGCCCCACCCAGTCGAGCCCCGTCTGCATGGCCCCGGGGAAGGCGACCCACAGAAGCTGCAGCGGCGAGGCGTTGAACAGGGTGAAGACCAGGGGGAGCAGCCACACCGCGGTCAGGCCGCGGCGGTCGAGGGCTCCCAGCGACGTCAGGATGAGCACCAGCGGAACGATCAGCACGACGTTGGTCTCGGCCAGCCACGTCCGTGTAAGAAACACGATCAGGGCCAGGGCGACGCCCTTCTCGAGGAGGTCCTCGAGACTGCCGTCGCCGCGCCGCAGCGCGACGACGACGCCGACCGCCAGGGCGGGAATCCACAGAAGACCCAGAAGCCACCATCTGCCCTGCGTCTGGAGCGGGTCGCGAAACAGCCTGACGACCGCCATGTACGACATCGTCCCCTGCTGGACGAAGTGGGCGTTGAGTCGCCGCGTGAACGGCGCCCGACTCCAGCCCAGAACGAAGAAGGGGGCCACATAGAACAGCAGCACACCGCCCACGCACACTGCACCGTAGCGGACGGCCCTGGGGAACGATCGGCCGGCGAGAAAGACCAAGGCGGCGGGCAGCAGCGGCAGAGCGGTCGGCTTGACGCACACCGCGAGGGCCAGCAGGACGGCCGACCAGTCGTAGCGCCGCGCGCAGAGCAGCGCGAGGGCCGCCAAGGCCAGCAGCGCGACGATCGCGTCGATCTCGCCCCAGGCCGCTCCGACGTACAGCAGCAGGGGGTTCAGCAGCAGCAAGGTCCAGGCCCTCCGGGACACGGCCGCCGAGGCGCCGCGGTCCCGGAGGATCGCGCCGACCAGGTAGGCGAGGCCGACGTTGGCCGCGATCACCGGGATCTTGACGGCCAGGTTGTAGACCAGAAATCCGGGCGCGACGGCGTACACCGCGCGGTAGATCAGCCCCAGCAGCAGCGGCCAGGGCGGCGGATAGCCCACCGAGGCGATCACGCTGAAACCGACGTGGGGAAACACCGCGCTCAGGTTCTGCGCCACGTACGGGTCGTGGCCGGTGCCGACCAGGTAGCCGGTCGCCAGGAAGATGCGCGTGTCGTAGGAGTGCCCGAACAGCAGCCCGAGCGCGAGCTGCAGGACGATGCTCAGCACCAGGACCCGCCGGTCGGGGGTGATCGGCGGTCGCCACACAGCGGCGCGACGGCGCGCTGCGGCGGGGACCGCCGTCGCCGCGGCCCTCGCCTTGCTGCTCTGTCGGATCGCGCGAAGGGTCATTGCTGGCCTCGGGACAGCGGGCAGGCGCAGGCGCCCGCCCGTCGCCTGGTGACGTGTGCCGAGGCTGATCGAGCCGGTCCTTCTATCTGAAGCTGGTGCCGTAGGCGACGACGAACAGGATCACGCCCGTCAGGGTGCCCAGCAGGTAGAGCCCGTACGAGACGCGCATGAAGCGCTTGTAGTCCGTGAACCGCAGCCGTCGCGGCACGAGCTCGTTGCCGCGCAACACGACGAACACGCCCAGCACGAGGCCGAGCACGCCCACGACGCCGTGGAGCGTCGCCAGCGCGTAAGCCTTCTCGCCCAGCTTGGCCGGGATCCCGGGAAGGACGTTCACCACGAGGGACCTGATCATCCAGACGACCACGACGACCGCGTTCAAGACCACCGCGGTCGTCTGCACCCAGCGGTGGGCCTGGTAGCGCCGGCGCACCGCCAGCCGCCAGCCGATCGTCAGCATGGCGGTCGCGAGCAGTGTGAGCGCCAGCGAGACGTCGGCTCCCGGGGGGGCCGTCGTGCCCAGAGACGCGGCGCCCTGCAGGATGCCGCTCACCGGGCTCGCCGGTCGCCGCGTCGCCTGGACCGCGCGACCCGGGCAGCTCTGGCAACGAACCGTGAGATGCTCATCGACCCCCTGGAGACCCGGCGACAGTCCGCCCGCCGTCGCCGCGGGCGCCTGCTGGTCACTCTAGCTCGACCGTCTGCGGGGGGCAACGGGCGCCGTCTCCAGGAGCGTCGGCGCGGCTCAGGCACGCGACGATCGTTCGACCTGCCGTTCGTACGGGCGTTTAGGAGGGAAATCCGGTGGCCATAACTTCACATCGGCGGGCGCCGGGCAGTGCCCGACAGCACACCGGCCCGCCGCGGCAAGGGGCACCGGGGCCACAAAGGGGAGTGAATGGAAGACAGGCCACAATTCGGCGTCGAGCTGGTCCGCGTAGGCGACGACGTCGCCGTCGTGGTCCTCGAGGGCGAGGTCGACATCTACTCGGCGCCCCAGTTCAAGGAGACCATGATCCAGAGCATCGACGAGGGCGCCAAGCACATCGTGGTCGACCTGGAAGGCGTCACCTTCATCGATTCGACCGCGCTGGGCGTGCTGGTGAGCGGCGCCAAGCGCGTGCGCCCCCAGAACGGCACCCTCGACATCGTCTGTCACGACGAGAACATCACGCGGATCTTCGAGATCACCGGGCTCGACCGCATCTTCGGCATCTACCCTACTCGCAAGAAGGCACTCGAAAGCGCGACGGTCTGACAAGGTGGCGCCGGCGACCAGGGGCCGGCGCGAGGCAAGGAGTGTTCGGGCATGGAGTATCGCACCACCAGAGGCCTCAGGGGACGCAGACTGTCTGTGCAGGTCGACGACCTGAGCAGGAGCAAGACCTACGGCGGCGGCCGCGTCTGTGCCGTGTCGGGCTGCGAGACACGGCTGTCGACCTACAACCCCTCGAGCATCTGCGCCCTGCACAACGGTGGCTGGAAGGACGAGATCAAGCGGCCCTCGCGCAAGCAGCGCCCGCGCGAGGAGATGACGCGGTACTGCAGCTTCGAGCCGTGCAGCCGCGAGTTCGTCACCAGCAACCCCGCCAAGAAGTACTGCAGCGACGCCTGCCGCATGAAGGCCTTCCAGGCTCGGGCCGTGGCGGCCCGTCAGACGGGGCTCGGCGAGTCGCTGGTCCGCAGGGCAAGCTGACGGTGACGGCCGCGGGGGGACGCCTCGTGGCCGCGGCCGTGACGGCCGCCGAAGCCGCCTAGAACCGGGCTGCGCGCGACCCCGCGCCCGATCTGAGCGGCGCCGGGTCGAAGGGCGGCGGGATCACCGGGGCGCCCGTGGCGAGGGCAGCCAGCGCGGCGTCGAGCGACTCGTAGACCGGCACCAGGTTCGCCAGCCCGACCAGAGCGATGGTGCGGCGCACGCAGCCACCCGGCCTGGTGATCAGCAGCTCCCTGCGGTGCTTGTGCAGGCGCCCCACGAGCGAGACCACGAGCCCCACGAAGGCCGAATCGATCAGCTCGACCCTGGCCAGGTCGAGCACCAGGTCACGGCTCTTGAAGAAGAACGGCCCCAGGTGGCGCCGCAAGAAGCGCTCGATCTCGGGGACGTTCTCAAGGTCGAACTCGCCGCTCAGGGTGAGCACCGGCACTTCGCCGGCGCCCAGGAAGCTCAGACGCAGCCCCCCGTTGCCGCCACTCAGGGACATCGCCTGACAAGCCGTCTCGGCACGCCCCCCTGATTCAGCTCTCACGATCACCCCCTCGGCCCGTTCGTGTGCGCCTCGTCGTCGACGGCGCGGCAAGACGAACGTCTGTTCGGTTTGGCGCCGCCGCCCCGCGACCGATGGCGAGGCGGGCCACCGGCCTGATCACGTTGCTGGAGGGGCGAGACTAGGACGACCGATGGACGTTGTAAAGGCACGAACGCCGTTCTCGACGCTCCGCGACCTCATTCTCTGCACGAGCCTCAGAGCGGGGCTGCGCAGGCTCGACGTCGACCGGCGCCGCAGGGTGAGGAAGGTCGAGGCCACGTCGCCCGGAGGCGGCCGGCCGCCATGGCCGTCTAGGACACCTCGCCGGCCTTGAGGGCGAGCTTGCGGTACTTCGGCTCGCGCTCCTTGAGGATGGTCAGGACCGGGCTGGCGACGAAGATCGACGAGTAGGCGCCCGAGGCCACGCCGACCAGCAGCGCGAAGGCGAAGTCCTTGAGGGTCGAGCCGCCGAACAGCAGCAGACAGACCACCGGGATGAGGGTCATGAGGGTGGTGTTCATCGACCTCGTGAGGGTCTCCCAGATGGAGCGGTTGACCATGTCGCCGTAGGGCACGCGCGACATCTTGGGCGCGTTCTCGCGGATGCGGTCGAAGACGATGACCGTGTCGTAGAGCGAATAGCCCAGGATGGTGAGCACGGCGGCGATGGTGTCGGTCGTGACCACGCGACCGGTGAGCGAGTAGATGCCAATCACCACGAACAGGTCGTGGAACTCGGCCACGATCGCGCCGACGGCGAACTTCCAGGAGAAGCGCAGCGAGATGTAGACCATGATGAGGATGAGGGCGATGGCGATGGCCTTGTACGACGACGTGATCACCTCGCGGCTGAAGGTGGCGCCGACGGTGTTGATGTTCCAGTCGGAGCCGCCGCCTGCGGTCGGTGCGATCTTGAAGCTCGTGTCGAGCGCGTTCTTGAGGGCCAGTTGCTGATCGGCCGAGAGCGAGGTCGTCGAGATCTGGAAGCTCGAGCCGCCGTTCTTGGCCTGGACCTGCTGGATGACGGCGTCGGTGTAGCCCTTGCCGTCGACGACGGTGCGCACCTGGGCGGTGGTCGCCGGCTTGGCGAAGGTCACCGCGATGCGCGTGCCCGACTTGAACTCGAGCCCGTAGTTGAAGCCCTTCGCGGGGTTGCCGCCGCCGCGGATGAACATGGAGAGCAGACCGATGGCGATGACCGTGCCCGAGAGCGTGAACCACAGGTACTTGTGGCCCATGTAGTCGAACGCGTAGATCTTGCGGAACCAGTTCACGGCCTACTTCTTCTTCTTTCGAGCCGTCGAGGCGCGGCGTTTGGCGGGGCGGGCGGAGGCGCCGGCGGACGGCGTGACCGCGGCGCCGCCGGCGGTGAGCACGGAGCCGGCGGTGTCGCCGGACGAGGCGGAGGCCGGGCGGCGCCGGGGGCGCCGCCCGGCCTCCGCCTCGTCGTCGACACCGTGGATGTCGGCGGCCCTGACGCCCATGAACGACGGCCGGTTGAAGAACGTGAAGTCGGACAGCAGCCCGAGCAGGGCGCGCGTGGCGACCACGGCCGTGAACATGCTGACGAGCACACCGAGCATCAGGGTGAAGGCGAATCCCTTGGGCTGCGCGGTGGCGAACTCGAAGATCACGGCCGCCGTGAGGAGGGTCAGGACGTTGGCGTCGAGGATGGTGCGAAAACCGCGGGCGTAGCCGGAGTTGACCGCCGAGCGCACGGTCCTGCCGCGGCGCACCTCTTCCTTGATGCGTTCGAAGATGACCACGTTGGCGTCGGCCGCCACGCCGATGGTGAGAATCATGCCGGCGATGCCGGGCAGCGTGAGCGTCACGTGGACGGCGTTGAACAGCCCCCACAGCAGGATGCCGTAGATGATCAGCGCCATGTCGGCGACCAGGCCCAGGAAGCGATAGTAGAAGAGCATGTAGAGCAGGATCAGCCCCAGGCCGGCCATGCCGGCGATGAGGGCCTGGTGCAGGGAGTCCTTGCCCAGAGTGGCCGAGACCTCCTGGCTTTCGATCTGGTTGAGCGTGACCGGCAGGGCGCCGGTGTTGATCACCAGGGCGAGGTCTTTGGCCTCCTGGATGGTGAAGTTGCCGGTGATCTCGGCACTGGTGCCCTGGATGCCGTCGGGGTTCTGCTTGAAGTCGACGATGGGGTCGGACTCCATCTGGTTGTCGAGCACGATGGCGAAGCTCTGGTTGACGCCGGTGATCTGGCCGGTGGTGGCGAGCTCGCGGGTGATCACGCCGAACTGCTTGCCGCCCTTGTTGGTGAAGTCGATCAGCACGTTCGGGCGGTTCTGCTGGTCGAAACTCTGGCTCGACTTGGAGATGGCGCTGCCGGTCATGGCCGGCGGCAGCGTGTAGACGAAGTAGAGCGGCGTCTTGTTGATGCCGTACATGCCCGGCTGGGCGACGACGGCGAGGTACTTGGTCGACGTATCGCCCTTGGCGAGCTTGTCGAGCTCGACCTTGGCGCCCGCCGGCAGGGCGATGAGCGGCTGGGTCTTGGCCTGCTCGACGGCCGCCGCCAGGCTGTCGCTGGGGCCCGACACGCGCTGTTTGCCGTCGTTGAAGAACTGCAGCTGGGCGGTCTGGCCGACGGTGCGCACCGCCTGGTCGACGTTCTTGATGCCGGGCAGGGCCACCGAGATCTGGTCGGCGCCCTGGATCTGCACGGCCGCTTCAGTGACGCCGAGGCCGTTGACGCGCCGATTGATGATGGCGACCGTCTGGTCGAGCTGATCGCGAGTGGGCACCGTGCCGTTGGGCAGCTCGGCCTTGTAGACGATCTCGAGGCCGCCCTGGAGGTCGAGGCCCAGGTGGGTCTTCTTGCCGACGGGGTAGATATAGAACGCCGAGACGACGAGCAGCGCCGCGACGACGAGCAGGATGAGGATATTTCTCTGCTTGTGGTGTTTCATGGGATACGGTCGATCAGGCTCGTGGCGAGCCCGTCAAGCGCAACAGCATAGAGAATCCGGCGTCCAATTGCAATCGGGCGCAGCCCGGCATTCGGTGACATTTTACCTGCAAAGAATGTGTTTTTCGTAACCGTTCA
>Ga0182027_10010497_pt1 | contig 13165 bp, 14 predicted proteins | sample 712E1DmetaG_FD_121300 | JGI IMG/M metagenome (GOLD analysis project Ga0182027, IMG submission 121300) | Permafrost microbial communities from Stordalen Mire, Sweden - 712E1D metaG (Illumina Assembly) | ecosystem: Environmental > Terrestrial > Soil > Wetlands > Permafrost | place: Sweden...
ATACTTTGTTGTAGCCTAAAAAGGAGAGGATAACTTGCCAGACAGCACAACAATTAAAGAATTACTGGAAGCCGGAGCGCATTTCGGGCACCAGACCAGCTACTGGCATCCCCGCATGAAGACTTACATCTTCACCAAGCGGGACGGCATCCACATTATTAACCTGGAACAAACTGCCGGTATGCTGGATAAAGCCTGTGAAAAAATAAAGGATATCGTAGCTTCCGGCGGTACCATACTTTTCGTCGGAACCAAAAAACAAGCTCATGATGCCATCGAAGAAGAAGCCAAACGATGCGGCATGTTCTGGGTCAACCAGCGCTGGGTCGGCGGCACACTGACCAACTTCACCACCATTCAGGCACGCATCGACCACCTCGTTCGCTTGGAAGACGCACAAGCCAAAGGCGAATTCAGCCGCTTACCTAAAAAAGAGGCCATGGGTATCGAAGAAGAAATCGCCAAATTAAACAAACAGATGGGCGGCATCAAGGCCATGACCAGCCTGCCGTCAGCGCTTTTCATCGTCGATACGGTAAAAGAAAATATCGCCATCGCTGAAGCCAAACGTATAGGCATCCCGATAGTTGCTATTGTCGATACCAATTCCAACCCTGATGATATCGACGACCCGATTCCGGCGAACGACGATGCCATTAGGGCCGTCAAGTTAATCTGCCATCGCATTGCCGATGCTGTTATGGTGGGAAAAGCAATGATGGCACCGATAAAATCAGAGGAAGGAGAAGGGGTTAATCCAACCGAGGCGCCAACTGCAGAAGTCAAAGCCTCTGAACCTGAGATTTTCACCCCTGACGACAAATAATAATGGAAATTTCTACTGCCCAGGTCAAGGAATTAAGAGATAAATCCGGCGCCGGTATCATGGAATGCCGCACTGCACTAGTGAAACATGAGGGCGATTTTGAAAAAGCTCTGGAAACCCTGAAAAAACAATCAATCAACAAAATTGAAAAACGAAGCCAGCGTACCGTTGGCCAGGGAAGCGTCACTACTTATATTCACACCGGTAGCAAGATCGGAGCGATGGTAGAATTGAACTGCGAAACCGATTTTGTCGCCCGTACCGATATTTTTAAAGAATTGGCCCACAATATTGCCATGCAAGTTGCCGCTCAGGAACCGGTCTGTATATCTCAGGATAAAATGCCCAAGGATATCGAAATGACTCCTGAAGTAGCTTGCTTGCTTCTCCAGCCTTTCATCAAATCTCCTGAATTAACTATTCAGGATCTGATCAATGATGCCATGGCGAAAACGGGCGAAAACATTAAAGTAACCCGATTCGTGCGATTCGAAATCGGACAGGCGGAGTGCAGAACCGCGGGAATATAAGTACCTGTGTTCCCGCAATAAGCCTGATAATGAAGGTGGATACCCATGACGACTCCTAAGTACAAGCGTATCCTGCTCAAACTTAGCGGTGAAGCCTTCAAAGGCAAATCAGACTACAACATTGACCCTTCTGTGCTTACCAGAATTGCCAAAGAAATCAAGAATGTTACTCAGCTTGGCGTGCAGGTCGGCATTGTCGTCGGTGGCGGTAATATCTGGCGCGGGGCAGCCGCAGAAAAGCGCGGCATGGACCGGGTTACCGCCGATTATGCAGGAATGATTGCTACGGTTATAAATGCCCTGGCGCTTCAAGACGCGCTGGAACAAATAGGCGTCAACACCCGTACCCAGACTGCCATCGATATTCAAAAAGTCGCCGAGCCCTATATCCGGCGTCGCGCTGTCCGTCATCTGGAAAAAGGCAGGGTGGTCATCTTTGCCGGCGGCACCGGTAACCCGTATATGACCACAGATACTGCCGCTGCTCTACGCGCCGTTGAAATTGAAGCCGAAGCTCTGCTCATGAGTAAAAATAATGTCGACGGTATTTATTCCGCCGACCCGCAAAAAAACCCCTCTGCTAAAAAATTTGATAAACTGACCTATCTGGAAGCTCTGAATCTACGCCTCAAGGTAATGGACGCCACTGCGCTATCACTCTGTCTGGAAAACAAACTGCCGATTATTGTCTTCGATTTTCAGTCGGATCGCAGTATCGAACGGGCTGTCATGGGTGAACTTATCGGGACTATAGTATCAGGGGGATAAAGATGATAAATAATCAGTCAATCGCCACCGCTGAACAAAAGATGAAAAAATCGATTGAAGCTATCCAGAAAGAGCTTTCCTCCATCCGCACCGGCCATGCCTCTCCCAGCTTGATAGAACACCTTAAAATTGAATATGCCGGCGCAGTTTTGCCACTCAATCAACTCGCCAGTATCTCCGCCCCGCAAGCAAACTTACTGGTTGTTCAAGCCTGGGATAAGGGCAGTTTTTCCAGCATCGAGAAAGCGATATTAAAATCCGAATTGGGATTAAATCCCATTAACGATGGGCGTGTGATTAGGATCAACATCCCCCCTCTTAGCGAAGAACGCCGTCAGGAATTGCTTAAAATCGTACATCGCCGCATTGAAGAAGGTAAAATCGCCCTCCGTAATATCCGGCGTGATGCCCAGGAAGAACTGAAAACTCAGGAAAAAGACAAGGATATCTCTCAGGACGAGCACAAACTACTGCAGAATCAGCTGCAAAAAATAACCGACACCTACACTGTGAATATGGAACAACTTGGCAAAGATAAGGAAAAAGAGGTTATGGCAGTTTAGCCGTAGCCTACCCTCCGATTCACCGAGAGAGCCTTAATGAGACTAACTGCAGAAAACATCTCGCCATTACCCAACCACGTAGCTATAGTACCTGACGGTAACGGCAGGTGGGCAGCAAAACGCGGTTTACCCCGTCTTGCCGGACACAAGGAAGGTGTACTGAACATGTTAAAAATGATTCAGTACATCAATGAATACCCTATCAAATACGTCACTTTCTACGGTTTTTCCACTGAAAATAAAAATCGCCCTGAACAGGAAGTCAATGGCTTATTTAAACTTGTTGAACATTTTGTCGATGAACAACTTAATAAAATCCATGAGAAAAATATTAAAATCCGCCACATCGGCAGATTAAACGGATTACCTGATAGCTTGCAAAATGCCATTCAGAAAGCCGTATCTCTAACTGCCGACAATACCGGCCTGACACTTGGTATTGCCTGGAACTACGGCGGACGGGCGGAAATCGTTGATGCGATTAATAACATGATGGCAGACCCGAACAGACCCCAGCCACTCGATGAGAAGTCTTTTGCTCGCTACCTGTATACCGGGGATATGCCGGAGGTAGACCTGCTCATCCGTACCGCCGAAAAACGCCTAAGTAACTTTTTACTTTGGCAATCGGCTTACAGCGAAATTTATTTCACCGATGTCCTCTGGCCTGACTTCGGTAAAAAGGATATCGATAACGCACTAATCGACTATAGCAAAAGGAACCGCCGTTTCGGCGGATTATGAGCGGCGCCTATGCTTAAAAACCGCATCATTACATCAGCTTGGGCGATTCCGCTTCTCGGCGTCATTATCTGGTTTGGCGAGCCCTATTTTACAATCTTTATTGCCATCGCGGGTTTGCTGGCAATGATCGAGTTCTCCCGTTTAACGAATGTTATCAAGGATAAACCACTCACCATTTTCGGGATAATCTGGACTCTGTTATTTATCGTTATCCGTAATCCGCACATCGAGTCCCGGATACAACCGTATATCAGCCTCGATTTACTCTATCCTTTCCTTTTCACCGCAGGCATCGCTGTTTCTTTAATCGTGCTGTTGACGCGTAAACAAAAACAGGGTGCTTTTACCGATTGGGCCTGGATATTCGCCGGAATCCTGTATGTAGGCTGGTTGTTGAGCTACCTGGTGGCTCTACGAGGTTTAGATGACGGTAGAAGCTGGGTTTTTCTGGCTATTTTTGCTACATTCGGTTCGGATTCTGCCGCTTATTTTGTCGGCAGGACTATGGGAAAAAACAAACTCGCCCCAGTTGTCAGCCCCAACAAAACGTGGGAAGGCGCCGCCGGCGGTTTGATTGGGGGCATAATTGTCAGTTTGTTCTTTCTTTTGCCTACCCCGGTGCGGCTCACCGCCTTTGTCAATTGGTGGCAGATTGTCATCCTCGGCTTGATGATTAGTGTTTTCGGACAATTGGGCGACCTGGTGGAATCGCTATTGAAACGGAATACCGGCGTTAAAGACTCAGGGAATCTCTTTCCCGGACACGGCGGTATCCTCGACCGTATGGATAGCATCGTATTCGCAGTTGTTGTAGTATATTATTGGGTGGTATGGTCAATTCACTGAAGCAACAACTGGCGATTCTCGGTTCTACCGGTTCCATCGGTAGACAGACGCTTCAGGTTGTCCGTAATTTAACCGGTCGTTTTAATGTAGTAGCATTAGCCGCCGGGCAAAATCTGGAATTGTTTTCCCAACAAATCGCTGAATTCCAGCCTAAGTTTATTTCTTACCAGTCAAAGAAAAACGCATCACTTGCTAATCATAACTGTAAACTTCTTAGTCTCGAAGAAATCGCCGCCCATCCGGAAGTTGATACCGTTGTTATCGCCACCTCAGGTAAAGCCGGGTTATGCGCCACGCTCGCCGCGGTGAAAACCGGTAAGAAAGTTGCTATTGCTAACAAAGAACCGCTGGTTATGGCCGGGGAAATCATCACCCGGGAAGCAAAGTTGAGCGGTGCTAAAATTCTCCCAATCGATAGCGAACACAGTGCCATCTGGCAGTGTTTGAATGGGGAGCCGCAACCACCACAACGTATTATCCTGACAGCTTCCGGCGGATCTTTCCGCAACTATTCGCAAGAACAATTACTTGCAGTCATGCCGCAACAGGCTTTAAAACACCCGTCGTGGCAGATGGGTAAAAAGGTCACTATTGACTCCGCGACACTTATGAACAAGGGCCTGGAAATTATGGAAGCCCGCTGGTTATTCGATATTCCGCTCGAGAAAATCGACGTCATTATCCATCCGCAGAGTATTATTCATTCAATGGTAGAGTTTGCGGATGGCTCATATAAAGCTCAGTTGTCTTTCCCGGATATGCGTCTGCCTATTCAATATGCACTGACCTATCCGGAACGGGTGTCGAATTCAGAACTGCCTAAACTTGATTGGAACAAAATAAAAGAATTAACCTTTGCACCACCTGACTATAAAAAGTTCCCCTGTCTGGAAATAGCTATAAAAGCCGCTAAAGTTGGGGGCACCGGCCCTACTGTGCTTTGCGCCGCCGATGAGGTCGCCGTCGAATTATTCCTGCAAGAATCCATTAAATTCAACGATATCGCCCGGTTGGTGGAGCGGGTACTTCAAGAACATCAAACTGTTCCCCACCCGACCCTTGACGATATTCTGGCTGCCGATAATTGGGCCAGAGAAAAAGCCACAGAACTATCTATAAAGGCTAAAACATGGTAATCACGCTGGTTTCTTTTTTCCTGATATTAATCGTTGTAATTCTGGCCCACGAACTGGGACATTTTTTCACTGCTAAACTTTTTAAGGTAAAGGTTGAAGAATTCGGTATTTTCCTGCCGCCCAGGATCGCCTCGTTTAAAAAAGGCGAGACGGTTTATTCTCTGAATGCCATCCCCCTCGGTGGATTTAATAAACTGGCGGGAGAAGAAGACCCCAAAGTCGCTGGCAGTCTGGCCGGCAAAAGCATCTGGGTCAGATTACTAGTACTCAGCGCCGGCTCTATTATGAATATTTTATTGCCTCTGCTATTGTTATTTATCGCCTACATGATTCCTCACCTGGAATCAGCGAACAATATCTTAACCGATAAGGGAGAACTCTATGTAGCACAGGTCGTGGCCAATTCACCGGCTTCCCGCGCAGGAATACAAGCCAACGACATTATTCTGAGCGCTAACGGGCAACCTTTATACAACGTCGGCGATTATCAGAAAATCGTTGATGCCAATCTTGGCGTAGAGATTACTCTTACGCTCAAACACCCCGATGCTACCACCACGGAAGTAAAGGTAACACCGGAGGCGAATGCCCCGGCAAGTCAGGGCGCGACCGGCCTTGCCTTGTCTACTGTAGTGAAAAAAAGTTATTCTTTCTGGCAGGCAATTCCTCAAGCCGGCATAGGATACTGGAACCTGCTCCTGCTTTTTAAAGACGGAATCGTCGGTATGATAAAAGGTGCCGTACCGGTGAATCTGACCGGTCCCGTGGGTATTGCGCAGATGACCGGGGAAATTATCAAGACCGGTATCGCCAATCTGTTAAGGTTTGCCGCTGTTATCAGCCTGAATCTTGGTATCCTCAATATCTTCCCTATTCCCGCGATGGATGGCGGTAGAATTGTCTTTGTCCTGGTGGAATGGGTGCGCCGCGGTAAACGTGTTTCCCCTAAAACAGAGGGTATGGTGCATACGATCGGTTTTATCCTGTTAATGATCGCGTTTCTGATCATTTCTTACCACGATATTGTGCGTATCATCAGCGGCAAGACCCTGGGCTGAATATCCCCACATAGATTTACCTAATCGCGACTCAATACTCATTACTCACAACTGATAACTGCTCAGGACAAATTCATGGCCTCCTTGATCTTATTTATACCCAAGTCGTTTGTATTACAGAGATTGCCACGCCTCCTTTGGAGGTCTCGCAGTCAGAAATACTTTTTCTTCCGAAGGTACTCACCGCAATGAACTGATGTATCGAACCAAAATGTACTGGAAGGGGCAAGGGACAGGGACATTGTATGAACAACACAATCACAATCTATTCACTCACAACTCCCCACGCATAACTCAAAATTGAATCCAATTTCATTGACAAGCTAAAAATTGATGTTAAAATTGGTATAGTGAAATAAGGAGGATACTCAAGATGCCTTTATATGTCATGTTTTCCAAACTCTCAACTGAGGGAAGAAAGACCATGATGAACAATCCCAGCAGAGTGTTTGAAGTAAACAAAGAAGTGGAAGAAATGGGCGCCAAGGTAGTCGCCCAGTATGCCCTGCTAGGTAATTATGACTTCATCAATATTCTTGAAGCCCAGAGTAATGAAGTGATTGCGCGCGTTTCCGCAGAATTAGGCTCCAGGGGTACCTTGGAACCCATCACCATGGCCGCAATCAGCATGAAGGATTATGTCAGAGAACTGGAAACAGCCAAGATAATCAGAAAATAGCAATTACTTTTCTTTGAATTCTCCGCCCTAAAATAACTTCAAAGCCCTTGCTCTGTTCAACAGATTCAAGGGCTTTTTGGCTTGTAAACTGATTATGAAGAAAAATTCCGATAATTGGAAATCCCGGTTGAACGCGGACCCGACCGATTGGTTTCTGGAAGATGACAATCCATCGGTACGCTATTTCACGCTCCGGGATATTCTTGATAAACCGGAAAATGACACCGATTTAAAAAAAGCCCGCAAAGCAATCATGACTACCGGTATCGTGCCCCGCATCCTGGAAAAACAAAATGACGACGGCAGTTGGGGTGTGCCGGAGGATTTTTATTTACGTTCGAAGTATCAAGGCACGGTCTGGGATATCATCGTGCTTGCCGAACTGGGCGCTGACGGTAAAAACGAACGGATTAAAAATGCAGCCGAGTTTATTCTGGCAAGGTCTCAGGATAAGCAAAGCGGCGGGTTTGCCTATCAATCCGGTACAGACGGCGGCGACCATGAAAGAGTAGTACCTTGTCTGACCGGTAACATGGTTTTCAGCCTCATCCGATTTGGTTACCTAGACAATCCCTTAGTACAACATGGGATTGAGTGGATTACCAAATACCAGAGATTTGACGACGGCATCGAACAGGCGCCAAAAGGATGGCCTTATCAAAGATTTAAAAACTGCTGGGGAAAACACACCTGCCACATGGGTGCGGTGAAGTCTCTAAAAGCGCTGGCGGAAATCCCCGCTGAACGACGGACTGCAGCAATACAAGAAACCATCAGAAATGACGCCGAATATTTGCTGATGCATCACCTTTACAAGAGCAGTCATCATCCTTCGGTAATTGCTAAACGGTTTTGGGTGAATTTTAGCTTTCCGACACTCTGGAAAACGGATGCTCTGGAAATGTTGTCTGTAATGGTCAAACTAGGCTATCGCGACGACCGTATGCAGGATGCCATCGACCTGCTTGTTTCCAAGCAGGATGAACAAGGCCGATGGAAAATGGAGAAAAGCTATAATAATCGCCTTCTGGTAAGCGTCGAAAAAGACGGTAAGCCCAGTAAATGGATCACTTTACAGGCACTGAAGGTATTAAAGAGTATCGGTCAAAATTCACAAATGAAGCTATTGACAAGCCCATAAACGGGCTTTAAGCTTTAATTAGGCGCACCTTAGGATGTGAGTTCTTTTTGTGACCAATCAAAAATTAAAATGGCATTTTCATCTACTTGATGCCTTTCTGCTATTCGTCCCGGTATCAATCGCGTGTTATTTGTTGCATGTCGGCGCGCTTCTTTCCTTCCTGACAATCGCTATTGCCCTTATCGGTCTTGCCCATTTGATGGCAGAATCCACCAGTATCATTGCCAATAAAGTATCGTCGACTATCTCCGCGCTTATTAATGCCACCTTCGGTAATGCCGTCGAGCTCTTCATCGCTATTTTTTCTCTAAGGGCCGGACTTTTATCACTGGTTACGGCGTCCATTACCGGCTCAATTATCCTAAATGTTTTACTCTTAATCGGCCTGGCAATGCTCGCCGGCGGCCTCAAATTCAAAGAACAGAAATTCAATAAAGACTCCGCCGGTCTTTCCTCTACCATGTTATTTGTAGCAGTGGTAGGGTTGGGACTGCCGTCGATGTATAAAATGGTGGTGGGAAATCCCTCTCGTGCAATGAGTCTGGGCGTATCTCTTATCCTGGGTATTGTCTATATTCTCAGTCTGGTTTACACGCTCGTTACCCACCGGCATCTCTTCGTTGTCGAACGCCAGGCCCCTGAGGAAAACCATGACCGCTGGACGGAGCGAGGAGCTGTCATCCTGCTGTTTTTTGTCACGTTAGTGGCTGGTTTTGAATCTGATATCCTGGTCCGTTCCATCACACCAATGGTCGCTAAAACAGGTTTTACCGAAGTTTTTGTCGGTTTGGTATTTGTGGCTATTTTAACCAATATTCCGGAAATCAGCAGCGCCCTGGCATTTTCCCGGAAAAACCATATGACCTTATCCCTGGAAATCGGTATGAGTTCGGCCTTGCAAATCGCCCTGTTTGTCGTACCTATCCTCATTCTGATTAGTCCGTTGGTAGTGCATGGAGGTTATAATCTGGTATTTACGCCATTTGAACTGGTGGCCGTAGTAGTCACGGCGATGATTGCCAATTACATCAGCTCGGATGGAGTGTGTCATTGGGTCGAAGGGGCGCAATTGATTGCGGTGTATCTATTAGTTGCTACAGCTTTCTATTTCTTGTGAAATATTTGTATTATGGTCGTATATTTTATAAAATATTACAGCGAAGATAATTCCCGGAGCGATAGGAGGATAAATTAACCATGGATATTTCTGAAGTACGTAAAGGTTCTAAAATTATGATAGACGGCGTTCCTTACAATGTTGAAGAAGCGGAGTTCATGAAACCAGGCAAGGGAAGCGCCATTTATCGTTACAAACTACGCAATCTGATTGATGGCAGCAGCACCAACAAGACCTATCATTCCGGCGAAAAATTTACCGGCGCTAATGTCAACACGCGCGAAGGACAATTCCTTTACCGTGAGAGTAACAACTTTATTTTTATGAACACCGATACTTTCGAACAATATTCCATCGATGAAACCTTACTGGGCGACAAAAGCCATTTCCTGAAAGAAGGCACCATCGTCACTACAATGATGCTCGAGGACAAACCTCTGGACATTACCCTACCCATTTTCGTAGAGCTCAAGGTCATGAAGAGCGATATCGCCACCAAAACCGACACGGTTACCGCACAAATGAAATCGGCAACATTGGAAACAGGTTATCAGATAGATGTGCCCACCTTCATTAAAGAAGGCGATGTTATTAAAGTCGATACCCGCACCGGGACTTACGTAGAACGGGTTGTCGTTAAGAAGTAAAATGACGTATGACGAACGTCAGCGTCTGCAACGATTGACCGGTAATCTCAAGTGTCGTGCGTTCATTTATCAGATAATCAGGTCTTTTTTCAATGAGCAGGGTTTTCTGGAAGTAGAGACCCCCGTCCGTTCGCCGGCTATTGCTCCCGAAAAAGAAATCATTCCTGTCGTTACCGAAGGCTGGTTTCTATGTACTTCGCCTGAGCTTTACATGAAACGTCTGCTGTCTGCAGGATACGACAAAATTTATCAGTTCAGCCGGTGTTTCCGCAAAGATGAGCTTGGTAATTACCATAACCCCGAATTTACGCTGCTGGAGTGGTACCATCAAAATGCCACCTATGAGCAGATGATACAAGACACCGAGCAACTAGTAACTTCAGTTGCATCCAAACTGGAGATGGGAAATACCCTCCGCTATCGAAATCATGCTATCGACCTTACTTTACCCTGGCCAAGACTGACTGTCTCCGAAGCTTTTCAGAAATTTGCCGGCTGGGATCCGGTAACCGCCCCGGATGTGCGTCGTTTCGATGAAGACATAGTCCTCAAGGTGATCCCCAGGTTTAATCCCCTACGTCCGACATTTCTGGTTGACTATCCGGCGCCGATGGCATCTTTAGCCAGGATTAAGCCTGGAAATAAAAACGTCGCCGAACGCGTTGAAGTGTTTATCGGCGGTCTGGAACTGGCAAACGCTTATAGCGAACTGACTAATCAGAACGAGCAGGAGATGCGCTTCCGCAAGGAAATCGAGGAAATTAAAAAGACGCAAAACAGAATTGCGCCGATGCCTGATAAGTTTATCAAGGCTCTCCCGAATCTGCCGGAGTGTGCCGGTATCGCCCTGGGGATAGATAGGCTGATAATGCTCTTCTGTGATGCGACCTCAATCGACGAGGTTATCCCGTTTACGGTAGATGAGGCTTAATGTCATTGTAAGACCTTTATACCCCCATCCGTATCATTTCCTTTCCTGTGTCTGCGCATAGGATAAACTCCTGTAAGGATATGTGATATCGTGGATGGATTCCGGCTTTCATCGGAATGAATTGGGGAGTACGGAGTCCGTACACTATTGTCATACTGAGCGAAGCGAATGTATCTCAGTGTGACTGGGAGAATGAGTCACTTACCCGCCATGAGCTTTTTTATTTCATTCGGAATTATAACCAATACATTTCAACTGGAGCCGTAATAAACAAAAAAGCGACCCGCCGAGTTGGCGGGTCGCTTTTTACTACTTAATCGGGTCTTTTACTTCTTTTTAGAAGGATTCTGCTTATTATTGTTTGCAGCATGAGGGGGATTCTGTTTATTTTCCTTTGCGGGACGACCTGTGGCTGCCGGTTTGCTATGAGCAGCGGGAGTAATAGGCGGTAGAGCTGCACCGGTAAGAGATACTTCCCTTTTACTCTGCATAATAGCCCAGGCTACTATTGCCAATAGAACCACAGCAATAAGAATTACAACCCAGTTCAAGTTAGTGGCTCTCTGTACGATGATAGGTGCCACAATGACACTGACGAGGTTCACAACCTTAATCATTGGGTTCAAAGCAGGACCGGCCGTATCTTTAAGCGGGTCGCCGACTGTGTCGCCGACAACACCGGCTTTATGGCGTTCGCTGCCTTTGCCGGTATTAGCTTTCAGATCGCGGGGTTCGTCTTCGATAGATTTCTTGGCATTGTCCCAAGCGCCGCCGGCATTGGACATAAAGACAGCTAAGAATACACCGCTGACGATGACACCGGCGAGGAAACCACCCAGAGCTTCTACCCCAAATATCATGCCAACAATAATCGGCATCAGGACGGCAATTACTGCCAGAGGTACCAGTTCTTTTTGTGCCGATGAAGTGGAGATACCGACAACTTGCGCATAATCAGGTTTGGTCGTGCCTTCCATCACACCCGGAATGCGGAACTGGCGACGGACTTCTTCTACAATTTTTGCGGCTGCCCGGCTGACTGCCCGGATAGCGAGCGAACTAAACATCCAGGGTACAGCACCGCCGAGAAGCAGACCGATGAATACCTTGGTGCTGGAGACATCGATACTGGTTAATTGCGTTAAGCCAAGTTGTACCTGGACTCTGCCGACATCGGTCATGAATGAAGCGAAAAGTGCTACAGCGGCAATGACTGCCGAGGCAATTGCCACACCCTTGGTAATGGCTTTAGTGGTATTCCCGACGGCATCGAGGTCAGCCATAACCTGACGCGCTTTCTTGGTTTCCTCATCATCGAGGTCATGCCATGCCATTTCGGCAATGCCGTTGGCATTATCGGAGATAGGACCAAAGGAGTCCATAGCCACATTGTTCCCGGTCATGCTGAGCATACCGATACCGATCATGGCGACTCCGTAAAGTACATAAAGGGAGCCCTGACTGTTATAAAGTAACAACCCGCCAGCGAAGGCGATACATATGACAACCACCGCCCAAACAGCGGATTCCATACCTACCGATAGACCGGAAAGGATGGCGGTGGCAGGTCCGGTGCTGGTTGCTTTGACAATACCCTTAACGGCATTCTTCTTGGTAGAGGTGAAGAGAGAAGTAAGCGGATTGAAGACCACGGCCAAAGCTACGCCGATGGTTGTGAGCATGGCCAGTTTCCAATCGTGTGCGTAGGAAAGTGCGACGACGAATGCAAGGATGATGGTAAAGATACTGGATAATTCATAGGAATGGAACATGGCCGCTTCGGCATCATCCGCATGCAGGAACGGGACTTTAATCTTCTGCCACAGCGGTACAGCGAAAGTGCCCAGAATTGTGCTGAGGACACCGATACCACGGACAATCAGCGGATAGACAATCCATTTGAGATCATATATGAATTGTCCTGCGTGTGCCGGATCCGGCGTCTTTGTTAAATCTACTAACGCAATACCCAATAACATCGAGGAGACGATGGTGACCTCATAACTTTCGAAGATATCGGCTGCCATACCGGCGCAGTCACCGACATTGTCACCCACCAGGTCGGCAACGACTGCCGCATTACGCGGATCGTCTTCAGGAATATCTTTTTCAACTTTACCGACGAGGTCAGCGCCGACATCGGCGGCTTTGGTGTAAATACCACCGCCGACACGCATGA
>Ga0182027_10010500_pt1 | contig 13164 bp, 12 predicted proteins | sample 712E1DmetaG_FD_121300 | JGI IMG/M metagenome (GOLD analysis project Ga0182027, IMG submission 121300) | Permafrost microbial communities from Stordalen Mire, Sweden - 712E1D metaG (Illumina Assembly) | ecosystem: Environmental > Terrestrial > Soil > Wetlands > Permafrost | place: Sweden...
GCCGACTGGGAGGCGGCTACCGCGGCCTGCAAGGCCCGCAGTTCGGCGCGATCCACTGGCGGCGCTTGCGCCAGGGCGGAGGAAGAGAACAGCAATAGTACAGCAAACACACGATTCGACAACTTGGTCTCCTCAACGTGGAGATAGGTCCCGCGCACAAGGCGGGAAATCTCACGTTAAGAGATGGCGCGCCGCGGGGCCACAAGAAAGAATGAATGCGGCCGATAGAAAGAATTTATGGCCCAACAAACCGGGGTTGACGGCGCGGCGATGACCGGCCTTGGCCGGGCGTCAATCATCGGAATAACCCGTGGTTCGAATCCATGCTGGGGAGCCATATCGCATTTCGACCGTCTTCGCCCATCTTTGCCGACTCCGAAGTTTTACTCTCACCGTTGGCAACTGCAAGCATGTCAAAGGGTTGCCGGAATTCCGGCGTCAGAGTGCCGCCCTTCCAAGAACAGTTCGATACCACGAAATCGAGCAGGCGGCGCTTTTCTTCGGCGGGCTGCTTCGCGAAGAGCCTGTGCATGTTTCGCGAGAGTTCTAGGATGCGGATGCCTGCGTCCATGTACGACTCGTTTGCCACCTGATGGCCTTCGATTTCCCTAAGTATGCGGGACTGCTCGTCGCGCCACTCTCGGGATTTTCGGTCGAAGAAGGCGAGATCCACGCGCCCGTCCAGGCGGTCTTCATACATGGCTTCGATCCGACCTTGCAGACGCGCATGTTCGCTGTTCAGTTTGGCCACAGCAGCATCACGAAAACGCTTCTCGTCGGTGTGGCTCTGGCGAAGCGCTGAGGCGACCCAATCGACTACTTCTTGGTCCATGACGATCAGGCGAAGCGCCTTCTCGAATTCAGTCTCAATGGCCTCTTGCCGCGCGTAGGGTTCGGGGCATTTTCCCTTCGCGCCGGAGCAGTGGTAGTAGACGTAGCGCCCTTTCTTGATTTCGCCCACCAGGGCGCAACCGCAGTGCCCGCACGTCAGGAGGCCGGAGAATGGGAACGAATGGGTGGTTTTCTTTGCTCGCTTCGCCAGCCGTCCGTCAAGTGCGCTCTGCGCTTGTTCCCACAGGTCTACGGGCACAATGGGAGCGTGGGTCCCGTGGTAGCGGTTACCATCCCATTCGAAATCGCCACTGTAAACGCGATTGCGTAGGATCTTGTGAACGGTGGATGTTGGCATGGGACGGTCGCCGCGCCCCGTCAGCCGTTCCGCACGCACCAGGGCACCCAATTCCTTAATCGAATGGCGGCCTGTGGCACACAGTTCGAACAGGCGTTGGACCATCGGTGCCAGGCGTTCGTCGGGGACAATTACGCGCTTCCCATTCGGCCCCTCAACGTTCTTGTAGCCGAGTGGCGCGAACGATGGCCAGATTCCCTGGTGGGCTTTCTCTGTCATGCCCTTCCGGGTTTCCTCGGAAAGGTTGTCGATGTAGTTCTTGGCCATCAGAACCTTGATGCCGTGGATGAACTTCTCGGAGGAAAGCGAGTCGCGGGAGATTACCGTGCCTTCTTTGACGAAGTGGATTTCCAAGCCCTCTATTTCGTCCAGGGTCACGTAATCCTTGAAGTTCCGGTACAGGCGGTCGGTCTTTTCCACGATGAGTACGCGGCACTTCGGATTCTTGCGGAGGAATGCCACCATTTCAGCGAAGCCGGTGCGGCCCGCGCGCTTTGCCGTTTCCACATCGAGGTACCGTGCTTCCAAGCGAAAGCCATTCTCGCAGGCGTAGCCTTCGAGCAGCTTCTGCTGCGCCGGAATTGAGAAACCTTCTTTCTCCTGCTCCTTCGAGGAAACGCGGGCGTAGAGCACCGCCCGTTTCTCGGTCTGCTCATTCCTCTTTGTCATTGGCTTCCGAACCTACGATCTTATCAGGAGTGATTCCCTTGCGCTCCTTTTCTTCCCAATTGAGCAGCACGCGGATGAATCCCGCCATGTTGGATGTTATCTGGCGCGCGTCGCAATCCCCGAGTCGGCGAGTGGATCGCGGTTGCCAGAAGGCCAACACATCGCCGGTATTTGCTTGGGGCCGCATCCAACACTAGCTTCGCCTGAACACCGAAGAAGTGGTACCCCGTCGTGGTGCTGTAGTGGTGTCGTTTTGGTGGCGTCGCGCTCAGGGCTCTACTTGTTGTCTGGATACTGGAGTATGTAATCGCAAATGTCCTTCGCAGCCTTGGGACGTGGCTTACGCTTCCCTGTCTCCCATTCGCTGAGGTACTTGTGATCGTATCCGATCTTCTCAGCAGCTTCCCGTTGCGAGTGGCCAGCACGCAGGCGGGCGGCGCGCAGTTCCTCACCGAGTTTCTCAGCGGTAGAATTACCCGGCAATGAATGACCTTCGATTTCGAGCTTGGTGGCGGCAAGCTTCAGAATGCTGTTGGCCTGCTCCAAGTATTCGAACCTGAAATCCAGCAGCACGTCAGATCCTTCAGCGAGACCCGTACGCCGGTCAATCCATTCAGGTCTGTATGCGCTCTTGCTGCTGGAGGCTTCGTCGAAATCGTCTACTTTGAACTCAAAGCTCCGCCGAATTCGGCGGAACTCCGAAAGCGCTGTCGGCATTTTATCTTCGAGCAGCGAAAGGCAATCTTCCGCTTCGTTTACCCAATCGTGGATCTGAGCCGCTGGCATCCCTGCACTTTCATCAACGATTTTGGTGCCTCGACCGACAAGGTCTTGTAACCGTTGCTGGAGTTGCGCGTGGCCCGCCATTCAGAAGCCAGAATACCATTCTTCCGAGTCCTTGCTTTTAGCGGTCTGATCGTTGCCCCCGCCCCGAAGCAGCGAGCGTGGTGAAACGCCCTCCCGATGATTTGTCAATAACGAGCGCCGTGCACTTGATTGCAGCAATTCCGGTATACCTTGAGTCTCACGGGTAGCTGGGAACCGGCGACGAGTAGCGGCAAACCCAAGAGGCACACGATCACTCCCGCACTTCCAGGCTGTATCATCCGCGTTCATCGTTTCATCCATATTCTTCACGATCAGCCGTAGACGTCTCGGGTGTTTGGGAGTAGAGCAAGGGAACAGCAAACCCTCAATCACTTCTTCGGCGGGTATTGGTCCAGACTCTTGCACATGTTCACTTGATCGGATTGCCGCGTCGTCAAGTCAGAAACCCTCTTGTCAATCGTGGCGCTGTAAACGGCGATGCAGGTATCGGCATGTTCAAGCCGTGCCGTGAAAGTCTTTATTGCCGAGTCATACTCATCCACCAGGTTCCGATAAGCCTCGCGCTCCTTCATGGCGTTAAGCGAACATCCAGCATAATTCTCCGCCCGCTTCAGCATCGGTGTGCAGTACTCGTCAATGGCAGCGGTTACCTCTGCTTCGGGGAGTTGACAGGTGTGACGCTCTTGCTTACCGTGCTCGCTCTCGTATGCCGCCATTAGACTCATATCTTTCTCGGTTTCTGCATTCAGGCAGTCAGTGATCGCTTTAAGTTTGGCGTACTTAGCCTTGATGCTGGCAGCCCTCACGTTCATGTCCTCCAACGCACTCCGAGCAAATTTGTGCTCAGGAGATTCGGCGCGTATCTCCTGCTTTGAGGGAGCTGTCGTCGCCTTCCGATTCTGCGCTTGACCGAGCACAACACCCATAAGCGGAAGGCATACCATCAGAACATATTCGAATCGCATGGTAATGTTTTAGCCGGAATTTCCGTTTTGGACTTCCAGGCCCCATTCAGTATAAACCAAACCGCCATCCCTTGGTCCTGCGAGTTGCATTTTTCCCTCCGGGAGCCGTCTTCGCCCCCGCAAGGCGGGGCTGCCGCCCTGTCCGGATAATCCGAAACCGAGAAGTCCCGTCTTTTCAACGCATTCCACAAACACCCCACCCACCCCCATGTCGTGGTCACCCTGATCTCGCTGTGCCATCGCCTCCGTCTACCCCGTCCCCACCGCCAGCGCACCGATCAGCCGTACGGTGCTGCCGAACAGTCGCCTGGTCACATGGCTCTGGGCCAGCATCAGCCAGTGATACCGGGTGTGCTTGACCTGCCGCCGGTACTCCGCGATGGCCCACTCCGCGTGCCACTGAAGACCGCGCTCGCCGCGATCATGGCCCCCCACCGAGAGGTCGTCCGCAGGGTGGGTTGTTGTTCCCCGGCCTGAAATGATGCAGTGGCGGCCCTGGGAACGGCATTGAAAGCGATTTTGGAGAGATTCCCGGCCCACGGAAACAACAGCGGTTACTCGTATCAGTGGGCGTTGACGATCTGCGTAAGGACGCCCGACGTGCTGCCACCCAAATTGATGTCGCCACTGTAGACGGCTGTGATTGAATGACTCCCAACGGACAGCCCTGATGTTGAAAACACCGTTTGGGAACTCCTGACTGAAGCACTGCCAACGCTGGTAGCGCCGTCATAAAAAGTCATGGTTCCGGTCGCATTGGTCGCACCTATAGATGCAGTGAATGTCACAGCTTGACCAACAACAGATGGATTGCTACTAGAAGTAAGCGACAAAGCAGTCATTTGTCTCACTGTCTGTGACAGTGCAATAGAAGTACTTGGATTATAGTTGCTGTCGCCACTATAGGCACCTGTGATCATATGAACACCCAAACCAGGCAGACTCGATGCAATGCACTTCGCCTGACCGTCAGTCAGAGTTCCTGAACAAGCATCCCTGTCGGTTGTGAGTTGGACCAAATAGTCACGGAATGTGACCAAGCCGGTGGCAGTCAAAGGCGAGACAGTCGCCGAAAAAGTCACGGGCTGCCCCGTTATTGACGGATTCAAGCTGGATGCAGGTATCGTGATCGTGGTTGGAACCTTGTTTATCGTGAAATTCAAAATGGAACCACCACTGCTGTTATGATTCTGGTCGCCACTGTAACTCGCTCCAATAGTATACTTACCCGCAGGCAAACTGGAGGTCGAGAAACTCGCTACCCCGCCATTCAACACTACGGTACTAGAAAGAATTATGGTGTTGGTTTGCGATGGGAAAATCGAAAACGTCACTGTGCCGGTCGCTGCCAATGGCGCAACCGTGGCGGTAAACGTTACCATTTGACCGAATAGTGATGCGTTGGGATTAGATGTGAGAACGACTGTGATTGTACTCTTTGTCACCATTTGTGTTAGTGTTGCGGACAGATTACCATAATTGCCATTGTAGGTAGCCACAATAGAATGAGTTCCCCCAGACAGAGCGGATGTGGTGAACGTTGCTGCACCACTGCTTAGCGTCACGCTGCCAAGTGTCGTGCTCCCATCCGAGAACGTCACCGTTCCAGTCGCCGTTGACGATGACAGCTTAACTGTGAATGTTGCCGCCCCTCCAAATGTTGATGGGTTCGGAGTGGATGTGAGAGTGATGCTAGGCGGCTGAACGGTTTGTATCAGTGTCACTGAAGAAGTGCCGTAATGAGCGTCTCCGGTGTAGGTAGCCACAATAGAGTGGCTGCCTACCGAAAGAGTGGAGGTTGTGAAGGTTGCCCTCCCGATATTCAGCGTGCCACTTCCCAGTGTGGTGCTCCCGTCGAAGAACATTACTGTGCCCGTAGCAGCAGACGGTGAAACGGTGGCCGTGAAGGTCACAGCCTGGCCAACACTTGACGGATTGGGGCCTGATTGTAGCGTGGCTATTGGGGTTTTGACGAACCAGTCATGGCAGTCGGAGTCTCCTTGAGCGACAACGAACGGCAAATAGATTCTGACAATGGTCCCCTGTGAGAAATTGGAATCAGTGGGATTACCAGAGAATTCCAACCAGACATCATAACGTTGTTCCGAGGTCGCCAATGCCCGACTCGTGCAAATCGGAAAAGTAACATTGGCTTGATCCAGGCCGGGGTACTGTGGCGATTGTCCCGTCCAGAGACCGGCCATGAGTGGTGAGGTTGAGCCACTGCACCAACCGTTGCCGGATGGTAGGTCTGTTCCATATTGCGCTACGCCAAAGCAAAACGAAGTAGGATTGCTGAACCACGGATTTCCCGTTAGGCCGGTCCACCACAACGTAAGAAGTTGACCTTGATGAACCGGGTTCTGAGTGGTCAGTAGTTGCCCGGAAATGGCATCCGTTACGGCACCAAGCATAGCTCGATGTTGCCCTTCAGACCACGATAGACCACAAGCACCGGGGTCACTAAGGCTAAAAGAGTATAGGCAATCATAGCCGACACCAAACACGGCGGAATCTCCATGTCCATAAACGGCGTCGATGAGGACACGACCGGGGCCTCCCAATTCTCTCGTTCGATCATCAAAGCGTTGGCCGTCCTTGATAATCACAACACGGGTGTTCCATATCTTGGCGGTGTTCGGGCCACGCCATAAAGGCACGTCTGGGACAACGAAGTTTATCTGGGTAGGGCTTGTATAAATCAGATCGGCAACAAGTTCGCAAGTTGGGTCATAGCAGGAGTCGTCAACAAGATGGACTTCAACTCCCCCCAAGAGTGTCGGCAAAGGCAGTGTTGCTGAAGAAATGGAATCAGCCAAGTTCGTGCCGAAGACAATTGCAAGACTTCCGGGAGCCAAAACGACCGAATTGGGGGGTAGATCAAGGGCTGGTAAAGCTGCGTTCGTGACGTTGGCGATGGACGGAACCACTTGTTGTCCAAAGGCTACCGCGACGAGAGCCAAGAGCAATGGAATGTGGCGCATTGTGTCAAATCTCCTTATGATCGTACTTGCCCATCCGAAATGCAAACGCATACGGTCGGCAGGTCAGCAACTCTCCGATGTCCCGGATGTGATCGGTGATCCCCATCGCCGTTGCCGCGTCAATTGGTCCACCGGGCGGCTGCGGAAGCGTCCAGCGCCACGGGCACCAGCGCCTTGGCCAGTTTCCACGCCCCGTGCGCCACTGATTGTACACCCGACCGCCTGCCTATGGCGGATTTCTTCGACCGCTACTTTGGACTTGTTGCGCGGGAAATACCCGCAAGCCATTTATCTTCAGGCACTTCCAAGGGCACCCATCTAACTGGCTTTGGTGGTGTTGCTCCTTCAATAAATCTTCATCAGGGCGCTTGTGGTGGCTTTTGACGCTTGCTGGTCGCTAGTCGTGACATAACGCATTGTGGACCCAATCGATTTGTGCCCCAACTGCTGTTTTATCAGCGCCAGATTGACATTCGCGGAAACGAGGTGGCTGGCGATCGAATGCTTCAGAGCGTGTGGATGCCCCTTTTCGGGGGGCAATCCGGCAGCGGCGGCAATCGACCGGAACAGCCGAAAGAACTGGGTCCGGTCCAATCTGCCGCCCTTCTGCGAGACGAACAGGAAATCTGAGCCGTCGTCCGGGCGCTCCCGCAGCCACTCGCGCAGGGCTTTCAGTTCATTCAGCAGGGGTTCTCCGCGATGTTCCGTCATGGCCTGTACGGTGCGCAGCGAACCCTTGAGCCGTTCCACGGTGATGCTGCCATTCTTCAGGTCAACGTCGTCCAGTCGGATATTACAAACCTCCGACGCCCGCAAACCGTGTTTGTAGGCCAGAACGATCATTCCCCACTCCCTAGCACCCCTCGCCTTTGCCGCCCGGAGGACGGAAAGCAGTTCTGCGGGTTCGAGGTAGTTCATCGATTGATTACACGTCTTTTGAACTTCTGACATTGTAGATTTCCTTGAAATGCAACATTATGTCCAAATACAGCGTTTCTGGTTGGGCGATAAGGTGTGTGTTTGTGTCCCTGCCAACCTGGGAATGCAACAGAATGAGTAGTTTGATGCATTATGTCGTTCCCCCCTCAATAGCCCTTACTAAGCAGCACACTCTTCCTGATCTCATTCACCTTGCCAGACGCGACGGCCTCGCTCACCAACTGAACAGCGGTCTGCCACATGGCCAAGGTCCAACCGAACTTCCTTGCACAACACTTTGCTTCCAGCAAACTCAATCGGGGATCTTCCAGCCCGTTGGCAATCCTTCCACCCTCCGCAAAAAACAGCGCCCAACCGATGGCGTTTCCCTTACCGGCCTCCGGCCCATACGTTGTCAAGAATTGCTTGATTGGCCCGTGACCACACAGCCTGTTGCAAACCACCTTCCCCACTCGCGTATGGGTATCGTACGAGAAGTCCGGCAACCCGCACAGCAACTCATACTTCACGTCGGGCGTCATCACCTCCACCTGGAAAGGAACGGTTACCGTCGCCTGAAACTTCAGTAGCCGCTCAGCACGCCAATCGTTCCTCACCGCCCATGCTGCCTTCAGGGAATCTCCCAGGGGGTGCCACTTCACTGTCACCTGTTGGACCACTGCCCTCTCCCAGTCAGTCAGATCGCAGGGGACCTCCTCCTTCCTGATGCAGTCCTCGACGGCAGACAACTGGCAGTAAATCCGTGATCTCGTCGTCTGGCACATCTGTTCTGTCAGAAATAACCAGACCGTTTTCAACACATCTGCCCCAGCAGACTGCCTGTACACCATCGAACAAGCAACTATAAAGTTCATTAGTTCTGGATCAGCCCAACCAACGTCCTCCGCGCCAGTCACGCAAATCCTCCGCCAGCCATACGCCCACTCTTGTGATCCCAACGATATCAAGGTCGCCGCCAGCGACATGGCGAGGTCAGTCAACCCACGTCTCACGCTCTTTTGATAGGCACTGACCAGTTGCCACTTGCGGCTACAATCCGTGACTTCCAGCATTCCCACTACCGAATCATAACCGTGCAATTGAGTGCACCAAGTAAGCCATCTTGGAGAAGCCGCCTCGTGCCAGTTGTCTTGAGGGTAACTGCGAATCTGATCTATATTAATGGGCATATTGAACAAGCGTTTAGAGTTAGTTATCGTAGTTTAAGTATGCCACTGTCACTACATTTGTCAAGTGTAACACTCCATTGTTTACGTCTCACGACTTACTCTTTGGCCGAAATCTGTAGAAAGCGTGACATCGACTGTAGCGTGGTGGCAAACGTGAGAATACATTCTACATTCGACAATCTACATCAATATCTCTCGGAGTTGACGGTTCTGGGAAGGCATCTCGGTAGAATATCGTTGTTTCCCCCTGATAGTTGTAATCTACCTTCTATCCATATCTCTTTCACGTTCTGTCCTCTCTCAGGCCCTATTCTCTCTCTACTTCTCTTCCTTCTCTCTACCCCTTCTCTCCCACGACCGCGCCTCGGCCCGCCGGCAATCAATTTCCAAAACCACAGCGCTTACCGAATGCAGTGTGTTTTCTGTGAACCGCACTCGCTACTTTCGGAGGCATGAGCGCTCGTGTCATCGGTATTTTTCGCAATTGATAGCAGGCGGGCCTCGGCGGCGCGGGCCGAAAGGCCCAATCAAAGCGCTTTAGCTGCTTCCGTTTTGCACTAGGGATATATCCCGAGGGAGCGAACTGATACCTTCACCGAGGCATCAGCACGTCCGACATATCCGTCGGTTGCTCATCCCCAATACCGCAGGGACGCTGGTGGGTGTTCTGGCTCGCTTGTGTAGCCATCTTAGGGAGATGACCGGTCTAACGATCCGAGCCACGGTTTCACAACTGAACTGCTCAGCGCCTGACATAGGCGTCTTTACGAGCCGGGCTCTTGACATATTGCCCGACCTTCCGTCGTTCAGTCCCGCTAAGGCGCCCGCGAGCCGCAATACCGATCCGGTATCCGTCGCCGTTTTGCGTCAACGCCTAAGCAACCACAACCGCTTCACAACCGCCCGCCGTCGCCGACGGGGTTTCACTTCTTTGCTGCGCACTGTGCCTAATTCTCTGCTCAGTGGTCGTGCTCATGCACACATCGGCAGCCCGGCCAGTTGCTCCAGGACGCGCCTTCCGTCCACCCCAGGATTCCTGAGGAAGGTTCGGTAAGCATCCACGAAGGGGAGCCAATTCTCAGCCGTAATCTGTGTCGTCCCCCACCGCTGCCGAGTCGTACCGATTGCCAATCCGGGGATGGGGATCAATAGTGCTAGCGTAGTGCGGCGCAAGAAATGCGCCTTATCCACTCCATGGAGCGACCTTTTAGGTTGCCACGTCGGCGTCCGTGCCGACGTTCTTCGGGAATGCCGGTAGGAATACCGGCATAGCAGGCGAAACGCCTGCTCCACGACATGTTGGATAAGGTGCGTCATTTGCGCCGCAGACCACTAGCGTCTTCGCCCCGGGCGGTTGGCCCGATATTGCTAAAATAATGCCGTGGGCAATATCGAGTTTGCCTGGGATCGCCGCAAGGCTCAATCCAATCTGGCGAAGCACGGCGTTTCCTTCGAGGAACAGGAAGTGTACTGGAGACTCCGATGAGAAGTGAATGCGATTTTTCCAAGTCCCGCAAGAACCCCTACGCCAATCGACTCAAGCGCCAGATCACTATTCGCCTTGATATTGCGGCGGTGAACTACTTCAAGCGAATGGCGGCGGAGTTGGGGATGCCATATCAGAACCTCATCAATTTGTTCTTGAGAGACTGCGCCATCGAGAAACGGCGCCCTGTCATTCAATGGCCCCGGGAGGCGGGAAGCACTCATGAGAACTGACACTAGATTCCTGCTCGCGCTGGCCGCGCTTCTGTGTTTCGGCGGCCTGCTGCTCGCCCAGCACACCGTTGAAAGCGACACCAATCCCATGGCCGGAAACCGGGCGGCCATCGCGGCCGGCAATCGCACCTACGACAGCGCCTGCCAGTCGTGCCACGGGGCCGGTGCGCGCGGCGATCGCGGCCCTGCCCTGGACACCGGCGTCTTCCGCCACGGCACTGCAGATGGCCAGCTCTTTCTGAATATCCGCAACGGCATCGACGGCACGGCCATGCCCGCCTTCTCCCAGTTCACTTCCGACCAGGTATGGCAACTGGTTTCGTACATCCGCAGCCTGGCCGGCACCGCCGTCGCGAGCGAGCGGGTGGGTGGCGACCCGGCCGCCGGTAAAGCCGTCTTCGAGGGCAGGGGACAGTGCCTCTCCTGCCACACGGTCAATGGCCAGGGTCAGCCTGTCGGCCCCGATCTCTCGGCCGCCGGGAACGGGTCCGCCCAAGCGCTTGAAGCCGCCATCGTCAATCCCAACCAACCTCCCGCGGCGCTGGGCGGCGGGCGGGGCCCGCGCCGCGGTCCGCCTACTACCCTCACCGTGAAAACCGCCGACGGCCATGAGTACCGCGGTGTACTCAAGAGCGAGGACGTCTTCTCCCTCCAGATGGTTGATGCCACCGGCCAACTCCACCTGATCGACAAGGCCAATCTGGCCGAAGTGCGCGTCGAAATGAAGTCGTTGATGCCCGACGACTACGCCCGCCGCCTCACCGCGCCCGAGATCCAGAACGTGGTGGCCTATCTGAAAACGCTCACCGGCCGCGACCTTTCGACGCCGCTTGCCGTCTCCACTCCCGGCGGGCTCACCTCTGAACGCATCGCCAACGCCCAGGCCGAGCCGCAGAACTGGCTCTCCTACTGGGGCGACCTACAGGGCCGGCATTACTCTTCCCTGAGCCAGATCGACACGTCCAACGTGCGCCAGCTCCAGGCCCGTTGGGCCGTACCAATGTCCGGGAACGGTATCGTGGAATCCGTCCCCCTGGTCGTCGACGGCGTGATGTACACCACCGGGCCGCCCGGACAGGTCTTCGCGCTTGACGCCCGCACCGGCCGCCAGATCTGGCGCTACCAGCGCACCCAGAAGGTGGTCAACCCTTATGAAAGCAATCGCGTCAACCGCGGCGTGGCCGTGCTCGGGAACCGCCTCTTTTTCGGCACCCTCGACGCCGCCCTGGTAGCGCTCGACCTGCGCACCGGCGCGCCCCTGTGGGAAGTCCAAGTGGCCGATACCATGCAGGGCTACAGCATCACCTCCGCCCCCCTCGCGGTCACGGACAAGATCGTGACCGGAGTGTCTGGCGGCGAGTACGGGATCCGCGGCTTCGTCGACGCCTATGATCCGGCTTCCGGCAAGCGGCTCTGGCGCTTTTACACCATCCCCGGCCCGGGCGAATTCGGCCACGATACGTGGGAGGGCGACAGTTGGAAAGAGGGGAGCGGCGCTACCTGGCTCACCGGCACCTTCGACCCCGAGCTGAACACCTTGTTCTGGCCCGTGGGCAACCCCGGCCCCGACATCAATGGCGACGTCCGCCAAGGCGACAACCTGTTCACCTGCGCCGTCGTGGCTCTCGATCCCGATACCGGCCGGCGCAAGTGGCATTACCAGTTCACCCCCAACGACACCCACGACTGGGACTCCACCGAAGACCTGGTGCTGGTGGACCGTATGTACCGAGGCCAGAATCGCAAGCTGATGCTGCACGCCGACCGCAATGGCGTCTTCTACGTCCTCGACCGCACCGACGGAAAGCTGCTCTCCGCGACTCCGTTCGTGCGCACCAGTTGGGTGGACCATTGGGACGAGAAGGGCCGCCCCGTCACCAAACCCGGCTGGCAATCCACCCCCGAAGGCAGCGTGGTCTTCCCCGATTTGGGCGGCGGAACGAACTTCCAGGCGCCGTCCTACAGCCCCCAAACCGGCTGGATGTACGTCGCCTACCACGATGGCGGCGGCCGCTACGCCTCCGGGCCGGCCCCATACGAACCCGGCCGTCAGTTCTGGGGCCGGGGCACCGGCGGTGGTCCGCCCGCAACCACGCCGGAGGACTCCCAGGGAGTGGCGGCCATCGAGACCGAAACCGGCAAGATCCAGTGGCGCTACCAGCTCACGCAGAACTCGCTATCGGCGGGCGTGCTGGCGACCGCCGGCGGTGTCCTCTTCGTGGCATCGCGCGAGGGCAACTTCATCGCGCTGGACGAGAGAACCGGCAAACCCCTGTGGCATTTCCAGGCCGGCAACGAGATACCGTCTTCTCCCATCAGTTACGCGGTGGACGGGAAACAGTACGTGGCGGTGTCCTCCGCCGGAGTGCTGTTCAGCTTCGCGCTGCCGGACTAACAGCTACGGGGTGTACGCTTAGAAACATCTGGGTCTAAACTGGGAATCCCCGCATCTACAACCCATGAATACTTCTCGCCTCGTCTCGATGTTTCTGGTCCTCTCGTCCGCCGCAAGCGCGGTGGTAGTAACTTTAGGACCCAGTACGCAGGCCGTTACTTTTACCGGGACTGGAGTGGGGACGTCGCGGATGTCCTGGGGTTCATGCGTTTATGACGGGAAGCAGACGACCTGTACCGTGTCAGGTCCGTATACGGGACTGGGACAGGGAGGCACTTACAGCTTTCTCCTCGTTTATCCCGGCAAC
>Ga0182027_10010501_pt1 | contig 13164 bp, 10 predicted proteins | sample 712E1DmetaG_FD_121300 | JGI IMG/M metagenome (GOLD analysis project Ga0182027, IMG submission 121300) | Permafrost microbial communities from Stordalen Mire, Sweden - 712E1D metaG (Illumina Assembly) | ecosystem: Environmental > Terrestrial > Soil > Wetlands > Permafrost | place: Sweden...
AAACTTGGATTCCCAAAATGAGTACGCAAGGTGTGGTACTTTTTCATGATATTAATGTTCGAGCGCTTGATTTTGGTGCCTGGAAATTTTGGGAGGAAATATCTGCAAAGTACCCATCTTTTTCTTTCACCCACGGGCATGGGTTAGGTGTGCTGGTGGTTGGCAAAGAATACCCAAAGACTCTGGATGCATTGCTGGGGATGCAAGAGAAGGAAACTAGAATATTCCGCGAATTTTTTTACCAACTAGGAAGCCGCTTTAATGTATATCTTGAGAAGTACCAAGCGGTGCTGGCATTGACGGCGCAGGTGGCTGAGAGGGAGCAAACGGTGCAGGCTCTCACGGCGCAGGTAGCTGAGAGAGAGCAAACGGTGCAGGCTCTCACGGCGCAGGTGGCTGAGAGGAAGCAAACGGTGCAGGCTCTCTCGGCACAGGTGGCTGAAAAGGACCAGACCGTGCAGGCGCTCACAGCCCAGATGGCTGAAAAGGACAAGTCCGTGCAGGAGCTCACAACCCAGTTAAACCTAGTCATAAGTGAATTGGATCAAACAAAGGCAGAAGTTTTAAAATACGCACTCAGTAAAAGCTGGCGTATTACCCGCCCTCTAAGAAAGCTTAAGAAGTTTTTCAGAGGATCGAATGCTTAAGAAATGGAAAGAATATCGAACAATCAAAAACAGCGGCCTGTTTGATCCGGCGTTTTATTTGTTGAACAACCCTGATGTTCGCAATGCGGATGTTGATCCTTTATCCCATTTTATTGAGCATGGTTGGAGAGAAAGCCGAGATCCCTCCGCTGCGTTCAGCACATCGCAGTATCTTTTTGACAATCTGGATGTTGCGCGTGCTCGAGTTAACCCACTGGTCCACTATCTGCGGTACGGTCATCGCGAAGGACGTCTGTTAGCGCTACAGACGAGTTCCAGTGAGGTTGCGTCAAATACAGATTCCGTGCATTCGATTACGGTAGCTCATCAGGACTTGGTTGATGTTGCCGATTTGCCCGTTGCACACATGCACAGGCACGTTTCAAAGGAATCGATTAATGCGGAGGTTGAGGCCATCAGAAAGTCTGGTCTCTTTTCCGAGTCCTACTACCTCTCTATGTACACGGATCTGCAGCCCGCGCCTCGCGATCCGATCAGACATTATTGCGAGCACGGTTGGCGCGAGGGAAGGAATCCCTCTGACGACTTCGACACCCGTTTCTATCTCGCAACCTACAGCGATATTCGCAATGCTGACATAAACCCTTTCTGGCACTACGTTGTCGCAGGCGCGTCAGAATTGAGGAAAGCCGTCCCAGATTCGTCCACGCGCCGCGAGAATGATATTTGGTTTGGCGTCGTGGATACCGACATTAAGCTGCTTGCGTTTTACTCGTCGCCCGCCTGGGCAGCTGTGCGCAGCGGACGGCCCGTTTTCAAAGACCACTCGCAGCCGCTTATCCCTCACGACGAACTGGGCTTCTATGACCCGTCGGATTGGCGGGTGCAAAAACATCAGGCGGAGTTGGCGAAGCGTCATGGCCTTTACGGCTTCTGCTTTGATCTCGGCAAAGGAGAGGCTCGCGGCGGACCTACTCAGTCCTTAGAGAGCTTTATCAGCCACGATGACATCGACTTCTGCTTCTGCGTGCAGGCAGAGCTACCTTCGGAAGATGTTCTCACGCCTCTTATCGCTTCTCTCGTGCGTGCCGTGTCGGATCGGCGGTATATCCGTATCGCAGACCGGCCGCTCATTCTCTTCACGATGCCTGACAAAAGGCGGCGTGCTGCCAGCATCCTTGATCAACTTAGGCGGGGGCTTGTCGATCAGGGTGTCGGCAGCCCCTTCCTGATCGGCCGGTGGGCGCCGACGGCTGGCGAAGACAGTTCGGGTGCGTCTCTGGCCGAGCTGTTCGATGGCTTGCTCGATCTACCTAATCTTCCGGTACCCGGCGAGATAGGCAATTATTTGCCAATGAACAAGAGAGGTGTCAACGTAGTGCCCTATAGTGTCGTCGCCTCGCAGGGCGTCGCTCGGGCTCGAAAGGCGCAAGGATCCGCTTACCCGCTCTATCAAGCCGTCACTCTCGGGCGTGATAACACCGCCCAAAGGCCAGAGCGCCCACTCGTGTACACGCGCTTTCACGTGAGGGACTACCGGCGCTGGCTCGACGCAGCTATTGCCGGCGCGAGGGCTACCCATCCCGAAGATCGCCGCTTTGTATTCGTAAATGGTTGGAACGATTGGAATGAAGGTCTCTTCCTTGAGCCAGACCAGCAGGGTGGCTTTTATCGCCTGAACGAGACAACCCGCGCACTCTTAAGCATCGCCTCGGATGCGACCATGCCCAAGGTATCCGTGATTGTGCCGAACTATAATCATGAGCCGTTCCTGCGTCGCCGGCTGAATAGCATCTATAGTCAGACGTACAAAAACATCGAGGTCATTTTGTTGGATGATTGCTCTTCAGACCAGAGTCGGTCCCTGATGGACCAGTATGCGGTAGCCTACCCTGATATCACCCGTACGATGTACAACGACGTGAACTCTGGCAGTGCCTTTCGCCAGTGGGCCAAAGGAATCAAAGCGGCCAAAGGCGATCTCGTCTGGGTTGCGGAAAGTGACGACTACTGCGACGAGTGCTTTCTGGAGGTGCTCGTCCGTTGTTTTGAGGATGAGTCCGTTCTGCTCGCCTACTCGAAATGCGTCTTCGTTGACAGAGACGAAGTCCCCTTGCAAGACGAGTTTCGGCTCTACCTGAGCGATCTGGAGGGTGCGGAGAAATGGAACGGTTCGTACGTGGAGACAGCCCATAACGAGGTGAGGACTGCTCTGGGCATCAAGAACACGATCCCCAATGCAAGCGGTGTTCTCTTCAAACACCCTATCGATATGCCCCTATTGGATGATGAATCGTGGCTGTCTATGGCTGTCGCGGGGGATTGGGTTTTCTATCTTCATATCATCCGGGGCGGGAAAATTGCTTACTCCACTGAGACCACAAACTTCTTCCGGCGATACGAAGGCAGTATGGCCGAGACTACCTATAAAAAAAGCGTTTACTATAGGGAAGTCGGGATGGCAAGCCGGGCAGTAGCGGCACTCTACAACGTGCCTCTGCGAATCCTAGAACAATGTCGAGATGGCTACAGAACGTTCTACGAGAAGATGATCGGTCTGAGTGATGAGGAGTTCGCGCTCTGGTACGACTACGAGTCCGTTCTCCGAGCCCGCGAAAGCCGGTTACCGAACGTTATGGTCTCGACCATGGGCTTCTATCCTGGCGGCGCCGAGATACTCCCCATCAGGTTGGCGAACGAATTCAAACGTCAGGGCCTTTCAGTTCTCTTGCTGAACGCGGGCCTCATGACACCTGAAGATGGGGTTCGGCGGATGCTACGGAATGATGTGCCACTCATCGAGACTTCAAGTGTTGAGGATGTGAAGGCGATCATCCACAACTTTGGGGTGGAAGTGCTGAACACGCACCAGTGGCACATTCAGAAGTATCCGCTACAGGTTCCGGATGTCTTTGACGAACTAAGTGCACATGTCGCCTCCCTTCACGGAATGATTGAGCATGGTAACGCTTTCCGTGTCACTGAGGACCAACTTCGCAAGGCAGACCAAAGCGTAACCACTTGGGTCTATACCGCAGAGAAGAATCTTGCTCCCTTCTCCAACGTCGGGCTCTATGACAAATCTTCATCTCGGTTCGTCAAGATTCCAAACGGAATGCAACCACCTCATGTCGTGCCAATACCGCGTGCAGACATGGGTATCCCGGAGGATTCCTTCGCGCTCTGCTGCGTCAGCCGTGCGATACCCGATAAGGGGTGGGCAGAAATGATCTTGGTGGTTGAACGAGCGCGAGTGCTTTCAGGCCAAGATATTCGTCTCATTCTGGCAGGAAACGGACCGGTCTACGATGAGTACTGTCGAGTTGGCGCGCCCGATTTTGTCTACTTGGCGGGCTTCAGTGAGAACTCGGTCGGCCACTATGCGGCGGCGGATATGGGCATCATGCTAACTAAGTTCAAGTCCGAAAGCTTTCCTTTGACTATTGTCGATTGTCTCTTTGCTGGGAAACCCTACATTGCCTCTGATGTAGGGGATATCAGAAACATGCTGACGACATCGGACGGTGTCGCTGGTGAAGTGATCGAGTTGGAGAATTGGGAGGTTCCGATTGAAAGGGCTGCGCAAGTTGTCGCGACTTTCGCGACTGATAAGCAAAAATACATGAACGCCCTGGCATTGGTGCATGACGTCGCCAATCGCTATCAAATCGCAGCTGTGGCATCTCAGTATATACATCTTTTCGAGAGCAGCCGCGGTGAACATCGGCTTCGATTCAGCAGGTGCCGCAATTGACTGCCTCAAGATCAGAGAAATTTTCACAAATTGATAATGGGATGCAGTGTCCAAAACCCCATAGAATAGATTTAAGCCCACTAGGAATTACCTCGGATCCATTTACTGCTTGCCTTGCTAGCAGAGCTTTACCAGAAAAAGGATGGATTGAGGCAATTGAGGCAACAAAAAGGGTCGGAGAGATCAAGAAAAAAGATGTTCATCTCGTATTGATTGGTGAAGGTCCCATATATGACGTACTAAGAAGGAAAGATTCCTGATTTTATCCATTTACTGGGATATAAAGCTGACTTAGCTGATTATATTGATTCATCACAACTGGGTTTCTTGCCCACTTATTTTATGGGTGAAAGATTCCCGTTGGTGATGATTGAGTTTTTTATGGCAGAAATTCCGGTCATTGCTAGTAATATTGGTGAAATCTTAAAAACGATAATTACAGATGACCATATGATTGGTGGTTCATTAATCGAACTGCGCAATGGGAAAGTTGCCCCTGATGAATTAGCAGATGCTATGATAAAAATCGTGACAGATAGAAAATTCTATAACAATTGTGTCGCCGCAGCCCACGTTTTGAAGACTAGATTTAACATCGGTAACATAGCTAAACAGTGTATTGCAGTTTATAAACGCACATTGTTTGAGAATTAGACCAAATTTTTGCTAGGTTTACAGACAAGAAAGATAATTGTGTATGAGAAGAATTCTGGTTGTCGGTGGAAATGGTTTCATTGGATCGCACCTCGTTGATACATTGGCCGGATATCAATGGGATGTTACAGTGATTGATGGATCCCCCCGGAAATTCAGCCAGATCCCCAATAGTGTTCATTATCTCCAGGCCGATTTTAACAATTCCGTTCCGGAGATCGAGAATATGGTCTATGAATCTGCACCGGATGTGGTCTTTCACCTGGCCTGGAAAACGATCCCTGAAACCTCCATAAAAAACCCGGCCAGGGATGTCGGAATTAATCTGATTCCCTCCCTGAACCTGATTAGTGTGTGCGCGAAGGCCGGGATTAAATTGATATTTACCTCATCCGGCGGAGCAATATATGGCGCCGTCAATGCACCTTGTATTTCCGAGACACATGAGACATCTCCAATCAGTCCTTATGGTATTGAAAAACTGATGGTGGAGAAATATCTGTTCATGTACCGGTATCTCTATGGGTTGGATTATCTGACTATCCGGCCATCCACTCCCTTTGGACCCTGGCAGGATTATTCAGGTAAGCAGGGCGCTGTAGCTGTTTTCCTGTACCGGGTGGCGCAGGGCTTGCCGGTAAGTTTATGGGGCGATGGCAGTATAGTCCGTGATTATTTCTATATTTCCGACCTAGTGGATGCACTGATTAAATGCGCAGATCACCATACGCAGGATGATCAGCACACCTTCAACGTCGGCGGGGGCACCGGGGTATCGCTTATCCAGTTACTGGGTTGGATCGAAGAAATTGTTGGTAAGAAGGCCCTGATTGAGCAATACCCCATGCGAAAATTCGATCCGCAGACGATCGTCCTGGATACCACGCGCATTCGAGAGGAACTGGGATGGTTCCCTAAAGTCTCTTTGAAAGAGGGATTGCAGAAGACTTGGGAATGGATGTCCAAAGTTATTTGAAATAATATCCCAATGCAAACTAAGGAGGAGAACACGGCTTTATTCCAAAAAACTCTGAAGACTCATTCTCCATTTTTTATCTAAAATTAAATGCTATAATTCTTCCAAGTAATTGAAGATCATCAGCAATAATTTGTATGTTATTAATCCATAGTTGATTTTTCAGCAAGCAACTCCGCACATATATTAAATTCGTATTCATCTTTTCCGTTTGTTTTTACAGTGGAGGCTAGCGAGGCGAAGATCTTTAATCTTTTTGAAAATATAGATATACCACTCTCAGGGGGCGAGAATTGTCCGATTTGTTGATTAAAGATTAGGAATTCGTTATTAAGGACTTATATGACCGACAAAGTTAACGCTACTTCAAAAAAAGACTGGCCTTTCATCATTTTTATTTTTGTATGTATGGTTATCTCAGTTTTTCCGCGATTGCCATTTATGCATCATATTAGTTCTAATTGGCGTTCTTCTCAAACTTTATTGACTTCTTTTTGGTTTCAAAAAGGAGGAATATCATTGTTTCATGCTCAGTTACCAATATATGGTCCTCCTTGGGAAGTGCCTTTCGAATTTCCAGCATACCAGGCAATCAGCACTATATTTTCGAATATAACTCATCTAAATTTAACTGCGTCGTCTCGTGTGGTGAGCGTTGCCTGTTTCTATGTCTCCGCTATTTTTTTGTTGTTATTATGTCTTGAATTCTTAAATAACAAGACTCTCAGCACAATCATTTTCTTAGTATATATTTGGCTGCCCTATGACATTCGTTTTAGTACTGAGATATTAATTGATTATTTATCTGTTGCGTTGGCTTTGGGGTACCTCTTCTGGATCAAAAAATTCTTGGATTCGCCACGTAATATTTTGTTATTTATCATGGCAATATTTTTTGGATGCCTGGGAGCAGCCGTCAAAATTACGACAATGGCAATAACTATCATCCCCGCGCTACTGATTGCGCTGGATGGAATTCAAAAGTGGGGAATTAATTTGGAAGATTTGATTGCTCCAAGGGAAATAATTGTCAAAATTGGAAAACAAAAGTTATCTTTCCTATTATTAACCGCGATTGCGATCTTACCGGTTCTATCCGCAGAATTATGGACAAAATACGCGGATGGTATTAAGCAAGCCAATATCTTTACATCATGGCTTACCTCAGCTAATTTGACCAATTGGAATTTCGGAACTTTAGATATGAAAACAAATTTTACAAATTGGTGGAATTGGCTGAAGAATATCAATAATTATTTTTTCTTGGGGGGAATCTTATTAATTTTTATATTATTAAGCATCCTGTTTTTATATAGAATGCCATTAAAGAGCCGTAGCTTTTTGGGAGCAGCATTTGCTAGCGTGCTCTTAACTATCTTCATCTTTTTCAATCTTTACCTGCATGAATATTACTATATTGCTGTTTCGGCCTATATAAGCATCCTAATTGGTTTTGGTATTTATTGCCTTTTTAAGTTTTTGGTGCCTAATAAAATCTGGTGGATTGTATTTAGTGGAATTTTTTTCTTTTTTATCTTGATGAGAGGACTTGAGCAGTACAGAGCATTCCAAACCGAGGTTCAAGCAGAAATTAAATACGAGAATACATTAGTAATCCCATTAGCGAAAAAAGTAGCTGCAATAACCCCAGAGAATGAATATATTATTTCATTCCAAAGTGATTGGTGGCCAGATTTTATACTATATACCCAAAGAAAAGGCCTGATACTGTCTCCCAGAGAATATGGCAAGTATTCCTGCAATCTGGTTAACAAGTATAACTATAGCACTATTGTGGTTGTTGATTCGCCTCAAGATGCACCAAGTCTACTTGGAATATTTAATTGTTTTAAGAGCGTTGAATCGGTTGGGTCCGGTATATATAAAGTTAAACCATAGATTGATTCACCCAGATGTTTATCAGTGGCGATATGACCAAATATTAATACTCTTTAAGCAAAGGTTTTAGTTATGGGAAATGATTTGGGAAATTATCTTTACGATTTGTGCGTGGTCGGTGGAGCAGGACATATTGGGCTTCCATTCGCTCTAGTATTTGCCGGTAAAAGCCAAAATGTAGTTATTTATGACATCAATCAGACTGCTTTGGATACAATTGGAAAGGGTATAGTTCCTTTCATGGAGAGCGGGGCAGAAGGTCTTCTCAAACAGGCTCTTGCAAAGAATAATCTCACACTTTCCAACTCTCCAGATGTAATCGCCCAATCAAAAACCATCGTTATCACCATTGGCACTCCGGTAGATGAATTTCTGAATCCGGAATTTAAAGGGCTACGTGGCTCTTTTGAAAAATTACTTCCTTACATTAGTGATGAACAACTTCTTGTTTTGCGTTCAACCGTTTATCCCGGCACAACCGATTGGCTTGCCGGATGGTTGAAGTCAATGAAAAGGATGCCGCTGATTTCATTTTGCCCAGAACGAGTTGTCCAAGGCAAAGCTATCGAAGAGATTATGAGTTTGCCACAGATCGTGAGCGGCACAACATCGCAGGCTGAGAGGGCAGCAGCAGAATTCTTCAATCTTATTAATGTGGAAATTGTTAGGCTCTCGCCCTTGGAAGCAGAATTCTCCAAATTATTCTCAAATGCTTATCGCTACATCACATTTGCCATCGCCAACCAGTTTTATATGATCACGAATTCGGCCGGAGTGGATTACGAACGTGTGTTGAAAGGTGTTAAATACCACTATCCACGTCTTGATGATTTGGCCGGAGCAGGTTTTGCAGCAGGCCCGTGCTTATTTAAAGACACGATGCAGTTAAATGCCTTTGCCCAAAACCAATTTTCTCTTGGGCAGGCAGCGATGAATATTAATGAAGGCCTTGTCCTCTATATTACTGGGCAGTTGGCTTCAAAATACGACTTAAAAAACGTGAACATAGGTCTGCTTGGTATGGCTTTTAAATCTAACAATGATGATATTCGCTCATCGCTCAGCTATAAGATGAAAAAGGTCCTCCAATTAAAATCTAAAAACGTACTGACTACCGACCCATATGTAACGGTGGACCACGAATTAAAACCGCTCGAAGAAGTCATCGCCAAAAGTGAGATTCTGATTTTGTGTGTTCCCCATAAGCAGTACAAAAACATAGATACCCAGGGAAAAACCATTATTGACATCTGGGGTTTCCTCGGTAACGGGACACTAATTTAGAAAGAGCTGGATATGAAAATTCTGATCACCGGTTCAGCAGGTTTTATCGCTGGATATCTTGTTGAGGAAATGCTCAAGCAAGGGCATGTTGTTTATGGGATTGATAATTATTCCAAATATGGGAAGGTTGAAAAAAGTTACGACCATCATCCTGACTATCATTTTATCGAGGGCGATGCTAAAGACGTTGCCATTATGAAGAACCTGATAGAAGATTGCGATCAGGTCATAAGCCTTGCAGCAATTATCGGCGGGATTTCCTTATTCCATGAGTATGCTTATGATCTGCTAGCCGAAAATGAACGTATTACAGCGTCAACATTTGATGCCGCAATTTGGGCATTTAAGAACAAGCATCTTAAGAAGATAAACGTTATGTCTTCTTCAATGGTTTTTGAATGCACAGAGCACTTCCCCACAGAGGAAGGTGATCAACTTGAGTATCCACCACCACTTTCAACTTACGGATTCCAAAAGCTGGCGACAGAGTATTTCGCTAAAGGGGCATGGGAACAATATCAACTGCCTTACACTATCATTCGTCCGTTTAATTGTATCGGAATAGGCGAAAAAAGAGCCATCAGCGATAAGATTGTTATGTCAGGGAATGTGAAATTGGCAATGAGTCATGTTGTGCCGGATCTGGTTCAAAAGGTTTTAAAGGGGCAAAATCCACTACATATTTTGGGCGATGGAAACCAGGTGCGTCACTATACCTATGGCGGGGATTTGGCCGAAGGGATCCGTTTCTGTGTTGAAAAAGAAACATCCCTAAATGAGGACTTTAATCTTTCGACTCCTGTATCTACGACCGTTTTGGAACTTGCAAAAATGATCTGGAAAAAAATCAATCCGGATATTCCTTTCAGTTTTATTTCGGATATACCATTTCGTTACGATGTTCAAAAGAGAGTTCCATCTGTCTCCAAAGCCAAGGGTTTACTGAATTTTGAGGCAAAAACTGATTTAAGTAGTTCTCTTGATGAGATTATCCCCTGGATCGATGAGCAAATTAAGCTGGGCGGAATATGAGCATGAATTTCCAGGCAATATATAAGAGGCGGTTTACTCCTGATATGGAGTTTCGCCAAAAGATGTGGGGTATTTTATGTCATGATCTTTTCCAAAAATATGTTCCTGAAGACAGCACGATTCTAGAAGTTGGCGCTGGCTATTGTGAATTCATTAATAATATCCATGCCAGAAAGAAAATCGCGTTGGATATAAACGCGGATGTTAGAACATACGCCAACCCCGATGTGGAAACGATCATTGGCAGATCGGAGAAGATTGACCTACTTTCAAGTGGATCTGTTAATAACGCTTTTGCGAGTAATTTATTCGAACATCTTTCGCGAGATTCCACCATTGCAACCATACAGGAGGTGAACCGGGTTTTAACCCCGGGAGGAAAGTTTATCATTCTTCAACCGAACATCCGGTTTTGTGCCAAAGACTATTGGATGTTTTTTGACCACATTACCCCCATCGATGATCGGGCATTGGTGGAAGTCTTGGAGATTAATCATTTTGATATTTTGTCAAATATCCCACGATTCTTGCCTTATTCAACCAAAAGCGTCCTTCCAAAATCATTATTCATGATCAAGATTTATCTAAAATTGCCACTGGCATGGAAAATATTTGGTCAGCAAGCCTTGATTATTAGCAGCAAGAAGGATGCCAAAAAATGGTGAATGAACAGGGATATATTGACATTGTTATCCCTGTTTTCAATGAGGGCGAGAATATTATCCCGGTGCTCAATGCATTTGAAAAGCAAGTTAATACTCCCATCCGTGTGTTAATTTGTTATGACTCTGAAAGTGACACAACCTTGGCGGCACTTAAGTCTTTTTCTCCTCGTAAATTTGAAATCATCCTGGTGAAAAATAAGGGGAAATGTGCGCACGGCGCCGCAGTAACCGGCTTTCAGTTTTCTGATGCGCCTGCGGTAATTTCTTATATGGCAGATGATGATTATAATGCGGGGATTATTGATCAATTGGTGGAAGAATTCCTTAAGGGATGCGATGTGGTATGCGCCAGCAGATTTATTCCGGGGGGGAGCATGCTGGGGTGCAGGTGGGAAAAAGCAATTCCTGTCAGGATGGCTGCATTTTCGTTATACCATATTGCCAGGTTACCTGCCCATGATCCAACCAACGCGTTTCGTTTATTCTCTCGTCATTTGTTGGAGTCAGTCAATATTGAATCTTCTAAAGGATTTACCTATAGTCTTGAATTGATAGCAAAATGCCACCGGTTAGGGCTAAAGATAGGCGAGGTTCCGGCAAACTGGCATGAACGTGAAAAAGGATCGAGCCGTTTCAAGGTGTTTGATTGGTCTCCGGCATATTTGCGTTGGTATTTTTACGTTTATGCCACGACCTATCTGGGAAAGAAAAATATTTAGCTGAATTACTGCCTGCTTCATAGCGAATTCTGGTTTGAAAGCCTCTATTCAGCAGATTTTATATGCTGCCAGAAAGTTCTTTGCACAATTCACGCCAATCTCTTGTAATCTGCTGCCTATTTCCGCCATTGGTGCGCCATATTTATGGCGGTCTTCAAATGCTCCCAGAGCGTTTAATTAAGGGCGGTGCAGTCGGCGGCCAGGATAATGCGGGTGGCCGGTCCGGAAACAAACCCTAACCAAGTCTTTACTTTTTGTTAACCCACGAATAGGCCACGCGGCGTAAAGTAGGTTGTTTTACCATTCCCTCTTCAGGAGAATCTGATGAACAACAAACGTATCCTGGCATCCTTCATGATCCTCGCTCTGGCGATCGCTGCCTGTTCCCTGGAGCTCTTTGCATCAGCTCCTATAACTAATGCGTAAATATTTAGTTGACGCTTAGGGAAAGAGAATTAATGCGCTTGTTCTTCAAGAAAAGTGCGATAGTTCTCAGATACGCTGGCTGCAGGGCCATAATCCTGGATCATCCCTTTTTCCAACCAGAGGGCGCGTGTGCAGATATCCCGGATGGCCTGGGCATTGTGCGATACCAAAATGATCGTAGCGCCGCTACCGAGCAATTCCTTCATCTTTGCCATGGACTTGTGCTGAAAACCGGCATCCCCTACAGAAAGGACTTCATCCAATAATAATATTTCCGGCGTCAAATGGACGGCCACCGAAAATGCTAGGCGCACGAACATTCCGCTGGAATAATATTTAACCGGCGTATCGATGAACTGTTCGACTTCTGAGAAAGCCACGATCTCATCGAACTTTTGCCTGATCTCGGATGGTTTCATTCCCAGGAAACTGCCATTCAGATAAATATTCTCTCGTCCGGAGAGTTCGGGATTAAACCCAGTACCAATTTCCAGCAAAGAGTTGACACGCTGGTACAACGTGATTCTCCCCTTGGATGGTCGGGTGATGCGCGAGAGGATCTTGAGTAGGGTGCTTTTGCCGGATCCGTTGCGCCCTATCAACCCAATTGATTCTCCATGTTCCACCTCGAACGAAACATCTTTTAAGGCAAAAAAAGCTTCCATTTTCTGGAAATGCGGATTCTTTTTAGACCTTCTCGCCAGGCGTTTGAAGGGTGCATTCAGAACGGCCTTGAAGGAAATCTGCGGTCCTTCGAAGTTGTGGCGGATATCATATTCTTTCCAAAGGTTTTCGACTTTAATGGCTAATTGGCTCATATTACATGATATCCGCTATTCTATTTTCCATCGCCCGGAAGGCAATTGCGCCACAGAACCATAGGATCACTGCGATTACGGTTGAAAGTAACAGGTAACTGACCCTTGGCAGGTCGCCCTGTCCCAAAAATACCCATCGGTATGCATCCACCAGGCTGGTGAGCGGGTTGATATAGAAAAGGATGCGGAATCTTTCCGGAGCAATGGATATGGGATACATAATGGGTGTCACATACATCCACATCATCAAGATAAAACCAAGAAGATTCTTGGTATCTCTGAAAACCACCATCAATGCCCCAAATAGAAGACCAACACCGGAAGAAAAG
>Ga0182027_10010502_pt1 | contig 13162 bp, 10 predicted proteins | sample 712E1DmetaG_FD_121300 | JGI IMG/M metagenome (GOLD analysis project Ga0182027, IMG submission 121300) | Permafrost microbial communities from Stordalen Mire, Sweden - 712E1D metaG (Illumina Assembly) | ecosystem: Environmental > Terrestrial > Soil > Wetlands > Permafrost | place: Sweden...
CGGAGTTATCACATTTGTCAAATCAGCCGTCGGATATTGGTCTTACTTATGTCGCCTCAAATAGCTCTTTATAAAGCAAATCGCAGTCTGCAATCAAACACGATGTCAGACTGCTTGATCTTGCGTGGTAAGACATCTTTTCTAAGTTTTGACAAAACCAACAACACGTCCCAATAATGACGCCATTCTTATGATTAAAAAGATTCTGATTTACCGACCTGCCAATATTGGTGATGTTATCCTTTTTAGCGGTGCACTAAAGCATATTAGAAATATTTATTCAGATGCGCACATAACGCTAGCAGTGCAGGAACATATAATCAACCTTGTTAAATTATGTCCATTTGTAAATAAAGTTGTATCAATTGACACATTTGCTTTTTGGCTGAAGCTTCAAAAAATAGGCATAAGGGGTGCTCATCGTTTTAGTCCACAAATTAGATATGCTGAAAAACTGATAAAAAGATTTATTCCCACAACGACTTTTGATTTGGTGATTTATCCGGTAAAATCACCGACCCATACTGATCTGGAAATATTAGCCAATATCAGGTGCAAAAAATTGATAGGAATAGCTGGCTGTAATGTCAATCTGCCACATCAAGTACCTTTGAAACCTGAAAACATTTATTCAGACTATTTAGATGTTGCATATAAAAATCCATGGAGACACGAGCTGTATACTACATTGGATTTTCTCAAATTATTAGGTGCTGATCTTGATGATATAAAACAGATTCAACCTGTAGTTTGGTTGTCAGATTCAGACAAAAGCTTACTGAATGAGTTTGACTTTAACAAACCTATAATAGGTTTGTTTCCAAGTGCTGCAAGTGATATTCGAATTTGGAAATTGGAAAATTATGGTTTGTTGGCAAAAATAATTCCTGATACTGCTTCCTTTGTAATTTTTGGCGGGCCTCAAGATGTGGAAATTGCGAATAAAGTGAAAGACGAATTATGTGCAGTGCACCCGGATGCAAAAGTCATAAACTTTGCCGGTAAAACAACGCTTCGTCAGCTATACGTGGCCATTAGTGTCTGCTCCATTTTAATTAGTATGGAATCTTCAGCACTGCATATGGGCATTGCGTCTGGTACGCCTACTATTGGTATAGCAGGGGGAGGGCATTTTGGCCGATTTGTTCCTTGGGGCGATACAGAAAAAAATGTAATTCTAACAAATAAGTTAAGTTGCTTTCACTGTAATTGGCACTGTACTAGAGGAAATATTGAATGTATTGATGGCGTGTCAGTTGACGAAGTAGCCGCCGCACTTAAAAAACTATTACCATCGCTTTGATGCACTATTGTTTGGCGAAATTAATATAATGACTCCTTTATCTATTTCACATCTACCGTCCGCACCCGATGGCAAAACCGGCTGGCCTTGGACTAAAGAATCAAAGCCGTTATCTTCAATAATGCCAGACGGCAAGCAATGGCCAAAGATCAGCATAGTCACGCCCTCATATAATCAGGGACAGTTTCTGGAAGAGACCATCCGCTCCGTGTTGCTTCAAAACTATCCTAATCTAGAATATATAATAATTGACGGTGGCAGTACTGATAAATCAGTCGAGATTATGAAGAAGTATGGGCCGTGGCTAACCTATTGGGTGAGTGAGAAAGACAAAGGACAGGCAGATGCAATACAAAAGGGTTTTCAGAAAGTCACTGGCGAGATTATCGGGTGGTTGAACTCCGATGATTTCTACCTTCCTAACGCTTTAATTAAAGTCGGTGAGAAAATCAAGGGAGATCCAGACCTCGAATTTATTGTCGGCGGCGGGATAGTGGTCGACGGTGGCAGTCGGTTTATCGACAAATACTATAGTTTTCCCCAAAGTTTTGAATCTCTTCTGGCGATAGGGCAATTTTTTAATCAGGCGTCTTCTTTCTGGCGCAGGGATATTTATTATGAGGTTGGAGGACTTGATACTGGATTGAGTTTCTGTATGGATTACGATCTTTTTCTTAGGCTGGCTCGCCGCAAGCAGCCAGGTAGCATTGATTCTCTTATTTCCGCGTTCCGTTTACACCCTGAATCCAAAAATATAACGATATGGAATAGCGTTGGCCTTCCGGAAACAGATTTAGTTCGTAGGCGATATGGCTTTGATGATTGGTCAGAAGCTGAAAAAGAGAGCAAGAGACAATATTTCGCCAAGCAATACCATCTTGATAAACGAAGGGGAATAATCAAAGACATTATAAGTGATCCTATGCATTTTATTAGACAGGTTTTGAAAAAAATTGGGCTTAGGTTCAATATAAGAAATAGATTTTAACTCTTTCAATTTAATGAATATAAGAACAGAAAAAGTAAAAGGGAAACATTTTTTATAAATGATGAATTATATGCATATGAAGACGTCCAATATAGAGTACGTGATAAAGCAGCCATGAACAATGTTGGAATTTCTATAATTATACCCACTTTTAATAGGCGAGAATTGCTTTGTCATGCGCTCGATTCCATTCGAAAACAGGAATTTCGACCAATCGAGATAATTGTTGTTGACGATGGCTCTATCGATGGGACTAAAGAAAGTGTTACCGCTTGGGTTAGAAATGTTGGTAAAAACGAAACATTAAATCTCAAATACTTGCAACAGACAAATAGAGGTCCAGGTGCGGCGAGAAATGCAGGCTTAAGAGAGGCATCCGGCGCATTTGTTTTATTTCTGGATTCCGATGATATGCTTGCGGATGATGGATTATCGAAACTGTATAAGCATGTCATGGAAGATAGTGCCGTAGTTGGCGGAGCAATTGAATTTGTAGAGCAAGATTCTAAATTAAATCGTTTATTTTTGCCGATTCAAGAGGGATGCCGTGCTGCGTTAGATGATTATATCCGCGGTTCGCTATCAATAAATTGCGGTTGTTGGCTCACAAGTACTAAACTTGCAAAATCTGTCGCACCTTTCCCCGAGGATATATTTATCGCGGAAGACAGCATTTACTTTCTTGGATTGATTCAAGCAAGCAGTAAGGTGATCCGCGTTATGGAACCGGTGCTTATTTTGCGAGCACATACATCTGGAAGATTAACCGATAACACAGGGACATTGAAAGCAAAAAAGGCGGAAGCGCGTTACATGACGGCATGTGCTCAAGCGATATTTAAAGATTCGACCGTTATTGCAGCAGACACCCAGAATCAAATTGCATCCAAGATTTTGCGCTTGGCCATGCAGTTTTGGACGTATGAAAGACAGTACAGCGAGCAATTAATAACGATAGCTCATAAGATTAATGCAAATGTGTCTCCTGAATACAAAAACATTTTTGCAAAAATTCTTTGGAGGCTCAGCGGAGTCCCCGTTTGCGGTACCGCGTATTCTATTGGGCGAAATATAGTTGAGCTAAAGTTTTGCTTAGTGTCAATCTTCAAAAGATAGGGCAAGTTTTTATTTATGTTTCTGGTTTGTTACCGACATGTAGGGTTGAACAATTGGTGAGAAGGATGCTAAATGACATATAGAAATATTTCAGTATATGGAGTTATTGATTTAATCTCTAATCTCTGGCGCCGTTACGAGTTGCGCCGTGTGGCCAATAAATTACCTATATTAAGTGGCGGCACTGTTCTCAGCGGCCCCTTTGCAGGTATGCGGTTTGGGGATGGAAGATCACAATCAGAGATCATGCCGAAACTGATCGGAAGTTACGAATGTGAACTTCATGACATAGTCGAAAGTCTCATTAAATTGCGTTTTACCACAATCATAAATGTTGGTGCAGCAGAAGGTTATTATGCAGTTGGAATGGCGGTCAAATGTCCACAAGCAAAAGTCGTAGCATTTGAAATGGATGACACACAAGCCGAGTATTGCCGTAGCACAGCTATATTGAATTCTGTTGAAAGACGAGTTGCCGTGCGGGGTAAGTGCGACAGAAAAGCGTTGATAGAATTCGATTTGAAGAATGCCCTTATCATTATGGACTGCGAGGGTGCGGAGTTGGATATACTCGATGATGACATCGCACCCAAGTTTGTGAAGACATGGCTTCTAATTGAACTGCATGATGCTTTACGTCCCGGGTGCAGTAGAATTCTCTGGCAAAGATATGAGAAAACTCATGTGATGGCGTTCATAAAAGCTGTCTCTCGGAATTTGGAAGAATTTGCCATTCTGAAGGGGTTGTCACCTCGGCGGAAATTGTTGGCACTAGATGAAAAGAGGCTGGGACTACAGGAGTGGGTCCTCATGACCCCAAAGAGTTGAAAAATTGAAAATCCTTTTAATTGGACCAGATAAACTTGGCAGCGAATATGGCGGCGGACAGGTTTATGTGAAAAATCTTGTTGCGGGCTTGTTGGCTCATCAACATGATGTTTCTTACATGTCGCTTGCCTTTGCGGATATTTCGTTGCCACAGAGGTTGTGGAGCAGTTGCGCCACCATTAAAGAGCTTCAGTTGATCATGCCGGCAACTTGGAGCGCTGGTCGCAACCCGACAGGTAAGTCTCATATCACAGACGAGATCGCGTCGGTTTTCAAAGAGCTTGGGCCTGACGTGGTTCATGCACATGGATGGAAGGAATATTCTTGCATTGCGGCCCGGCAAAGCGGGATACCCTGTGTGGTAACGGCGCACCATGGCGGGCTCGTTTGCCCCGCCGGTGCGTTGCTTAATGCAAACGACGAAATATGTCGCATTCCGGCAAATGCTAGAGACTGTTACAAGTGCTGTATCAAGGCGATTCCCGGTTGGCGGTTCTGGTTCTTCTTGCTGAATAGGGTGCCGACTAAGATTGCGGTGCCTATTGGGCGGTATATTTCAGGTATTCCCTTCATCCCGTTTGTAACCCCGCTGGTAATCATATCCTGTTCCATAAAAGATAAAATCGAATCTGTCCGGGAGATCGGCGCCAATGCAGATCGGTTAATAGCCCCGTCACCGGCTATCGGGTATGCCCTGGTTCGTAACGGTGTGCCCGAACAGAAAGTTGTTGTAGTACCTCACGGGATACCACCTCTTGCGCGGCGTCCTTTACCTGATGGATTGGGGAAACGGCCGCTGAAATTGCTATATCTTGGACGCATCAATCATGTAAAAGGGTTGCACATCATGCTGGATGCCTGTGCGCGGCTGCCCGACAATGCGTATGAATTGCACATCGTCGGCGAAGCAGTAACCAGACAGGAAAAGCGTTACTGCCGGAAGCTGAAAAAGAAGTTTGCCGATGTCAGCGCCGTTTGGCATGGTGGGAAGCCGCATGATGAGGTTCCTGAATTGATTGCGACCTGTGACCTTATGATTCATCCGGCAATTTTCCTTGAGGTTTTTGGATTGACCATCGCAGAATCCCTGGCATTAGGTCGCCCTGTGATTGCTTCGCGGTGCGGGGGAGCCGAGATTCAGATTCGCGATGGTGAAAATGGACTTCTCGTTCCGCCAAATGATTCGGGAGCATTATCTGATGCATTGTCGCGGCTCATTGAGAATCCCAATCTTGTTCGGAAAATGGCTGATAAGATTGGTGAAGTATATACACTTGACGTTCATATATATGACCTGGAAAAAATTTACAAAACATGCCGAGCAGAGAAAGAGCATTGCCTTTAATGACGGAGCGGTATTATATCATATGGCCTTTATTTGTTCTGCGACAATCCTCGCTGGTCTCCGTTCGCAAAACAGAAAGTGACCCGCGATGATTTGGACGATGCCATGACACAATCTTCCAGAAATCAAATTCTTCATGCTGCCTGTTCGCTGGATGATGCGGAACGGACAGTGCGAGACGCCGAGAAATCACTATTCAGTCATCTTCTCATGCGCATTTTTATTCTACTGTGGGTGTCCGTCGCGAATGCTTTTCTTGCCCTTCTACGCCGTCTCTTTTTTGCCCCTTGGAACCCTTCATCGGAAATCGGCGGAATCGTCGTATACACGGTTGGCATCCTTGGTGATAACGTTGTATTACTCCCATCACTGGCGACACTCAGGCAGCACTTCAGCACAGCAACCATTACGGTTATTATCAACTGCCAGCACTGGAACCAGGATGCCGCCGATGGGATACTGGGGGATTCACCTTTCAAAGATCGGATCATCATACTGAATGACCATCCGGTCAGGCGCGAGGGCTTCCATTTTGTTTACGACAAGGAGCGTTTTATCGATGTCCCCTGCGATCTCTTCGTCAACCTCTCCCCTTTTGGTAATCGCGGCTGGTTGGGGGCCGTCTTGCGGGAGATGATTTTTGCGAGATTCCTGGGGGCTCGTCATGCAGTAGGTTTTCAAATGTCAACCCTGAGCAGAGGTGCACTTTTTAATCCTGTCCAATATCGTTTTGTCAGAAACGAACCCCGGCGAGGTGCGGAAGTGCTTCGCGAGCTAAACCTTAAGGTGCTGATAAGTGATGATTTGCTACCGGTATCTAAAGAAGCGCATGATACGGTGATAGCTAAGTTGGCGACTCTTGGAGGTAAGAATAAACACTTCTTTGTTCTTAATCCCGGCGCAAAATTCCGATCCAAGTGCTGGCCTGCTGAGCGTTTTGGATTAGTCGCCAGTCATCTTTTCGAAAAATTCGGAGCAACATCTGTTGTCACTGGGAACGCTGCGGAGGTTGAGATTGCTAACCAAGTGGTTGTATCGGCAAGGGGATATGCGGTCAGCTTGGCAGGAAAAACAACTATTCCTGAACTCATCGAACTCCTCCGCCTTTCATCCGGATGCGTTACCAATGATACCGGCACAATGCATCTTGCAGCATTACTGGAAATTCCGACAGTGGCACTATTCAGCACACGCCACAGTCCCACTCATTGGTTACCGCAGGGTAAGCGGATTGTATCGCTCTTCACACTACCCACCTGCCGTTATTGCTATGATGATGACTGCAATGAACCAAAATGCCTGCATGCCATTGGTGTAGATGACGTAATGGAATATCTTGTTAGACTTATTGATGAGACGGGAGGCTTGAATGCCTGAAAAGATACGGCATGTCGTCATAGGACTTCCTGTTCTTCTAGTTGGAGGCACCGAAGTTCAAACGTTATCCCTCGTCAAAGTTCTTCTTTTGGAGAAGTACCGGGTGACCGTCTGTTGCTATTACGAGTTTGACGAAGATGTGGTAATACGGTTTGAAGCGACGGGCGCGGAGGTTCTACTGATGAACCATGGACGGGCCACAGGGTTATGGCATTTGGCAAAAGGATTGATTCGTCTTTTCAAAGAGCAGAAGCCGGACATCGTCCACGTCCAATATCTCGCTCCCGGTTTCGTGCCGGTGGTTGCAGCATGGATAGCCGGCGTGAAAACGATTTTCGCTACGGTGCATCAGCCGGGAAGAACTTATGGCTTAAAAGAAAAATTGCTCCTGCGAATGGCGGCGCGGTTCTGCAGTGCGTTCTTCTGTGTATCCAAAGCGGCTGAAAAATCATGGTTTGGCGATAGTGCGATCTTTGACCCTGGCGCGATTAAATTCAAAAGGAAGCATTTTACAATTTATAATGCTGTCGATCTCACCACGATAGACAACATAGTCCGGTCTTCTGACCGTGATGAAATCAAATGTTCTTTGAATATCAGCGGCAGAAAAATTATCGGTGTGGTTGGTAGATTGAGGTTTGAAAAAGGACAGAAAGTATTATTGCATGCCATGAGTGCGGTGATTCGGAAATGTCCTGATGCGATGCTTCTGGTGGTCGGCGGTGGCCCTGATCTGGAAGATTTAAAGATGACGGCAGAAAGATTGGACATTCAAGATTATATTATTTGGTTAGGAATGAAAACCCCGGATGAAGTATGGCAACTTTACTCAATTATGGATATCGTTGCTGTGCCTTCATTTTTTGAGGGATTCGGACTTGTTGCTGCTGAGGCAATGGCTGTCGGGAAACCTGTTGTAGTATCGAAAGTGGATGGCTTATGCGAGGTTATTGAAGATGGAGTTACAGGTTATCTTGTCCCCGGGAATGATGAGCAGGCATTGGCAGGGGTATTGATACAATTGCTGAATAATCCTGCACTGGCAAAATCAATGGGGGAAAATGGGCGTGACCGTGTAAGCAGGCTTTTCTCGATGGAACGTTTTAGTGACTCAATACGGGCAATATATAACCATTTTTCAAGAATTGCGTAGCAAAATGAAACAACCTGCGATAATGATCTATATATGTCCCATACTTTTTGTGCTTCAAACCATGCCGAAGATTAACATTGAATTTCTTCAATAGGAAAATAGATAATGATGCCTGAAAACCCTTTAATCTCGATCGTAATGCCGCTTTATAACAAAGAAGCTGAAGTCAAACGGGCTATTCAGTCCGTGCTTGCCCAGTCATTCCCCGACTATGAACTCATTGTGATAGATGATGGTTCCACGGACAAAGGACCCGATGTTGTTTCTGCAATAGAGGATTCCAGGATTCGGATGCTCCATCAAAAAAATGCCGGGGTTTCTGCTGCACGGAACCGCGGTCTCGAAGAAGCGAGGGCGGACCTTATAGCTTTTCTGGATGCTGATGATGAGTGGTTCACCGATTTCCTGGAGACAATTCTTTTTTTAAGAAAGAAATACCCGACATGCCAGGTATATGGGACAAGTTATGTCTTTCGTTATCCGGAGAGGGACGACCGCCCGGCAATATTACGATCTTTTAGTGAGCAAGCAACCGATGCAATACTCAAGGAATATTTCTGTATTGCATCCGTATCAGACCCACCCCTTTGGTCTTCCGCTGTGGCTGTTACGAAGGAAGCTATAACTGACGTAAATGGTTTCCCGCCGGGTGTAATTGTAGGTGAATATCTCTTGACTTGGGCGAAGTTGGCTCTTCGATATGAGATAGCTTATTGTCGCGAACCCAAAGCCCGTTTCTGGGCACCTGCCGGCGTGAAAGATCGCCCCGGCCGCGAGCCTCAGTTTCCTGATATTGTGGGTAACGAACTGGCTCGATTAGTGGCAGTCAACGACCATATCAAAACACGGGGTTTGCGTTCCTATCTGGCGCATTGGCATGAAATGCGGGCGATTGTATTTCTCAGGCTAAATAATAATAAGCAAGCCCTTCTTGAGATATGTAAGGTTGCTGATATTGTCGGAATGAACTCTAAATTGCATTTACTAACTGTGTTAGCCAGACTTCCCGGTACATTGCCGGAAAGAACGTTTCGGTTCCTGACCTCAGTGAAAGATCGGTATCGTAGTCTTAGGAAATATTTATGGTTCTTGAACAATTGAATTCTTCTTATCAAAAAGAACGCCTGCCTGTTTTGGTATGGGTTGTTGTCATCTCAACACTTATTGCAGATATCGGCGGCGAAGGTATCTTGGGTTACCAATTCGCAGCGCTCGGTTGGTTGATTCCGCTTATATTTTCCCTGTGGAGTTTGGCAAGAGGCTTGGGTGGATTCAGTTACCCTTTATGGATATGGTTGCCGTGGGTCTGCTTTGTTGTGATTTACACGGCGGTTTCCGATGAGCCCAATGCTATACAACGCAGCATCATGATGTTATGCCCGTTGGTAGTCGGCATGGCTATGTCAAAAGCGAAGGTCGGAAAAAACGCACTTCGGGTATTGCGTAAGCTCATGCTTTATATGGCCATTGCCCTGATTGTGCTGGTAGCGTTTAAGACGGGTATCCTTTTAACAGGGGTCTTGCCAATGATAACAGGCTTGGCGGGTGAAGTTATGACGGCCTGTTTACTCTGTAATTATTTTGCGGTGCAGTATGTGTTTGGTGAACGAAAGGTTTTGAAGTGGTGGGCAATTCTTGCAGCTATACCGGTTATTGCTGTTACCAGGACTGCCATAGCGGTCAATGGCTTGACGTTGCCATTGACCTTTGCCCCATTATCAACTCTAAAGCGCGTTATCATACTGTGCCTTGTTGTGATAGTCGGTATCGGCATCTTTTATTCACCGCGTGTACAGAAGAAAATGTTTTATTCCGGTCGAGGAACATTAGAAGATGTCAGATGGGAAAATGGAGACTTTGCCACCTCTGGGCGCAGTTATATGTGGAGCAAAATGTGGGAAAGAATTGATGAGCAACCATTACTCGGTTCCGGTGCCAATGCTTCTGAAGAATTTATCAGCAAATTGACTAACGGTTTAAAACATCCGCATAATGATTGGTTACGGCTTTTGTTTGATTCTGGATACGTCGGGGTAGTTATTTTTGCTTTGAGTCTGTTGATGCAGGCATTGCATGCCTACCAAATGGCAAAGCGCACTGCTGGTGATATTTCAATTCTCTTCTACGCCGGTGCTTCTTCCATCCTGTCGTTTATCCTTTTCATGTTTACTGATAATATCCTTCTATATGCCGCGTTTTTTGGTAATCTGCAATTTACCATTCTTGGTTTGGCCTACGCGGCCCAAGCCACTGCAGCTGAGGAAGAAGAGCAGCAGCGCATTACCGCCCTTGATAAACAATCTTGCGAACAATTACCGGTAGGTCTCCATGAAACATCATGATGTCAACTACATGAAATTCTATGAAGATATTGATAGGCAGTCTGTTTATACAACTGAAACAGATGTAAAGAAGCATCCTTTTTATGGTCTTCTCATTAAATTTATAGAGTTATGGAACCTTAACAATAAGAAATGTCTTGAAATTGGCAGTGCAACGGGATTATTTCAAGATTTGATTAATAACTATACTGGTATTGACATTGCTGAAAATCTCAGAAAATATTATCATAAACCATTTTTTGTTGTTACCAATGCAAATTTGCCATTTCCAGATGCCAGTTTTGATGCAGTTTTTTCTTATGCAACACATGAACATATTCCTGAGGTCGAGAAAAGCATGGCGGAGATTGCGAGGGTTCTGAAACCGGGCGGCGTATGTCTTTTGGCCCCAGCTTGGCATAGCCGCCCCTGGTTTGCTGAGGGACTAGCTGTCCGACCTTATTCGGACCTGACACTGAGCCAAAAAATCAGGAAGTTTTTCATTCCACTAAGGGATTCTGTGCTAATGCGCTGGCCCCTAGTTTTCACAAGAAGAGTGATCCGGCTGATTCAATATTTGTGTTTTCCTTCCACACCCCTGCAACTTCGCTTCAAAAAACTTGATGCTAACTATACTACATTCTGGCATTCGGACTCTGATGCATGTAATAGCCTTGATCCATTCGATATAATCCTTTGGCTCAGAAGTAGAGGCTTTATCTGTTTTGGTTATGAAAGTTTAATACGGGCGCTACTTGTAAGGACACAGGGCCTCCAATTTCAGAAACCTCCATTAACTTTTTCACGCAAGTAAAGCAATAGATGAACCGGAAAGTTCTCATATTTCAGCGCCGCATGACTGAGTACCGCGTGCCGATGTTTGAAGCGCTCCGTTGTCGGTTGGCGCAGGAGCAAATCAGCCTGCAGGTGGTCTATGGCCGCCCTACCTCTGACGAGAAAATGCGTGCAGATAAGGGAAATATGTCTTGGGGGATCGAGATTCCCTCTCATTATTTTAACCTCTGGAACGCTAAACTGGTTTGGCAGTCGCTGCCTATGATCCTCTGGGAGAATCAGGACCTGATTATCATTTCCCACGAGAATAGCTTGCTGAGGAACTACTATTTTCTCTGGCAAAAGAGATACGGGGGAAACGTAAGACTTGCCTTTTGGGGGCATGGCGGTAATTTCCAGCATATCGGGGAAAAAGGGTTTAGCCACTGGCTAAAAGTCTGGACTGCCCGGCAGGTGGATTGGTGGTTTGCCTATACCGAATTATCCATGAAGAAGATCGTAGAAGCCGGATTTCCCCGAGGGCGGATAACCTGCCTGAATAACGCTATCGATATGACGGGCCTGAAAATATGGAGAGAAAATATTGCCGCTGCCGAGCGGAGCATACTCTTGAAGGAACTTGGTCTTTCTGGAACGCAGTTGGCGGTTTTTCTAGGTGGTCTTGCTCTGGAAAAACGTCTCCCTTTTTTATTTGCTGCCGCTGACGAGTTGAAGCGCCGTCTTCCCGGATTCGAACTCCTGATCATCGGCGATGGATCGCAACGTGAAATTGTGAAGGATTTTGTCGCCTCGCGATCCTGGTGCCGCTGGGTCGGCGCCAGGCATGGTCGCGACAAAGCGCTTTATGCGACGCTCGGGCAGGTTATGCTGAACCCGGGGCTGGTCGGATTGAATATTCTCGACAGCTTTGCTTTTGGCATCCCTCTTCTGACTACGGATTGCGGTATCCATTCTCCGGAAATCGCCTATCTGGAGTCGGGGCGTAACGGCCTTATGGTCGCCGATAACTTGCGGGAATATACGGATGCGGCATTGGAACTCCTGACTGATAGCGGGTTACGGGAGGAATTGGCAAAAAACTGTGCCAGGGATGCAGACAAATATACCTTGGAAAAAATGGTGGACAATTTCACCACCGGCATCATGCAGGTTTTGGAAAATAACACTGTCGAAGAGCCGGGGAAACATATTGCCATAATCTGGCAGCGATTCCTGCCCTATCATAAGGCCCGCATTCGACGACTGCACGCCCGCTTGAATGATCTGGGATATCGCTTAAGCGCAATTGAGGTGGCCAGTCAGGATGACTCATATGGATTTGCCGATACTGTCGGTAAAGAGAATCTTCATCATGTATGTTGCTTTCCCGATAGCTCCTATCATCGATTTTCTGCCAGGCAAATTCACCGCGTCGTTTTCCAAACCCTGAAGGCACTCCAGCCGGACGTTGTTTTTGCTCCGGCAACTGCCTTCCCCGAGGGGATGGCGGCTGATGCCTATCGCCTGACAAGTGGCTGTAAGCGTGTTATGATGGACGATGCCTGGGCGCATACGGATCGGCGGGGGTGGCTGACGCGAGAGATGAAGAATCTGATTCATCGGAATGTCGATGGTGTGTTTGTTCCGGCGCCATCTCACTTATCCTATTATGAAAATCTGGGTTTCTCCACGGAACGGGTAATCTTTGGCGTGGATGTTGTAGACAATGAATATTACCGCAGCATTGCCGATTGTGCGCGCCTTGATGAAGCTTCTTTAAGGGGGAGTTATGGATTGCCGGTAAACTATTTCCTTTTCGTGGGCAGATTCCTTCCCAAAAAAGGGTTGGAGTCGTTGGTAACTGCGTTTAAACAATATCGCTATCGGGCGGCTGTCAGCGGAAAGGTAGCGTGGGATTTGGTTCTCGTGGGGGATGGAAGACATCAGAATGCAATCC
>Ga0182027_10010503_pt1 | contig 13162 bp, 12 predicted proteins | sample 712E1DmetaG_FD_121300 | JGI IMG/M metagenome (GOLD analysis project Ga0182027, IMG submission 121300) | Permafrost microbial communities from Stordalen Mire, Sweden - 712E1D metaG (Illumina Assembly) | ecosystem: Environmental > Terrestrial > Soil > Wetlands > Permafrost | place: Sweden...
ACTCAGGCTCTCGCCTATGCCTCGAGCTACAAGACGGTCTCGCAACGAGCGCGCATAGCCAAGGAGTTCGGGAACAATACGGGGATCAGCGCCCTGGTCGGTCCCGCGCGCGAGATCCAGACGGTCGCGGGCTTCACAGTGTGGAAGTGCCTTACAGTGCTGGCGATTGTCGGCGCGGTGTGGGGATTGCTGTCCGGGACGAGACTCTTGCGCGGCGAGGAGGACGCCGGGCGCTGGGAGCTTTTGCTCGCGGGCCAGACCACTCGCAGCCAAGCAGCCGCGCAGGGGCTTTTGGGATTGGGCTGCGGTGCGGCAACGCTGTTTTCGGTTACTGCCGTCATCACAGTTGTGGTCGGACGCTCGTCGAAGGTCGACTTCAGCGTCAGCGGCGCGTTGTTCCTGGCGGTAGCGGTTGTCGCCGCGGCAGCTATGTTCCTCGTCATTGGCGCCTTTGCCGGTCAGCTCTCGGCCACGCGTCGTCAGGCATCCTTGTACGCCGGTGCCGCGCTCGGTGTTAGCTATGCCCTGCGCATGGTGGCCGACTCCGGCGTGGGCCTCGACTGGCTGAGGTGGACATCACCGCTCGGTTGGGTCGAGGAGCTGCAGCCGTTGACCGGAGCGCGGCCGCTTGCGCTCCTGCCGATCATGGGGCTCATCGTGGTCTTGAGCTATTTCATAATTCGACTGGCGGGGGACCGGGATCTAGGCGGAAGCACGTTGCCGGATCGTGTGAGCTCGGCTCCGCACACGGGTCTCATCTTCGGTCCCTCGGGCCTGAACATTCGCCTGATGCGCTCGACCATGGCGGGCTGGGGAGTGGCGACAGTCACCTACGGGCTGGTGCTCGGACTCGTCGCAAAGTCGGCGGGAAGCGCCATCTCCAGCTCGTCGAGTCTTTCCCAGGCGTTCTCGCGTCTAGGCGCGACGGGCGCCGACGCGTACCTCGGTGTCGCGTTCTTGTTGATGGCCGTGATGGTCGCCTTCATAGCGGCCGGGCAGATCACCAGCGCGCGAGTCGAAGAGGCATCCGGACGGCTCGACCATCTTCTTGTCCGCCCGGTCTCCCGCGCGTCGTGGTTTGCCGGCAGGCTGCTGGTCGCAGGAGGCGTTGTCGTGTTGGGCGGGATCATTGCGGGAGTGTTCACCTGGCTCGGCGCGGCGAGCCAGCACACCGGAGTGAGCTTTGCGAATGTGCTCGCCGCGGGACTGAACATCGTTCCGCCAGCTCTGTGCCTTCTTGGCATCGGATCATTCGTGTTCGGCTTCTGGCCAAGGGCGGCGAGCATCGCCACCTACGGGATGCTCGCCTGGTCGTTCCTTGTCGAGCTTGTCGGCGGGATCGCAAACCTGAATCACTGGGTGCTCGACACCTCGGCGTTCCACCAGATGGCGGCGGCCCCGGCGGTGGCTCCCGACTGGACGTCATTTGCGATCCTGATCGCCATAGGCGTGGTGGCCGCAGTCATCGGGGGAGCCGCCTTCGTGCGACGTGACCTCAAGAGCGAGTGACAGCCCTACTGACCAGCGCGCAGCAGCTACAAGCCAGCCGAGGCCTAAGAGCCCAACGCTGTTCGGATCACTCTTCCTACTTCCTCGTGCTCAACGAGGAAGGCGTCGTGGCCGACGATCGAATCGACAACCTGAACGTCGTCCGAGTTTCCTAGCAGCTCGGCCAGCTCCCATTGAAGCTGCAGAGGGTATAGGCGGTCCGATGAGATCCCGGCGACAGTTACCTGCGCCCGGACCCGGGCCAGAGCCGAACGGATTCCGCCGTGACCGCGACCGAGGTCGTAGTGGTTCATCGACTTGGAGAGAACGAGGTAGCTGTTCGCATCGAAACGGCCGTTGATCTTCTCGCCGTGGTGCTCGATGTACGACTCGACTGCGTAGCGCCCTCCTTTGAGAGGCACCTCGCGGTCCTGAGGGTTGTTGGCGAAGCGTCGTTGCAGCTCGGCCTCGGTGCGGTAGCTCAAATGGCCGATCCCGCGGGCGATCGCAAGGCCGGCCATCGGGCCGCGATCGGCGTCGTAGTAGTCCCCGCCTCGGAAGTTGGGGTCGAGACGGATCGCCTGGTCCTGGAGCGACGAAAGGGCGATCTGCTCGGCGCTCGCGGCCGCGCCAGTGGCGACCACGATCGCTCGTTCGACGTTGGCGGGATGATCCACTGCCCACTGCATCGCCCGCATCCCACCCATCGAGCCACCTACCACCGCATACCAGGCGCTGATGCCGAGCTCAAAGGCGAGAGCGCGCTCGACAGCCACTTGATCCCTCACCGTTACCACCGGGAAGCGAGACCCGTAGGGCTTGTCGTCTTCTGCCCAAGAGCTGGGCCCAGTTGTGCCTTGACAGCCACCTAGGACGTTCGGGCAAACTACGAAATAGCGGTCGGTGTCGATCGGTGCGCCCGGGCCGACGACCGGACCCCACCAGCCAGACGTCGCGTGTCCCGGCTCAATCGGCCCACTCACGTGCGAGTCGCCGGTCAACGCGTGCAGCACGAGGATTGCGTTCGACGCGCTCGCGTTCAGTTCGCCCCAGGTCTCGTAGGCGACTGTGACTCGGTTCAGGCGCCCGCCGGCCTCGAGATCCAAGCCGCGGCGACGATCGCGCGCGCCGAACAACGACAGGAAGCTTCGCCGACCGGAAGGGTCTCCCGGTCGCCAAGCCCCGGTGACCTCGGCGTCGATCGTGTCGGTGGACAGCTCAGGCGCCCTTTGCGGATCGGAAACCTGATTCCAGATCGGCCAGGATGTCGGCGAGGGTCTCTAGTCCTATGCAAAGCCTGACCAGGTCCGGAGTGACGCCTGTGGTCGCCTGTTCTTCCTCGGTGAGCTGCGAATGCGTCGTCGTCGCCGGGTGGATCGCCAGGCTCCGCACGTCTCCCACGTTTGCGAGATGGCTGAACAGCTCGAGTCCCTCGATGAAGCGACTACCGGCGTCCTTGCCACCTTTGATTCCGAAGGTGAGGATCGCGCCACCTCCTCGCGGGAGGTACTTCAGCTGACGTGCATGCCAGGGGCTCGAGTCCAGCCCTGGGTAGCTCACCCATTCGACCTCGTCGCGAGCCTCCAGCCATTTGGCCACTGCCAGCGCGTTGGCGACGTGGCGGTCCATCCGAACGCTCAGGGTCTCGAGACCCTGAAGGAATAGGAACGAGTTCAGCGGAGCGATCGCCGCGCCGACGTCACGCAGGTACTGCAGGCGCGCCTTCAAGATGTACTGCGCCGGGCGGAGCGGTTCGGGCAGTTCCGAGAAGACGAGCCCGTGGTAGCTCGGGTCAGGCTCGGTGAAGTTCTGGAAGCGGCCGCTCTTCACGTAATCGAACTTCCCGCCGTCGACGATGACGCCGCCGATGGATGTGCCGTGGCCGCCGATGAACTTGGTCGCCGAGTACACGGTGATGTCTGCGCCGTGGAGAAATGGCTGGCACAGGTACGGCGTGGCCACGGTGTTGTCGACGACGAGGGGAATGCCGTGTTCGTGCGCCACTGCGGAGACAGCCTCGAAGTCGAGTACGTCCCCTTTCGGATTGCCGATCGTCTCGGCATAGAAAGCCCTCGTGTTCGGCCGAATTGCGTCGCGCCACGCGTCGAGGTCATCAGGGTCCGCTACGAAGCTGACCTCGACTCCAAGCTTCGGAAAGGTGTAGTGGAGCAGGTTGTAGGTGCCACCGTAGAGAGAAGCCGAGGAGACGATGTGACCACCGTTCTCGGCCAGGTTGAGGAGTCCGATCGTTTCGGATGCTTGGCCACTCGCGACTGCGAGCGCGCCGACCCCGCCGTCGAGCGCCGCCATCCGGTCCTCGAAGACAGCCTGAGTCGGGTTCATGATGCGCGTGTAGATGTTGCCAAGCTCCGAGAGCCCGAAGAGTGCCGCTGCGTGGGCGGTGTCCCGGAAGACGTAACTCGACGTCTGGTAGATAGGCACCGCGCGAGCCCCGGTTGTCGGGTCGGCTACTGCTCCGGCGTGGATTTGTCGGGTCTCGAAACCCCAGTCGGCCATGTCCACGGTCTCCTTATTCTTGGCGTGAGCCCCTAGGTGCCCCCCGCTCCCGCAAGAGGGACCGTAGCGGCCAATACTTGACTAGTCAAGTCATGATTGAGCCAGTGGTCGTCACCGGGGTGTCGAAGCCAACAGGCGCGACGCCAAGACTGGTTCGACGTCCAAGATATGGCATCGTGACCACGTGGTGATCCGGCCGGCAGCTTCAGCAGATCGAGAGTGGATCAGGCGCACCCTCGCGCAGCGATGGACATCGACAATGGTCGTGACGCAGTGCAGGGCACGCGATGTAGCGAGTCTGCGGGCTCTCGTCGCTTTGGACGAAAGTCAGATGCAAAGGGTTGGCCTGCTCACCTACGAACTCGCCGGTGGCGCATGCGAGGTCGTCACGATCGACGCTCTGTGGCCTCGTTCGGGCATCGGCACTGCGCTCTTGAATCGCGCATCGGAGCTCGCACGCGACGCCGGCGCCACTCGCGTCTGGCTGATAACCACGAATGACAATCTGAATGCGATCAACTTCTACGAGCGGCGCGGATTTCGGCTCATCGCAGTGCACCGTGGTGCCGTTGACCAGGCAAGACTGCTCAAAGCTTCCATTCCGCTCGTAGCCGAGAATGGTATCGAGCTCCACGACGAGCTGGAGCTGGAGCTCGTGCTCGTTCCGGACGTCGAAGACCCGATCTCGTCCGGCACGCCCCGAGCCAGGGTCCCGCCGTCGGTCACTTGATGCCATAGGGCAGCTCATTTCACGCCCGATTTCGGTCGGGGCGACACCACCTGGCCTGGATCGCGTTTACGATCTCAAGAACGCGCCCGCGTTGTCGGCGTGCAGGTTGGCCATGTCGAGCGTCCGGAGGGTTGTGTGCGCGCAGGTTTCATGAGGGAGAAGCGATCCGAGAGGCGAGGATTGCCGCGGTCGCGAAATTTGTTTCGAGTCGTGACCTTCACCGCACTGAGTGTTGCGGTGCTTGCGCTGCCCGCAGCAAGCGGTGCCTCGACGTCAAATCAACGAGCTGGCTCCGCCGGCCAGTCGACGCTGCCGGCTGGGGCAAGCCTTATTGACGGGACCCAGCTCGTCTCTGCCAACGGCAAGTACCGGCTGAACATGCAAAGCGACGGAAATCTCGTCCTCTACTGGGAGGGCCACCCCGTCTGGGCGTCGAAGACTACCCACGACGCCCCGGACCACGCAGTAATGCAGAACGATGGCAACCTCGTCATCTACAAGGGAAGTCGGGTGCTCTGGAGCACGGGAAGCGGTGGCGTCCTCAGGAGCTCCCGGTACTTCCTCAACGTTCAGAACGACGGCAACATGGTCATCTATTCACCGCGCCATCAGCCGGTCTGGACGAGCAACACCAACGTGCGTGTCGGATTGCAGTACGGCGACTCCGGTTCGGCGGTTGTGACGCTTCAAAAGCACCTCAACTCGCTGGGCTACTGGCTGGGTCCGCCGAACGGCTATTTCGGCGATTCGACCCAGCAGGCTGTGTGGGCGCTGCAGAAGGCGGCAGGTGTTGGTCGTGACGGCGTTGTCGGTTCTCAGAGCGTTGCGGCGATCGCAGAGGGGGTTGAGCCCAAGATACGACCCGCGACCGGCAACCTGATCGAGGTGGACCTTAAGCACCAGCTGGTCTTGATCATCAAGGGTGGCAAGCTCGTCCACACGCTCAACACCTCGACCGGCGGTGGGTATACCTACACCGACAAGGGCGTGACTTCGGTTGCCATCACACCGACGGGCGTTTATCACATCTTCGGCGTGATAAACGGCCTGGACGTCGACTCTCTCGGCGCGCTCTGGCGGCCCAGGTTCTTCACCTACAGCGGGATCGCGATCCACGGTGACTCGTACGTACCGCCGTTTCCCGTTTCGCACGGATGCGTCCGTGTGAGCAACGAAGCCATCAACTGGATCTGGGCGGACAACATCGCGCCAATTGGCGAAGAGGTGTGGGTCTTCTGAGCTGAGGAGAGGCCCTGGCGGCTACCGAGTCCGCTACTCAGTCCCCGTGCTGGCAGGATGGAGGGATGGCTCCAGATCACGTGCTCCTGCCAGACGGCCGTCGTCTCGACATTCGAGTCAGCGGGCCCGACAAGGGTCTGCCGCTCGTCTTCCATAGCGGGACGCCTGGCGCTCAAGTTCCGTTCCGAGGGATCGAACGGCAGGTCCACGCTCGAGGTTTGCGCCTCATCACGATGTCGCGGCCTGGATACGGGGGCTCCTCACGCCATCGCGGCCGAAGCGTGGTTGATGTGGCAGCCGACACCTCTATGGTGCTTGCTGCGCTAGGGGCCGAGCGCTGCTTGATTGCTGGCTGGTCCGGAGGTGGGCCACATGCCTTGGCCTGCGGCGCCCGGCTCAGAGGGGCCGTCGCTGTACTGGTCATCGCTGGGGTTGCCCCGTATCCCGTCGAGGGACTCGACTGGATGGCCGGAATGGGCGACGCGAACGTGATCGAGTTCACGGCAGCCCTCGACGGCGAGGACGAGCTGCGGCCGCACCTTGGCGAGCTGCGGGAGCATCTTAGAAACGTCGCCGTGGACGAAGTCGTCAATTCGCTCGATACCCTTCTGCCCGACGTCGACCGCGCTCTTCTGACCGACGAGTTCGGCGAGGATATGGCCGCCTCATTCCACGAGGCGTTGCGGACGGGCGTGGACGGATGGCTGGACGACGACTTGGCCTTTACCAAACCGTGGGGCTTTGCCTTGGACGAGGTCTCGATCCCGACCATGGTCTGGCAAGGGAGTGCTGACCTCATGGTGCCCTTCGCCCACGGCCAGTGGTTGGCCTCTCATCTTCCCCGCGTTTCTGCGCACCTCGAGCAGAGCGAGGGCCACCTGTCGCTCGCTCTTGGTGCAGTCGAACAGATGCTCGACGAGCTCATCGCGGCCGGGACCGATTGAACCACTACGGCCTCGAAGAGACGACGAGAACAGTTTGCGGCGGCCACCATGGATCGGAGGCCGAGTGAGGAGAACACCGGTCCGCGGTTCGGCGTAGCACACCTACCTGAACTGTGACCAGGTACTTCTTTGGTGGTCGGGACCGGCATCGATCCGGTGACCTCGCGCTTTTCAGGCGCGCGCTCTACCAACTGAGCTACCCGACCGCTTACTCTGTTTCCAGAATCGCTCCATCTTGCCGTAAGACACACCGTTGTACCGCACGGCGACGCCGGAGGCGCCCCGGGCGACACGAAGGACTCTTGGACACGGGAAAGCGGACCTGACGGGATTTGAACCCGCGACCTCCGGCTTGACAGGCCGGCGTGCACTCCAGGCTGCACCACAGGTCCCGGTGGCCGGCAAGCAGCAGCCGGTCGGGATGCATTACGACTTCGAGATCCTAGGCGATAACGGGGCCGTCGTCAGCGGGCGTGTGTCCGGCGCCGTGAAGCCCCGCTGGCTTGTCAAGCTGCCCCTCCGTCAGGCCCCGCAAGGATCGCTCGATGCCCTTGGCACCACCAGATGAGAGCTCACGTGGGCAACTGGGTTTCCGCGGTGACAACGGCGAGCACGAATCCGTCGTATCCCTTTATGCCAACTGTTTGAATTGCGGTCGCGCTCACGCGCGGCTCGTTAGCCAGATGGTCTAGGAATCGGCGCATCCCACCGATGTTCGGATCGTCGAAACCTGGCTCCACGATCCCGCCGTTGCGAACAACGTTGTCGACGACGATAAGACTTCCGACGTGCGTCAACTGGAGGGACCAGGCGAAGTACTCCGATGTCGACGATTTGTCGGCGTCGATGAACACGAGGTCGAAGGGCGGTCGATGCTGGGCCACGAGAGTGGGGAGAGTCTCGGCAGCCGGGCCGAGCATGACTTCGACGACGTCCGACAGCCCCGCTCGTGAGATGTTGCCCTGTGCCACCGCGGCGTGACGAGGATCGGCTTCAAGGGTAACTAGATGTCCAAAGGCGGGCAGCGCACGAGCGAGCCAGATAGTGCTGTAGCCGCCGAGCGTCCCGATCTCGAGAATCGCCTGAGCGCGACTGGCTAGCGCCAGGAGATGGAGGAGCTTGCCCTGGTTGGCCGCCACACTTATCGCGGGAAGCCCAGCGTCGGCGCTGGCCTGGAGCACAGCATCCAGAGAGGGGTCAGCGGGAACCAGGAGATCGGTCAAGTAACGGTCGACTGCCGTCCATTGCTCTTGTGTCATACGTCTTCTTACCATCGATGCCCCAGCCGCCATCGAGACCGGCAAGGTGGAGGTCTCGACCACTACGAAATCAAAACAGGGCCTTCGGCCCTAATCAGCCGCCTACCTGGTCGCGTATGCTCAATGGCATGGACCTCAGCGCTTCGTTGTTAGTGGACCGCGCCGGTCTTGACAGGTTGCTCGGGGCGCTAACGGCTCGCGGCTACCGAACCATCGGCCCAGTCGTGCGCGATGGCGCGGTCGTTCAGCGACAGGTTTCCTCCACCGACGACCTTCCCAAGGGCTGGCACGACGAGCAGGCGCCGGGTCACTACCGGCTTAACCACGACGACGACCCTTCGCTATTTGCCTGGGCCGTCGGACCGGGATCTCCGAAGTCGGAGTTCTATCCCGCCCGCGCTCTTGTCTGGCGTGCGACCACGACAGGCGACGTGGTGACAGTTGAGCAGCCGCCGGAGGACGACACCCCGGTCGCACTCATAGGCTCTCGTCCCTGCGAGCTCGCCGGATTGCGCGTGCTCGACCGTGTGTTCGCCGGAGGAGAGATACCGGATCCTCGCTACCGGGACCGGCGAGATGCCTCCTTTATCGTCGTTGCCGAATGTGGCACGCCCGCCGGCACTTGTTTTTGCACCTCAATGGGCACTGGGCCTGGGGTCGGGGACGGAACCGAAGCCGGCTATGACTTGGCGCTCACCGAGCTGACCTCGCCCGACGGGCCCCGATACCTGTTGAGGGTTGGCTCCGACCGGGGAGCCGAGGTGCTCGAGGAAGTCGGCGGTTCGCCGGCTCAGCCGGCCGACTTGGCCGCTCGGGAGTCGGTGCTGCAAGCCGCGGCCGAGCGTATCGAGCGCAAGCTCGACGCCAGCAACGTTCGCCAGCTTCTGGCAAGCAACTTGGGCCACCCGCAATGGAATGACGTTGCGAGCCGCTGCCTTGCCTGCGGCAACTGCACCCTGGTGTGCCCTACGTGTTTTTGCGGCGCGGTCTCCGACACGACAACGGTCGACGGCACCGTCGAGCGACACCGCCGCTGGGATACCTGCTTCGATCTCGCGCACTCGTTAGTGCACACGGGCCCGGTGAGGGCAACGACGTGGTCGCGCTACCGGCAGTGGCTAACTCACAAGCTCTCGACGTGGCACGATCAGTTTGGTACCTCAGGTTGTGTCGGCTGCGGCCGTTGCATCGCGTGGTGCCCAGTGGGCATCGATATCACCGTCGAGGTTGCGGCGATCGCCGCGAGCGACGGGGCTGTTCCCGTGTACATCGAGTCGGGAGGTGACCGGTCATGACCGAGAACATCGGTGATCTAGTGGCGGAGCATCCGCTTTTCAGCGGTTTGCCCATTGACGTGGCCGAGCTGGTAGGTGGATGTTCGCAGAACGTGACGATTGCCACGGGCCAGCTGCTCTTGGAAGAAGGTGAGCCGGCGAAGTCGCTTTACCTGCTCCGCCGTGGGCACGTGGCACTTGAGGTGCACGAGCCCGGTCGTGTGCCTCTGGTCATCGACAGGATTGGTCCGGGGCAAGCCGTCGGATGGTCCTGGATGTTCCCGCCGTACCGGTGGCATTTCGATGCCCGCGCTCTCGAGCCCCTCGGCGCCATCTCCGTCGATGCCGAGTGCCTGCGTAACAAAGCGGAAGCGGACCCGGCTTTCGGTTACCTACTTATGAAGCGTCTCGCGGCAGTGATGCTCGATCGGCTTCAGGCGACCCGGGTTCGGTTGCTTGATGTGTACGGACGCGATGTTGCTCACTGAGGTGGAACCGTCGTTGCGCCCGCTTACGCCGGCGACCTACCGGGTCGTCGCTCGGCGCGTGGAGACCGACGACGTCGTCACCTTGTCGCTCGAGGCCATTTCGGGTTCGAACCTTCAGTTCCGCCCGGGCCAGTTCAACATGCTGACTGCCTTCGGCGTCGGGGAAGTCGCCATCTCGATCAGTAGTGCACCGGGCGCGCCCGGGCCGATAGAGCACACCGTCCGCAACGTCGGTGCCGTGACCAACGCACTTTGTAACGCTGCTGTCGGATCGGTCGTGGGCGTACGCGGCCCGTTCGGCACCGATTGGGGTGTGGACGACCTCGACGACTCGGACGTCGTCATCGTCGCCGGTGGTATCGGTCTAGCGCCGCTTCGAGGCGCCATCAGCTATCTCGTCGACAAGCCCGGACGAACAGGGAAGGTCTTCGTTCTCGTAGGAGCTCGGGAACCGGACCAGATCACCTTCCCGGACGATCTGGAGAGGTGGGAGCGCGACGGGGCGATCGTCAAGATCACCGTCGACGTCGCAGACGCTGGGTGGAAGGGTGCAATCGGCGTCGTCACGACGCTGCTGCCCACGGTCGACTTCGATCCGGCACGGACCGTAGCGCTCGTGTGCGGTCCGGAGATCATGATGCGATTCACCGTCCGCGGCCTCGCCGATCTCGGAGTCGCTTACGGGTCGATTCGTGTATCGCTCGAGCGCAACATGCAATGCGGCGTCGGGTGGTGCGGCCACTGCCAGCTCGGGCCGCTTTTGATCTGCCGGGACGGACCCGTCTTCGCATACAGCGAATCGCTGGAGCGACTGATTTCGGAGCGCGAACGATGAGCCAGTCCACAGTCGTGTCCAAGCCCACCATTGCCGTGTGGAAGTTCGCCTCCTGCGACGGGTGTCAGCTGAGCCTGCTCGACTGCGAAGACGAGCTTCTGGCGGTCGTCGGTGCGGTGCAGATCTCGCAGTTCACCGAGCTCAGCCGCGCGGTAGAAGAGGGCCCCTATGACGTGTCAATCGTCGAGGGCTCGATTACCACCGCCGGCGATGCCGAACGTATTCGGGCGATACGCCAAGCCTCTTCGCTGCTCGTGACAATTGGTGCGTGCGCGACCGCGGGTGGGATTCAGGCACTGAGGAACTATGCCGATGTCGGCGAGTACACCTCCACTGTCTACGCACACCCGGAGTACATCAGCACGCTCGCACAATCGACAGCCATCTCTGACCACGTGCAGGTCGATTTCGAGCTTCGCGGGTGCCCGATCGATCGTTACCAGCTTCTCGAAGTGCTCACTGCCTGTCTCACCGGTCGTCGACCGGTGATTCCTGGTCACAGCGTCTGCCAGGAGTGCAAGGGACGGGGCACAGTGTGCGTGCTCGTCGCTCACGGCACGCCGTGCCTGGGTCCGGTGACGCGGGCCGGGTGTGGAGCGCTTTGCCCGGCAGTCAACCGTGGCTGCTACGGGTGCTTTGGGCCGGCAGACACGGCGAACACGTCGTCGCTCGCCCGGCAGCTGACCTCACTGGGCACGTCGCGGGTTGACGTGTCCCGGTTGTTCCGGACCTTCAATGCCGGTGCGCCGGCCTTTCGCGAGGAGAGCCTCACTTATGACTCACCAGAGACCGGCGGATAACCGCACCGTCAAAGTCGAGGGCCTGGCGCGTGTCGAGGGAGAAGGCTCCCTGCGCGTCGAGGTGCGTGACGGGACGGTCGAGACGGTCGAGCTCGAGATCTTCGAGCCACCTCGGTTCTTCGAGGCATTTCTGCAGGGTAGGCGACACACCGAGGTAACTGACATCGTCGCGAGGATCTGCGGGATTTGTCCGGTCGCCTACCAGATGAGCGCGTGCCTCGCCCTCGAAGACGCCTGCAACGTAACGGTCTCCGACGAGATCGCGACTCTTAGGCGGCTGCTGTACTGCGGTGAGTGGATCCAGAGCCACGCGCTGCACATCCATTTCCTGCATGCGCCGGATTTCTTTGGCTGCGCGGACGCCGTCGAGCTTGCAGCGCTTGACCTACCGGCCGTTCAGCGGGGCCTCGAGATCAAGAAGCTCGGCAACCACATCATGGAGGTTGTAGGGGGGCGGGCGATTCACCCCGTCAACGTCCGCGTCGGCGGCTTCTACAAGGCGCCGGCTCGCGAGGAGATCAGTGCCCTCGCAGAGCCACTTCGCCGTGCTCGCGACGCGGCGCTGACATCGGTCCAGTGGGTCGCCGGCTTCGAATTCCCAGAGATAGAGCTCGATTACCGGTTCGTGTCGCTGCGTCACCCTGATCACTATGCGATCGAGTCCGGACGTATCGCGAGCTCCGATGGAATCGATGTCGACGCCAAAGGCATCGCCGAGCTCGTCGTGGAAAATCACGTCGCGCACTCGACGGCGTTGCACGCCAAGCTGCGTGGAGAAGACACATACCTAACGGGTCCTCTCTCCCGCTACGCACTGAACTCCAGCCAACTGTCGCCCATCGCGCTCGAAGCTGCTGCTGCGGCCGGTCTTGGACCGGTCTGCAACAACCCGTTCAAGAGCATCATCGTGCGAGCAGTGGAGCTGGTGTACGCGTGTGACGAGGCCCTCCGGATCATCGCGGATTACGAGCCTCCCGACCCACCATCGGTCCTGGTTCCTCCGACTGCGGGCATCGGTTACGGCGCGACGGAAGCGCCTCGCGGGATGCTGTTCCATCGCTACGCGCTGGACGACGACGGACTAGTTCGCGCCGCGCGGATCGTCCCGCCGACCTCGCAGAACCAGGAGAGTGTCGAGGACGACCTTCGCCAAGTGGCGCAGGCCAACCTTTCGCTCTCGGACGAGGAGCTGACTTGGCTCTGCGAGCAGACCGTGCGCAATTACGACCCTTGCATCTCGTGCGCTACGCACTTTTTGGATGTGTCGGTTGAGCGCCGGTGAGCCGCCGCGTACTCGTCGCCGGGCTCGGTAACGAGTATCGCAGCGACGACGGCGCCGGACCTGCCGTCGCCGCATATGTGTCGAATGCGGTTTCGGGCGTCGATTCGAAGGTCATCGGCGAGCCGCTCGACCTGATCGGCGCGTGGGATGACGCAGACCTAGCTGTGGTAGTAGACGCGACCCGTTCCGGCGCGCCGACCGGCACAGTTCAGATCGTGGATCTTGGTGGCGGCGAGGACGTCGACAGCTCTGCCGGGCCCGTTAGCTCGCACGGCATGGATCTGCCGCGAGTGTTGCGGCTGGCCA
>Ga0182027_10010504_pt1 | contig 13160 bp, 8 predicted proteins | sample 712E1DmetaG_FD_121300 | JGI IMG/M metagenome (GOLD analysis project Ga0182027, IMG submission 121300) | Permafrost microbial communities from Stordalen Mire, Sweden - 712E1D metaG (Illumina Assembly) | ecosystem: Environmental > Terrestrial > Soil > Wetlands > Permafrost | place: Sweden...
GATATAGTTATTTCTCCTGCTATCGGAGGTATTGTAGTAGGTCAGGAGGTGGCAAGACAACTTGGAAAAATATCAATTTTCGCCGAACGAGAAGATAAAGTGTTAACACTCCGCCGCGGATTCATGATTGAAGAAGGAAAAAAATATCTCGTTTGTGAAGATGTTGTTACAACAGGCGGTTCGGTTTTTGAAGTAATTGAAATAGTAAAAAACGGGGGAGGGATTGTTGCCGGTGTCGGTTATATAGTCGACCGGAGTAATAACAAAGTGCAGTTCGGAGTAGATCAATTCAGTACCCTTCAACTTGAAGTAATCTCTTACACTCCTGAAGAATGCCCGTTGTGTAAACAGAATATTCCGGCAATAAAACCCGGATCCAGAAAAATAAAAACATAAATATCATCTATAGAAAAACAATTCAACAGCTCAACAATTCAACAAAAAACTTAGAACTTATTAATGAAAAAAATCATTATCGCATTTGTTTTCTTATCACTCCCAATAATCGGTCAAATAAAATTTGACGACTATTTTCTTGATAAAACATTAAGACTGGATTTTTATCATACAGGGAATAAAAAATCTGAAACAATTTCTTTTGAAAAGCTTGTTGAAGAAGGTATATGGAGCGGATCTAAGAAAAACCTGTTAGATACATTTCATTACGGAAATTATATGTTGAAAGTATTTGATCCGGTTTCCAATAATCTTATTTATTCCCGTGGTTTTTCTACACTTTATCAGGAATGGCAGACAACAGAAGAAGCTAAAACAGTTACACGATCATTTGAAGGTTCTATGCTATTACCGTTTCCAAAAGGGAAAGTAGTAGTTGAAATTGATAATAGGGACAGAAAAAATAATTACGTTAAGATTTTTGAGAAAACAATTAGTCCCGATGATTACTTTATACTGAAGGAAAAAATAAAACCGTATCCGGATTTTAAGGTTCATTATTCAGGAAATCCTTCAGAGAAACTCGATATAGTTTTACTTCCCGAAGGTTATACTAAAGAGGAAATGGGAAAATTTCATAATGATTGCCAACGGTTGTCAAATGTTTTACTAAATCGTTCTCCATTTAAAGAAAATGAAAATAAAATAAATATTTGGGGAGTTGAAGCTCCTTCAAATGAATCAGGTACGGATATTCCGGGAAAAGGAATCTGGAAAAACACACTGGTAAATTCCGGGTTTTATACTTTTGATAGTGAAAGATATTTAATGACTACAGATTATTTTGCCGTGCGGGATGTAGCGGCAAATGCACCTTATGACCAGATTTATATTTTGGTTAATACCGACAAATACGGCGGAGGGGCTATTTATAACTTTTATTCCGAAACTGCAGTTGATAATGTTAGATCCGACTATATTTTTGTTCATGAATTCGGACATGGTTTGGGCGGACTGGCGGATGAATACGGCAATGATAAAACATATGAAGATATGTATCCTTTGGATACCGAACCCTGGGAACCAAATATAACCACATTGGTAAATTTTGAAAGCAAGTGGAAAAAAATGATTGAACAGGGGATTCCGATACCAACACCCCAGGAAGAGAAATACAACAATAAAATAGGTGTTTTTGAGGGAGGCGGATACGTCGGAAAAGGTGTTTACCGGCCTACAATGAACAGCATTATGAATTCATTTACAACAACTGAATTTAATGAAGTCTGCAAAGACGCATTGCAGCGAATTATAAACTTTTATTCGGAATAAAAACTATATATGGAACAAAAAAAGCTTTACAGAACAATTGAATCAGTCGCTTCTAAAGATTTTACAACCGAAAAAGACTTATTAGCAGACGTTATTACTCAAATAGTAAAAAATGAACAGGTACACTTAACCGGCGGAAGAATTTGGAAATTGGATGAAGTGGAAAAAGCATACAGACTTTTATTCCAAACCGGTCAAATTGATAAAATTAATGAAGATTTTTCTATACCGCTCTATGATTATCCCGCTTTTGAAAGAATTGCTTATCAAAGAACCATTATTGCAGAAGAGACAAATAAAGTACTTCAAAGTAAAGGTATAGATAAATTTTCTGCTGCCGGAGTCGGACGTAAAGTTCGTATTGGCGAAAAACGATATTATGAATATCTTATAGCTGTTAATAGTAATATGATAGATAATGATCTTCAGAATACATTAAATCTTATTGCAACAGTACTTACTTCGAAACTAAACGAAAGATATTTAAGCCAGTCGAGAAAAAGTCTGATTGCTGTTATTGACGAAGCAAGGGAACTGCAAAGAAGTATTCTACCCGAACATGAATATAAATTTAATGCATATGATATTTTTGGAGTAACCATTCCTGCAGATAATGTTGCCGGTGATTTCTATGATTACCTGAAAGTGGGAGAAGGCGAAGAACGCTTGGGAATTGTTCTTGGCGATGCTGCATCAAAAGGATTGGGCGCTGCCGCTGAAGCGATGTATATTTCCGGGGCTTTAAGAATGGCAAGCACTTTCCAGATTAAAATATCTCCGATGATGAGCCGGATGAACACTTTGATCAATAAAATATTTGCCGACGATAAATTCACTTCACTATTTTATGGTGAATTATCAAACGACAAAAAAGGTCTATTTCTTTATGCTAATGCTGGACAAAATCCCCCTATGTTTTATAGAAAAAAATTAAACGATATAGTGCTTCTTGATCCAACCGGTCCGTTATTAGGTCCGGTTCCTAATTCAAAATTTGAAACAGATCATATAAATTTCCGGAAAGGGGATCTGCTTGTAATTTATTCGGATGGTATTGTTGAAGCGGCAAATGATAAATATGAGTTTTATGAAGATAGCAGATTAAGAAAATTGATTTTGCAAAGTGTTGATATGACTCCTAAAGAAATTGCCGCTACTATTCTTGATGATGTAATCAGATTTTCAACAAGCGAAAGTAAATATCAAGACGATAAAACAATAGTTGTAATAAAAAGAAATGGATAGCTTAATTCTGCTTCAAAAGATCTTTGATGCGCGGAGTAGTCGACTCAGTTCAAAGAGCTGTTGATTCCGGAGCGAAAGTTATGTCTGATAAAGGTCTGTTAGTCAATAAAATTGTAATCGCCTAGCCGCGTACTGAAATCTTATGTGAAATGATATAATTAATTTTACAGTTTCAATCATTTTATACACTTCTGTAAATTTGTAAAGAAAAAAATACCCTACTAATATTGACCAACCTCTCACCTTTGACGTCTTTTCAATTCATAACTCATAAAAAAATATCTGTTTCTACTAACCAGGTTTTTTTGTCAATAATTAATTCCTAAATAATTGCTAATCCCCTTCAAAGTATTGACTTAATAATCGGATATTGTTAACTTCTTATTAGATTTATGAGTTGTTGACATACTTTTCTATAGTCGAGTTCAGCTTCACTGAAATCTTTCCTTTCATCGGATTATCTAAACTATAAATACAAACATTAAAATGGGAGTTGTCATGGTAGTTAAACTTATGGACGGAACAGAATTACCTGTAGAAAACCACAAGGTAAGAATAGTTCAGAAATGTGAATTAGTACCTATCGAACGAAGATTGCAAGCAATTAAGGAAGGCGGGTATAATACTTTCCTCTTGAGAAGCAGAGACATTTTCATGGATATGCTTACCGATAGCGGTACCAATGCAATGAGCGATAATCAACTTGCTGCTATGATGGTTTCAGATGATGCTTATGCAGGTTCTGAAAGTTATTACAAATTAGCCGAGGCGGTAGAAGAAATATTCGGACTAAAATATTCAATGCCTGTTCATCAGGGAAGAGCCGCAGAACATTTGATTGCTAAGGTTTTTGTTAAACCGGGTGATGTTATTCCGATGAATTATCATTTCACTACGACAAGAGCGCATTTTGAACTTGCCGGCGGGAAAGTTCTTGAAATTTACGGTGATGAAGCCCTGAAAACTACAAGCGATGTTCAATTTAAAGGCAATCTTGATCTTAAAAAATTTCAGGATGTTATTGATAAATACGGCAGAGAGAAAATTTCTTTTGTAAGAATGGAAGCTACAACCAATCTTATCGGCGGACAACCTTTCTCAATGGAAAACCTCCGTGGTGTAAAAACACTAGCTTCTAAATATAATATTCCAGTAGTAATCGACTGCAGTTTGATCTCAGAAAATGCATACTTTATTCACAGAAGAGAGAAAGGGTACGATAAAAAATCTATTACTGAAATTATTCAGGAAATGATGAGCTATTGCGATTTAATGTATCTCTCGGGAAGAAAAAGCTGCAGCGTACGAGGTGGATTAATAGCTACAAACAATAAAGCATACTATGACAATCTTCTTCCTTTCTTGCCTTTGTTCGAAGGGTTCTCAACTTACGGCGGAATGTCAACAAAAGAAATTGAAGCAATGGCGGTTGGAATAAGAGAAATGGTAGATGTGAATGTTGCAGGAAGTTCTGCCGAAATGATTAAATATTTTGTTGCTAAACTGGTTGAGAAGGGTGTACCTGTAGTTACTCCTGCAGGCGGATTGGCATGTCACGTTGATGCGATGAGATTTGTTGATCATATTCCTCAATTGGAATATCCGGCAGGGGCTCTTACAGCAGCAATTTATCTCATTTCGGGTATAAGAAGCATGGAACGCGGTACTGTTTCAATGGATAGGGATCAAGATGGAAAAGAACTCGTTTCCGATCTTGAACTTGCAAGACTCGCTGTTCCAAGAAGAGTTTATTCTTTAGGGCATATTGAATATGCGGCAGATAGACTAAAATGGTTGTATGATCATAGAACATTAGTCGGCGGACTAAAATTTGTTGAAGAGCCGCCTGTTCTCCGATTCTTCTTCGGCAGAATGAATGCCATCGGGGATTGGGGACAAAAACTTATGGAAGCATATATAAAGGATTTTGGAAATATCTAAACTTCAGAAAATAATCCCGGCTTGCCGGGATTATTTTTATACAGTCTCCCCAACTTGCATCTGCCTTTTTGGTTACTATCAATTACATGAAAAGTCTTTTAATTGATTAATAAAGTTTGTAGGGAAGGGTCTGTGACCCTTCCGCCTTTATTTAATGAAAAGTAGGGTAATAAAAAAACACTTTCAAAATAATTATCTGGACTAAATTCAATTCTCAAATCTGTATTTAAACTAAATTAATTATTGTTTGCAATATTTCGAATACGGAAGGGTCACAGACCCTTCCCTACAATCAATGACTTAAAGTGAAGCTATTGTTGAAATATGTTTTTCAATGTATGATTTATAGATTAAATAGTAAATTTGGATAATCATTTTAATAAGAGATTCAAATGGACTTTAAAGAGGAATACGGCAACTGGGCTTTAGTAACCGGCGCATCATCCGGCATCGGGGAAGAATTCGCAAAAAGATTTGCTGCCTTTGGAATGAATTTAATTTTAGTTGCCCGAAGAAAAGAACGGCTTGAGAAATTATCTCAAGAGCTATCGACAAAATACAATATCACTGTTGTTACGGCCCCCATAGATTTAACTACTGATAATTTTCTTGAAGATCTAAAAAAATATACATCGGATATTGAAATAGGAATATTGGTAAATAATGCCGGTATTGGATCAAATGGTGAATTTATTGATGCAAATCCCGACAAAGAAGCTGAAATGGTAAAGCTCAATTGTCTCGCACCAACCTTACTTACTCATTATTTTGTCAAACAAATGATTGAAAGAAGAAAGGGGGCAATTATATTTCTCGGAAGCGTAGTTGGTTTTCAGCCGACACCATTTATGGCGACTTATTCGGCTACCAAAGCTTTCAATTCTTTTCTTGGCTATGCACTCTGGTATGAACTGAAAAAATATAACATAGATGTTCTTTCATTGAATCCGGGAGGCACAGCAACTGAATTTCAACGACTTGCAAAGTCAAATACCGGACCCCTTCCAAGAACTGTTGAACAGGTTGTTATTACTGCATTAAAAGCGCTTGGTAAAAAACCGGGCGTTGTAGATGGTTTTTATAATAAAGTATTGGCTGTTTCATCACGATTTGCTTCTAGAAAGTTTGTAGTCACTGCGGCAGGCTTCATTGCAAAGTCATTGTATAAAAAGAAGAAAAAATAAATCTGCCTTATCAATCCGGATTCCTAACTCAATTAGAATAATAAATAACAATATCCGAAAAATATCCTTCCTTTTAAGTCTTATTTGATTTGTCCTGTAAAAAATGAATCATAATGAATTTTGATATGTTAATATAAAAAAGACGAAAATAACGACCTTAACTAATTTGAAAGGGAAATAATAATGGAAGAAAAGTCAGTAGATCCCGGTCTGGGTGAAAAATACCTTGGCAATGCTTCGCGGTCAATAAACCCGGACGGCTCATTCAATATAATCAAAAAGGGTGGTACATTATATTATAAAGACTTATATCAATATTTAATAAATATTTCCTGGATTAAATTCTTTCTGATAACATTTGCGGGATATGTTGCGGCAAATACTTTGTTTGCCTTTATATATTATTTCACCGGAGATAATAATCTTCAAAGCACAACCGATCATTCTTTTATTAAAACATTTTATGACGGATTATTTTTCAGTGTGCAGACGTTAACAACCGTAGGTTATGGTGGAATTGTTCCGAGAGGAATATTAACTAATACCATTGCCGCTATTGAAGCGATGACAGGACTTCTCGGTTTTGCCGTTACGACCGGTCTGCTCTATGGACGTTTTTCAAAACCATCAGCCCGGATTTTATACAGTAAAAATATTTTGATATCTCCATACAACAATATAAATGCGCTTGTATTCCGGATAGCCAATCAAAGAAATACAAATTTGATGGAGATTGAGGCTACTGTTTTGTTTTCTTATATTGATCATCATTCAAAAGATCAAATAAAAAAGTACCGGGAACTAAAGCTCGAACGGAATTCTGTTTATTTTTTCCCGCTAAACTGGACTATTGTTCATTCAATTGATAAAGAAAGTCCGTTGTTCGGCAAAACAACGGATGAATTAAAGAAAATTCACGCCGAATTTTTAATTCTCGTTAAAGGTTTTGATGATACTTTCAGCCAGGTTGTCCATTCCAGATATTCTTACAATAATGAGGATATTGTTTGGGGTGGTAAATGGATAAAAGCTTATTCAACGGATGAAACAGGTAAAATTGTTTTTGATCTAAACGACATACATAAGTTTGTGAAAACGGAATTAAATTAATTATTCTATTTTCAATATAATTGGTACCTGTTTTTTGCATTGCTATCGTCATTTAAATTGTTTAAAATATCATTAATAAATAAATCGAATTTCGAAGGTTGATAATTAATCAACGGACATAAACTCTTATAAGTTATTTCGATTCAAGTTTTTTTTGCAAAACCATCATATGAATACTCGCTCATATGAATAATAATTCATAGTTATTTCGCTCTTGAATATTGCAAGGGCCAGTTAATATCCTCTTTTAATTGTTTTGCTGCTTTTAGCGGCCAGTAAGGATCTCTTAAAAATTCACGGGCAAGGAATACAGCATCAGCTTGTCCTGTGGCAATTATCTGTTCTGCCTGAACCGGAGAAGTAATAAAACCTACACCGCCGGTTAATATATCTGCTTCTCTTCTTATTTTATCCGCGAAAGGAATCTGATATCCCGGTCCCGCGGGAATTTTCGCACCTGAAATATTTCCGCCGCTTGAACAATCAATCAAATCAACACCAGCTATTTTAAGTTGTTTCGCCAGGTAAATTGATTCTTCCAAATTCCAACCGTCCTCAATCCAGTCAGTTGAAGAAATTCTTGCAAACAGAGGGACTGATGATGGAATAACATCCCTGACTTCTTGAGCAATTTTAACTGCGAATTTGCATCTGTTTTCAAGACTACCGCCGTATTCATCATTTCGTTGATTAGAAATTGGAGACAGAAATTCATGAATCAGGTAACCGTGAGCCATATGAATTTCAATTACATCAAAGCCCGCTTTTATACTTCTTTCCGCAGCGCTTTTAAATTGGGTGATCACTTTCTGAATTTCTTCTTTGCTGAGTTCTTTCGGACAGGGATAATTTTTCCCAAATGAAATTGCACTTGGAGCAATAGTTTGCCACCCGCCTTTATCTTCCGTAATTTCTCCATTTCCTTTCCAGGGCGAGTAAGTAGATGCTTTTCTGCCTGCGTGGGCAAGTTGTATTCCGGAAAGGCAATTTTGATTTTTAATGAAATCAGTAATTCTTCTGAATCCTTCAACTTGAATGTCATTCCAGATTCCATTATCATCCGGGGTGATCCTTCCTTCCGGTGAGACTGCTGAAGCTTCGGCAATAATTAATCCAGAACCGCCAACAGCACGGCTGCCAAGATGAACTAAATGCCAATCATTTGGAATGCCGTCAATACTTGAATATTGACACATCGGTGAGACAAATATCCTGTTTTTGAATTCGACTTCTCTGATTTTAAGAGGAGAAAATAGTTTACTCATAATATTGCCTGCTTTTTATTTAATTTCATTTTTAATACCTCAATTTACTCCAATACAAAAAGATTAGAAAGTAAGTTCTTTCGCGCCTATAAAATAATTGCGTCAAAAATTTAATTACGTTGAGCGTTAAACGACAAAAGATGTTTGAGCCTGTCCCGCTTGCGGGATTTATTTTGTCGTAGCGAAACGTATTAAATTTTAGCAATTATTTTATCAGCGCTGTTTCTTTTGGTTCTTTTTCCCGCGTACGGGATTAAAAACTTACGTTAAGTGGTACATCCCGCTTGCGTGGAAAAGAACACAATATTAATTAATCCAATAGTGCAGTATATTAGTAACAATTCATGTCATTGGCAGAGCGATATCATAGTATGAATTGGTTATGCCACAGTAGAGTTAGAAATCCTTCCGTAAAGCTTTTAGAGCCATTCTATAAAACAAAGCCATAACAACACATGAAATAATACACACCGGAATCAGCAATTGAAAAAGATTGGCATAATTAAACGGCTTCTTCATCATTACCGATAAAAACAATCCGCTAAGAGGCGAAAAAAGTATTGCAATTAGTATCAGCATAAATAGAATATTAATCAGAAAAGATAAAGTAGCTCCCTGAGAAGAAGACAATCTGATTGCATTCTTTTCTTTATAATTTGCGAACAATCCGCCCATTCCAAAGTTAATTGCGATAATTGCTGCCGCCGCGAAAAGAGTTAAAATTATTGACAATAGTTTAAGATTTAATCCGAGTTTATAATTTGAAAAAAATCCTAAACTAAGACTAATTAATAAAATAATGATGCACGGAAGCCACAACTTTGATCTAATATAATTTGAAATATTAATCGGAGCAGATTTGATTTTCCAGAATGCTTCTCCTTCAAGACTTATAATAGGGAAAATGAACCTGAGTGAAAGGGTTGTAATCAACAAAAGATTGAATAAGAATATTGATAGATAGATCATTGTTTGAAGATAGATATTTCCAAAACCGATAAAATGAATTCCTGTTAAGCTCCATATAAATATTAATGTTAAGAAGAGCAAAATTGCTAAGTGAATCATCTGACCCGGTTCCCTGATGAATACAAGCATATCTTTCTTGAATATTGATTCCGACTGCTTACCCATACTTGATTTATTTTCGAAGGAAATAAATGCGTTTATTTTCTTTCTTTTTGAAATTGAATCAGCAGTTATTTTTTGATTCAACAGCCATGTATTGAAATACCATTTATTGCCCAGCATTAGAGCAATTGAAAACAAAACAACCGACAATACTAATTGCATATAAATAAAAGCAAAAGAGTTTTTAATATTACCCCGGACAATCCAGTATGCAGTTTGGGAGAGCCAGTTATTAGGTAGATATTTAATTATAGACGGAATAAATTCTCCGAAATATTTATCCTTATCAATAAAGGGATTTAATTTCTGTACGGAAGTTATCAGCATCTGTGGAGAGTTTAGATTGAAGAAGAAAATTATTGCAGATATATAACTTATTACAAATGCGGTAATTACATTCTTAATCCCAAAATGACTGGCAAGCTTTATAATATAAAGCAGAATTATTACACCCAGGGAACCTGCACTGAGAATAAACGGGATAAAGTTAAGCACCAGGAATAAAAACGATGCAATACTAAGTTTAAAATAATAAACGTAACCTGCCAGTAATGAAAATAAAATCATTAATAAAGTTGACGAACTGTAAAAGAAGTTATCCATAAACTTCAGGAAAAATATCTTTTGGGGTTCAATTGGTTTTGTAAAAAAGAAAGCAACTTCATCCGATTTATATAGAGTAGAGTAAGACACGATAATATTGCCGACATTGACGGAGATAAAGAAAATAAAAAGAACCATGGAAATAAAACTATGAAGAAGAAAGAGCCCGATATGGATATCTTCAAGCAGGAAGCGGATACATTGCTGTGAGAAAAAAAATGCCCCTACCGCAAAACCGGTGTAAATCAATCCGCTGGCTATATTTCTTAATAAAACTCTAAGATTTAATTTTGTTTCAAGTCGTATATAAGCCAGAAATTTATATTTAAGTATGTGAAGAATCTGCTTCATTAAAGCAAATCTCTATATGTCATTTGTAAGCTGGATAAAGAGTTCTTCAAAATTATGACTCCGCTGATCTTGAAGTTTATGAAGAGTTTCAATTGAATCGTTGAATATGATCATACCTTTATTAATAATAGCTACGCCGGTACAAATTTCCTCAACTACGTTTAAGCTATGAGTCGACATGAAGATAGTTGTTCCGCTTTTCGCTTTTTCTTGAAACAATCTTTTCACATCGAAAGCGCTTTGCGGGTCAAGTCCAACCATTGGTTCGTCAACAATCAATAATTCCGGTTCGTGCAGAAGAGAGGAAGCAATAACAATACGCTGTTTCATTCCTTGAGAATATTCTTCCGTTCTTTTATCAATCCATGATCCTATTTTAAGGATATCCGATATTTCTTCAATTTTATTTTTCAGAAATTCTTTAGAAAGATTATATAACCCGCCTGAGAAATAAAGATATTCCTTCCCGCTAAGTTTGTCGTAAATAAACGGCTGGTCGGGGATATACCCGATTTTCATCTTGGATTCAATCGGATGTTGCCATACGTTAATACCATTAAGAAGAATATTACCGTTTGTAGGAGTGAGCAATCCGGCTATCATTTTAATTGTTGTAGTTTTACCTGCTCCGTTAGGACCAAGAAATCCCAATAGTTGACCTTTTTCTACAGTAAGCGAGTCAATATTAACTGCGGAAAAATCACCAAACTTTTTATTCAGTTTTATTAAATCAAGCATAGGTTCGGGAATAATAATTAAGAAGTCAGATTTTTATTTTCTGTATATCTTCAAGAATAAGTGTTGTCAAATCAACGTCATTTTGTTCATAAATGTTAAATATTCTTTCTTCTTGATTTTTAATTGCAGAGTAAAGAATTTGTTTGGCCAAAATACCGTTACGGATATCGTTATCCATCAGATTGCTGAGCCGGGAGAAAATATCAAGCATTTCCTGTAAAGCCCCTTCGTCGAAAGTATAACCGTTTTTTTCTGCCATGTTTACCGCAATGCCAAGCAATTGACGGGGTGAATAGTCATCAAATTCAAAAATATTAGGGAAATATGCCGTAAGTCCGGGATTATTTCTGAGAACAAGATTCATTTCAATTGGGTTACCTGATAATATCAACACGAATTTCCCGTTAAAGTCTCTAAGTCTCTTTAAAATTGTTTCAATTGCTTCCTGTGCATATTGGTTGTTATCATTAAACAGGGAATAAGTATCTTTTATATACAGGATTCCCCCTAAAGCCTGTTGAATTATCTTATCTGTTTTTATTGCTGTTTGTCCCTGATAACCGGCAACTAAATCAGATCTGTCAACTTCAAGCATTTGTCCGTTGCTTAATATTCCAAGTTCTTTATAAATTTTACAAACTATTTTTGCCACGGATGACTTTCCGGTACCCGGATTTCCGATATATATAGAATTGAGATTGCGATTAAATGCCTGAAGGCCGCGTTCCTTCTTAAGCTGTGATATTTTTGAAAAGTTAATAAGTTTGAACAAATCCAGTTTAACCTTATCAAGATTGATAAGCATATTTAATTCGTTTATATATTCCTGAAGTTTAAGCGGGTCGCCTTTAACCTGAAATTGTTTTGCTTCAATATCACGGTTTAATACTTCATTTATATCAATCAATTCAACTATATTGGCTTTTTCTTCGGTTCTTTCTTCAAGAGGAATGTCGGAAAGTCTAAGAAGCATTTTTTGTTTTACAGTTTCCAATATATTACGGACAATTCTGGCATTTCCAAATTTCTTATCTCTGTTTTTATAGAGTTCCTCAAAATGTTTTTGAAGTCTCTCTTCGGCTTCTTTAGTAATATTTTTCTTTTCCCGTTCAAGTGAGCGTTTAACAATTTCACTAAGTTCGTCAGGGGTGTAGTCATCAAATGTAAAAGATTTGCTGAATCTTGATTGAATGCCCGGGTTACTAGCTACAAATCCGTTCATTTCATCAGTATAACCGGCAGCAATAACGATGAATTTACCGCGATCGTCTTCCATTCTTTTAAGCAAAATATCTATTGCTTCTTTACCGAAATCATTCCCGACATCATTTTTCTTTATCAATGCATAGGCTTCATCGATAAAGAGCATACCGCCTACCGACTTATCAATTAATCCGGTTGTTTTTTCGGCAGTTTGTCCTACATAACCGGCGACCAGACCCTGGCGGTCGGTTTCAATCAGGTGACCTTTTTTCAGAATACCGAGTGCAGAATAAATACGTCCGAATATTCTTGCCACTGTTGTTTTTCCCGTACCGGGATTGCCGAGGAATAATATGTGTTCATTAAATATTTTTTTAATATCCTCACCCTGTTCATTTAGATAGCGGGCGAGTTTTACCATATCAATAATTTCTTTTTTCAGATTCTTAAGACCAACCAGGTTTTGAAGATCGCTTAACGCATCAGCCAGAGTATCTTCATTAATCGGTATTCTAATTTCTTTTTCAGAACTTTTTGCAAAGACTGCATTAAATATATCGGCAGTAAATGTTGTTATCGCTTCTTTAGTTCTCAAATATTCAGGAAGTTCAAGACAGGTTTTACTCAAATTAAGTTTTGCTTCTTCAAATATTTTTCTAAC
>Ga0182027_10010505_pt1 | contig 13160 bp, 7 predicted proteins | sample 712E1DmetaG_FD_121300 | JGI IMG/M metagenome (GOLD analysis project Ga0182027, IMG submission 121300) | Permafrost microbial communities from Stordalen Mire, Sweden - 712E1D metaG (Illumina Assembly) | ecosystem: Environmental > Terrestrial > Soil > Wetlands > Permafrost | place: Sweden...
ATACTGCAATGCGTCGGATCGAGGGACATCTCGGCCGGCAACGAACATTGCTCGGCAATATGCTGCATGCAGGCGGCAAAGGATGCGATCATCACCCAGGAGCACTTGCCGAAAGCGAAGTCCACCATTTTCTACATGGACATACGCGCATACGGCAAGGGTTTCGACCGGTTTATCGCCAAGGCGCGGGATCGTCACGACACGACGCTTATCAACGGCCGCATCGCATCGGTTGAAAGCGATCCCGTTACCAACGATCTGGACATACGGTACATAACGCAGGACGGAAAGGTTTCGTCCAAGAAATTCGACATGCTCGTGCTGTCGGTCGGCATGCAACCGTCGGTCTCGTCCATGGCGGCCGCCAATAATCTGCATGTCCGGCTCGACTCGGCCGGTTTCGTAAGCGTTGACACAATGGAGCCCGTCACTACGAGCCGCGCCGGCATCTTTGCCTGCGGCAGCGTGAGCGGCCCCAAAGACATACCGGAATCGGTCATGGAGGCGAGCGGGGCGGCGTCCGCAGCCGCATCCACGATGGGCGATCTTGAGGTCAAGCAAATAAAGGCGGACCTTCCTATTCAAAAAGATCTCCGCGGCGAACCGCCCAGAATCGGCGTGTACGTATGCCGTTGCGGCATCAACATCGCCTCGGTGGTGGACGTGCCGTCCGTGGTACAATACGCGCAAAGCCTGCCCGGCGTGAAATTCGCCGGCGAACTCATGTTCTCCTGCGCGCAGGATTCACAAAAAGCAATCAAGGCCGCCATCGAGACTCACAAGCTTAACAGACTCGTGGTTGCTGCCTGCACGCCGCGTACGCACGAACCGCTGTTTCAGAATACCCTGGAGCAAGCCGGCGTCAATCCGTACCTGTTCGAATTCGCCAATATCCGCGAGCACTGCGCCTGGGTGCACCAGAAAGAGCCTGCCAATGCAACGCGCAAGGCGTGCGACCTGGTGCGTGCCTCTGTTGCTAAGGTAAAGTTGGCAGCGCCGCTGTACAGGAAGAGCATGGGCGTTACCAAAGGTGCGCTTGTTATCGGCGGCGGCCTGGCAGGAATGACCGCGGCGCTTGACCTTGCAAATCAGGATTACGACGTCACCATGCTGGAAAAGAGCGGCGAGCTTGGCGGCAATTTGCTGCATGTCCGGTCAACACTATCCGGAAAAGTAACGAGGCCGGAGCTTGCGGGCTTGATCGAAAAAGTGACCGTTCACGCGAAGATCAAGACGCACTTTAACGCGAGAATCAAAAAAGTCTCCGGATACGTCGGCAATTTCCACACCGAGCTCGAGGGCAACGGTGCACCAATCGATCACGGCGTGGTGATTGTTGCCAGCGGGGCGGACGAGTTTCAGCCAGCAGAGTATCTTTATGGCAAGGACGACCGGGTGGTCACCCAGCGCCGTCTCGAAGAGATGATATTCGCGGAATCCGAAAATTCACAGACTGTGTCGGATAAACCGCACTCTGCAATCTCCAATCTAAAATCCGTCGTGATGATCCAATGTGTGGGCTCACGCGATGATAAACGCGACTATTGCAGCCGCGTATGCTGTTCAAACGCGCTCAAGAATGCTATTGCAATAAAGGAACAGAACCCGAAGACCGCGGTGTACATTCTGTTCCGCGACATACGCAGCTACGGTCTTCGCGAGAAATACTACCGGATCGCGCGCGAAAAAGGCGTGATTTTCATCCGGTTTGAAAAGGACAAGAAACCCGAAGTAACGAACAAGGGTGGAAATCTGGTTGTATCGGTCAAGGACACCATTCTGGGAAAAGCCGTTTCGATAAGACCGGATCTTCTGGTCCTTAGCGCAGGAATCGTTGCCAATCCGGACAACAAGGCGCTGTCGCAATTCTTTAAGGTGCCGCTGGAACAGGACGGATTTTTTCTCGAAGCGCATGTCAAACTTCGTCCCGTTGATTTTGCGACCGACGGCGTGTTCGTATGCGGCCTGGCGCATTATCCCAAGGACATCGGCGAGACCATTGCGCAGGCGCGCGCGGCAGCAGGACGTGCGGCCACCATACTTTCGAAAAAGTCAATCGAATCCGAGGGGAAGATATCAAGTATCCGGCAGGAAATGTGCAGCGGGTGCGGGGCTTGCGTGGCCGTATGCGCATACGGTGCTGCGGAACTGGACCCGGTGAAAGGAATTGCAGTTGTCAACGAGGCGCTGTGCAAAGGCTGCGGCGCATGCGCGGCCTCGTGCAGGGCCGGCGCGATAGATTTGAACGGGTTCAGAAACGAACAGATATTGAGCATGCTGAATACGATTTAGGAAATACCTCACCGCAAAGGCGTAAAGGGCGCGGAGACGAACGCAAAGGTAAAATAGAGTTTAGAAAAGACGAAAATGGTGATAGGTGCCTAGGCATTGGCAAAAACTATTCCTTTTCTTTGCGTTCTTTGCGCCTTTGCGGTGAATATTCCAGTCTGATTGAGGAGAATGACGTGGCAAAACCGACCAACAACAGTGAACCGACCATCGTCGCCTTTTTGTGCAACTGGTGTTCCTATGCCGGGGCGGATCTTGCCGGCGTGAACAGAATGCAGTATCCGGCGAATGTGCGCGTGATCCGCGTGCCGTGTTCCGGACGGGTCGATCCGCTCTATATTATCAAGGCGCTCCAGGAAGGGGCCGACGGCGTTGTGGTATCAGGCTGCCATCCGGGCGACTGCCATTACATCAGCGGGAACCTGGTTGCGCGCAGGAAATTCGCTATGCTCAAGAGCTTTCTCGAATATCTGGGAATTGAACCGGAGCGCGTGCAGTTTTCCTGGGTTTCGGCATCGGAAGGCGGCAGGTTTGCCTCGCTTATAGAAAAAGTGGTAGACGACGTTCGGAAGCTTAGGACGCCACGGAAGATCGTGAAAGAAGAAACGATCACAGCAAACGTTCGTTAGCGCAACGTTGATAGCAAGAGAGAAGTACCGATGCAGGACGCAGAAAAGAAAATGAAAACAGCGGCGAAGAAACTCTTCGACGATAAGAAGGTCGACGTTATCGTCGGCTTTCGCAAAGGATCTCGTGCCAATTCGTCGCGGCCCTATTTTGCGCGTAGCGCAGCCGACGTCGAAAATCTTGTCTGGAACGGTTTTTGTACGGCGAATCTGGCCGCTTTTTTGCCCGGGCTTTTTGAGAAGCCGGCCCGGCCCGAAGACGGGTACAAGCCGCCCCGCATTGCCGTTATCGCCAAAGGGTGCGACAGCCGGTCTGTGGCAGGCCTTGTCAAGGAAAACCAGGTGCCCAGGGCGAATGTCATTGTTATCGGCATGCCGTGCAACGGCATGACAGCCGCCGTAAAAGGCGCACAAGTAAAGAAAGACGAAATCGGTCGCGCCTGCCTTGAATGCGTAAGCCCCATGGTCAAGGACGCAGACATCAGCATTACCGGCGAGAGCCGGAAGCCGGCAAAAGGTGGCTATGCGCGCGTCAAGGCATTTGCGGCAAAGTCTTCCGAAGAACGGTGGAAGGCTTTTGTCAAGGAGATAGCAAAGTGCATCCGGTGCAATGCCTGCCGTGAAGCGTGCCCCAACTGCTATTGCAAGGTATGCTTTGCAGACCAGAAGAAGCCCGCCTGGGTGTCGCCCGCAAACGAGCTGTCGGAGACCATCGCCTTCCACATGGGCCGGATGTTCCATCAGGCCGGGCGCTGCGTCGAATGCGACGCATGCGTCAATGCCTGCCCCATGGGAATAGACCTGCGCCTGTTTACACAGAAGCTCGCGCAGGATGCTCACGACCTGTTCGGCAGCGTTCCGGGAATTTCCGGCGACGAGGCGCCCATGCTCAACATGTTTAAACAGGACGACAGCGAGTGTTTCATTACCGATCCGGAGGAGAAATAGAGTGCAATCCGTCGCGCTGGATATCAAAAACCTAAGGAAATTCACGGCAGCATTGCTCAAGCTTGGTACGGTGCGCGGTCCGGTCCATTCTCCGGCCGGGGTTGTGCTTGCGGATATCACCACGCAAAGCGATCTGGCTCTGGAGTACGAGAATTTCAAGCTGCCTCCCAAGCGGGAGTTCTTTCCACAATGTGAGGAAATCACCAGGTTCGACGCAAGCGGCGTGCGGGAAGTGCCGGTAAGCGGCGCGGCCGACGTCATTTTCGGCGTTCGCCCGTGTGACGCGCTTGCGCTCTCACACCTCGACAGAGTCTTTACCGACGACAAATATACAGACCCCTATTACAGCAAACGCAGAGGTGCGGCGCTCTTGATTTCGCTCGCATGCAACAAATCCGAGGCGGCATGCTTTTGCACGTCCACGGGCGGCTCACCGTCCTCGAAACAGGGCGCCGACATCATCGGGTTCAATCTGGGCACCGTGCTCCTGCTGGAGCCGGTGACCGCCAGAGGCCAGGCTTTTGTGAAGAAGAACAAGAGCCTGTTCCGCGACCCCTCGGCAAAGGAACTGCAAAAACGCGAGAAACAGGAAGCGGATGTTGCCGGACAAATACCCGGTGTTGCCGTGCAACAGGCTCCCGCAGCGCTTTCCGGAAAATCCGATCCTGCCTTCTGGGAAAGCATCGCGGAGACGTGCCTGAGTTGTGGTGCATGTACATTTTTATGCCCCACCTGTCACTGTTTCGATTTCAACGACCGCACAAAGCGCGATGCCGGAAGCAGGCTGCGCGTCCACGACGCGTGCATGTTCGCCTCCTTTGTCCGCGAGGCGTCGGGCCATAATCCGCGCGGCAAGAAGGGTGAGCGCATGCGTCAGCGCGTGATGCACAAGTTCTCGTATGCGCCGGAAAATTTCAACACGGTATTCTGCGTCGGCTGCGGCCGGTGCGTTACCGCCTGTCCAAGCAACATAGACATTCGCGAGACGCTTTCCAAGGTGACCGCATGAACACTGCCGCAAATCCGTATGTTCCGTACAAGGTCCGTGTCGAGAAGGTAACCGTCGAAAACGACGAAAAAGACCTCAAGACATTCCGCTTTGCCTTCTGCGACAAAGCCGACGAGCAGAAGTTTGCCCACAAATGCGGCCAGTTCGCCATGCTGCATGTTGCCGGCGCCGGGGAAATTCCCATCGGTATCGCGTCGTCTCCTCTGGACAAAGGGTATGCGGAGTTCACCGTAAAACGCTATTCGACCGGTCTTGTCACCACGGCGCTGCACGACATGGCCGAAGGCGACACCATGGGCTTGCGCGGGCCGCTGGGCAACAGCTTCCCGCTGGAAAATCTCAAGGGAAAGAACCTCCTCATCGTGGGCGGCGGGTTTGCGTTTACCACGCTCCGGGCAACTATCCGCTACTTGCTGAACGACTCTGTGCGCAAGAACTACGGGACAATCACCGTTATCTACGGCGCACGCAGTCCGGGCGAACTGCTCTACAAACAGGAACTTTCCGAGTGGCAGCGGCGCTCCGATGTTGCTACCCATGTAACCGTCGACAAGGGGGACGCTTCGTGGAAAGGCCGCGAAGGATTCGTGCCGGCCGTGGTAAGTCAGGTCGCGCCGAGTTCCGCAAATGCCCACTGTATCGTGTGCGGACCGCCCATCATGCTCAAGTTCACCATGCCCCCGCTCCTGCAACTCGGGTTCACGCCCGAGACCATCATCACCTCCCAGGAACGCAGAATGAGCTGCGGCATTGGGAAGTGCGGCAGATGCAACATCGGCCCCAAATACGTGTGCAAGGACGGCCCGGTGTTTACGTATGCTCAGATGATGGAAATGGAGAAGACGGGGAGCTGAGGCGGCGATACTGCGAAATCAGACTCGCTGGCTCCTTATCGGCAACAGTTTCCCTGAAGTCCGCTGCACGCTGTCGTTTGGCTCACCGCTATGGGTCATCTGTTTACAAAGATCTCGCTTCGCACGTTTTCACTTCGTTGTCTCGCGCTGTTGCTCCTCACGCACACCGCTTTTTCGCAAGCGTTCCTTACTCCCGGCCGCCACAAGATCACCTTTACAAGCCGGTGCGATTCCACGTCGCAATCCGCGTACCTTATCGTTCCAAAACGTCTACCTCAGGAATCGTTTGCGTATCCCATTGTGGTTGCCCTTCATACCTGGAGCGCGAACCTTGAACAGCGCGACATGTACGGGGAGCTTGAGCGCGAAGCGCAAACCCGCGGCTGGCTGTACCTGTTCCCCGATTTCCGCGGCGTGAACGATCATCCGCTGGCCTGCGGGTCCGACGCGGCGTGCCGCGATGTTATGGACGCATTGGACTGGACAGCGGCGCATTTCCCGTTGGATACTTGTCGCATTTACCTTGCGGGAATGTCGGGCGGCGGGTACATGGCAATGCTCGTGGCTTCGCGGTTTCCCGAACGCTGGACAGCGGTGAGCGCATGGGTCGGCATAAGCGATCTGGTTTCGTGGTACGGGATGCATGCCGACCGGCAATACGGACGCGACATGCGGCACTGCTTCGGTGGCGCGCCACAAGAGCGCCCGGAGGTCCGTGCTCAATACGAATCGCGTTCCCCGCTGGGCCGGCTCGCGGCCGCAAAGGATGTCGCTTTCGATTTTGCCGCCGGGCGCGACGACGGTCACGGGGTCAATCCTGTTCCTGTAAGTCAAACACTGGCGGCATTCAACGCCGTCGCCGCCGCCGCCGGGGCGGTTGCCGTTTCCGATGGGGAAATCCGGCAGCTCAGCGCGTACGGGGGGACGCTTGATCATCCGCAGCCTTCGGATACGGCGCACGACCCGCTCTTTGCCCGGCTAGTATTTCTTCGGCGCTTTGCCGGCAATTCGCGTGTCACCATTTTTGACGGCGGGCACGAGTGGATTCCCCGCGCAGTGGCCGAATGGCTGGCCTCCCACACGGGGCGTGCGTCCAACCCAATCCGCAATTGAGTGATTTCCCCGGCCCCTGTGCCCCGGGCACTAATCGGAATCGCCTTTCTTTCGCACGGTTCCACCGATCGCACAGCCGCGCTGGCCGCCTGCCGGGTTTTCTACCGGAAAACACTTTTGTGGACAGGATATAGACAAACTGGACGCGAAAGCATATATTAAAGGTAGACATTCCGTACTGCCTGTACAAATCTTCTCCGGCTTCCACTTTATCAAAGGAGCATATGTGAAACGGTTGCCGCTATGGGTCCTTGGCTTCGCGCTCGTTGTTTGTTTTCAGAACCCCTCGGAAGCCCAGAACCTTCAGCACAATCTCGTTGCGTCCTGGTCCTTCGATTCCGCTTCGGGCAACACCTTTTACGACGTCACCGGACACGGGTACAACGCATCCTGGACGGGAACGGGCGTGAGCCAGGGCCAGGGAGTTGTGGGCAAGGCGCTGCGGTGTACCGGCGCAAGCTACGAATTGACTGTATCAAATTCGCAGGACAGCTTTGCGCTTAACCAGATCACCGTTGAAGCGTGGTACAACACCGACACCGCAATAGGTGCATTCATTTTCGATTACCAGTGGGTCGAATCGGGCGTTTACAACGGATATGGCTTGTACACCGACGCCAATAATGAAGCAGTGTTTGCGGCTGCCAATAGCGGAAGATACGCGTGGTACGAGGCTGTTTCGACAACGCAAATTCTTGCCGGGAAATGGTACCACATCGTGGGCTCATACGATGGAACCGCCTTCAAGATTTACGTGAACGGCAACCTCGAAGCGACCACGCCGTATTCGGGCAGCATCGGCTACCCGGTTGCGGCCAACGCGCGCATTGCCTGCCAGAGGCTCATGGACGGCACGCTACGGCTTTTTGACAAAGGGAGAATTGACGAGCTTCGGCTGTATAATTACGTGCTTTCCGCCGATACTATCAAAGCGCACTATGCGGTGGGGAAGCCGCCCTCGCCGGTTTTGGTCGCCTGCTCGCCCGATCCCACCTACAACCGTCGGCCCCTTTTCCGCTGGCTGGCAAACACCAAGATGCCGGTTTACAGGTTGCAAATAGATACGGTACGCACGTTTGCAAACCCCATAATATCCATACCGCTGTCCGACACATCATACGCACCACTTGTCGACCTTCCCATGAAAACAATCTTCTGGCGCGTGTCAAACGACGCGGATACCTCGACCTGGTCGCCGGTATCGTCGGTGACAATTCTTGATCCGTCAACGCCAATCCTTATCCCGTACACGCCCGATCCCACGCTCAACCGCCGGCCGACGCTCCTGTGGCATGCGGCAAACGTGTCATCGTCGTACACGGTCCAGGTCGCCACCGGCCTCGGGTTTGCGTCGCCGCTCATCTCCGACATCGTTGTCGACACATTCTACCGACCGCTCGTGGACCTGCCCATCGGGCGCATACTCTGGCATGTCAAGTCCACGGCCGGAATGCAATACTCCCAGACCGACACATTCACCGTCCAGAACGACTCGGTTCCCCTCCTGATCCCTATTACGCCCGATTCGCAGACCAACAGGCGTCCCGCATTTGCGTGGCATCCCGGGGTCGGCGCTTCGTCGTACCGGATCCAGGTTGACACGATAGGAAATTTTGCCGGTCCGCTCATTTCACTGCCGCTTGCCGATACAACGTACGTTCCCCAGGCCGACCTGCCCTTGGGCAGGCTGCTGTGGCGGGTGAGTGCGAACTTCAATTTCGGCAGCTATTCGTCGGTGGACACATTCTGGATAGTTCCCCCCGCCGGGGTCACGGAATTGCCGAAAGCTGTGGACCCCGACCGGGTCACGGTGCTGTCTAATTCCCAGAGCCGGGGGCTTTCCGTGGGATTCTGTATGCCTGCGCAGGGACGCGTGCTTTTCGAATTGTATTCTCCGACAGGCAGGCTTGTTGCCCGGCTTTACCAGGGCACGGCGGCAACAGGGTATCACACGCTGAGTTTGAGAACCTCGGGCAACGGTGTAATGGTCGGCCGCGGCGCTTATATCCTCCGTTGCCGGCTGGGGGAGATCGAACTTACCAGCGAGGTCCTTATCGCAAGGTAAAATCAGGTCCCCGCCTCTGCCGTGCGCCGGGCAGGACTGCAGGGCGCGACGCGTGCTGGGCGGTGCGCCCATCCAGCCAATCTATCTGAGGGAACTCAGCCGAGCGTCTCGCAAACAATTCTACGCTTTTCCCCGTTTTCTTTAATATATTTATGGATGGGCAGGGGGGGGGGAGAACTGCCCGCCACCAGTATTTCAAATGCTTGTCCATATCGGACACGGCATCTCGCGATCTTCCCCTTGTATCCTGCAGCACCTTGAGCGTGAACAAATTAACTGAATTGGTGGAGGTTGAATGGGGTCATTTTGAGGCACGATTCAGAGCGCAGATTAATCGGTTAATTGCAAACCCAAAAGGGGGAGTTCATGTTTGCAAGAAGGTTGGTGATCGCTTTTCTGCTGTATGCGATGGTATCATCGTTTGCAACTTACGCGGAGACCTATGTTCCCGATCCCACGGTTAGGCTCAAAATAAACCTTGGCTCAATGCCCTGGAAGTTTACAAGAGGCGATCCCATCGGCGCGTCGACCACGACCTTCAACGATGCGGCATGGAATACCGTCGGCATTCCGCACACGTGGAGTGACACCCTATCATTTCTGAATCAGGCTGCCGGAGGCCCGGGGCCCGGCTACGACGCATCAACATGGTACAGATGCCATTTCACGCTCGACAACGCCTATTCGGGCAAGAAAATATTTATTGAATTCAGGGGAGCGGGAATCGGCGCTGCGGTGTACATCAACGGCACTTTTATTCCGGGCAACAGTGCCTATAACCCCACTGCCACTCACGTGATCGCGTTTATTCCGTTTATCGTTGATATCACACCCTATGCACAATTCGGGACAACCGAAAACGTTCTTGCAGTCAAAGTGAGCAGCGCGGGCGGTTTCTACAGCGACCCCGGGTTTGCCGAGAATTTCAAATACGGCATGGGTTGCAACGGGCTTTTTAGGCCCGTGTACATGTACGTATGCGACAAGGTGTACGTTCCGGCCAACGTATACTCTGTTGTCAACAACTGGGGTACGTATGTGGCCGCGGTGACGGCAACCGCAGCCTCGGCCGACGTGCGCATCCTTACGCATGTGAAGAACGAGAGCGGCGCCGCGGCGGGCGTGACCCTTACAACCAAGATCGTCGATTCGGCGCACACGGTTGTCTGGACCCAGGACCAGACGCAAACGATTGCGACGGACTCAGCGTATATCTTTGATCAAACCGCCACTGTTACAAATCCGAATCTCTGGTATCCTGCCAACAGCATTTACGGAAGGCCCTATCTGTACCGCGTTTACCACATTGTCAAGGTTGGAACCAAGGCTGTCGACGTATTCGAAAGCCCCCTTGGCATCCGCGTCATTACCTGGACCGCCGACTTCCCGGTTATCAACGGTCATCCCCATTACGTCTGGGGCGGCGCTTCCCGGTACGATTATCCGGCTCTGGGCTGCGCCCAGACCGAAGAGCAGCAATGGCGTGATGCCAAACTCATGGCCGACATCGGCGGCAGCCTGTGGCGGCCGGGACATGCCACTGCCAGCGGCGAATTCACCGAGGCGTGCGACCAGTTCGGCGTTATGATCATGCAGCCCAGCGGCGACATCGAAGGTACTCTGGCAAACCCGTCGGCCTACCAGGCTGGCATCAAGAAGGAACTTCACCGGGACATGATAATCCGTGACAGGAACAATCCATCGATCCTCGGGTGGGAAGTGAGCAACGGTCCCTTTTCCGCCACGCTTGAACAGGATATCCGGAAGAATATCGACAGCGTCTGGGATCCGGTGCACACCCGCGCCATGTCCGACAGGGGGTACTGGGCGGCGGTTCCCTCGGCCCAGGCGGGGGTGGCGAGCGTGGTCGCCTGCTCGTTTACAGGATGCGAGATTGCGTTTCACCAGCAGTACCCTGCCATTCCGTCGTGGGGCGCGGAATCGTGGAACTATGACGCCAGGGATTTCCGGTTCAACTACGACAACGAGATCACCTATGCCAGCTCCTACATTCAGAACTGGAAGAGCAGCAAGCAGGCGAAATGCTTCGGCCTTGTCCAGTGGTACATGGCCGAGACGCCGGGTGAGGACGGCATCGGGCGGTCGTTCGGAACGTCCATGATGGACTGGAACCGTATTCCCAAAATGTTGTACTGGATATACCAGGCGTGCTGGATGAATTATTCGGTAAAGCCGGTTGTCAAGCTGGCGCACCATTGGAACCGCGCCGGCGCCATAACGGAAAACGCATTTTCCAATTGCCCGAGCGTTCGGCTGCTTATCAACGGGACGTCCCAGGGAACCAAAGTGCCTTTCCCCGACTCAACGAACGACAACACGCTCCTGCCGCGTCAATGCCAGTGGAACGTGAACTGGGCTTCCGGAACGGTGCGCGCCGAAGGTTTGGACGCGGGCGGCAACGTTGTGTGCTTCGATGAGAAGAAGACCGCGGGCGCACCGGACCACGTTCAGTTGACAGTAGCGACTCCCATCGTAAAACCGTGTTATGGGGACACCTTCAAGATTTATGCAAACGGTTCGGACGCGGCCTTTATCCTGGCCACCATTGTGGACGCGCAAGGTAATTGGTGTCCAACGTCGAGCCCCAATGTCACCTTCAGCGTGTCCGGCCCGGGCAATTACCGCGGCGGCGCGGACAACAACATCTCGGCGGGCGGCCAGTTTGCACATTCTCCGGGCGACCACGAGCTCACCGCGGAAGGCGGCATGTGCAAGATCGCGGTTCGGTCAACGTTTACAGCAGGGACAATCACGGTTACCGCCGCCTCGCCGGGCATCGCCGGCGGAACCGCATCGTTTGCCACGCTGCCGGTACCGCCCATTCCATCGGTGTCGGTGATCGGACCGGTCAAAAAACGTTCGCCCTCTGCGGCGGCAACCGTGCAAATGGTGATGGCAGGTCGGGTGCTCAGGTACTTCCTCAACCTGCCGGCGCTGGTGTCGTTCGACGTGATTGACGCAAGCGGCAAAATCGTGAGGCATGTGGAGCGTTTCAAACAGTCGGAGGGTTGGCATCCGCTTGCGCTTGTGAGCGGGCTGTCCGGTGCAAACGGCAACGGCGTGTATCTGGTTCGCTGCGCCGTGGACGGAGGGAGCACGTTTGTAAAGCGGGCGGTAGTGCTGAGATAAAGAGTTCTTTGTGAGGGAAGTTTCCCCCTGGCTTTAGCCCGCGCCGCGCGCGGTCTTCCGGCGCTTTCCGCCCTTCCTATTGGGCGGGCGCATGCCCTCCTGGGTAACCCCCAAGGGCGAGCGGTTGCGAGAATCAAGCAGTTGTGTGGGGGTACCCGCGGGGAGCTGTGGACAAATAATTGCTGAATTCTCTAACAGGAATGGTCTGGATTGTTCTTACAAAAATGGGGGGAGAGGTTGGTATGAAGAACAGAATTGCGTTGGTTGCGGCGATTGTTGCCGGTATCGCGTTTTCGTTGTGCACGGCGGAAACGTATGTTCCGGACCCGAGCGTCAGGCTCAAGATCAATTTGGGCGCCACGCCGTGGAAGTTTAATATCGGCGATCCGGTAAACGCGCAAACCGCGGCGTTCAACGATGCGGCATGGACCACCGTGGGCATCCCGTACACATGGGCCGACATGCAGTCGTTTCTCAACATGGCCTCGGGCGGCCCGGGCAACGGCATCGGTGCCGTCGCCTGGTACCGGAAGCACTTCACGCTTGATAATGCATACGCCAACAAGAAGATATTCGTGGAATTCGAGGGCGCGCATGTGGGCGCGCAGGTGTGGATCAACGGCACTATGATAAAAACCAACAGCGCATACAACCCGAGCGCCACCCACGTGATCGGGTTTGAACCCTTTATCGTGGACATCACGTCCAATGCGGTGCTAGGGGGAGCGGACAATGTTCTTGCGGTCAAGGTAAGCAACGTTGAGGGCTTTTATACCTATCCACATTTTTCGGTGGAATTCAAGTACGGCATGGGTGACGGCGGTTTGTTTCGGCCCGTGTGGATGCACGTCACCAATAAGGTCTATGTTCCGGCCAACGTGTACTCGGTCGTCAACAACTGGGGTACGTATGTGGCAGCCATGACTGCCACCGACGCTTCCGCGGACGTGAAGATCCTTACGCATGTCCAGAACGCGAGCGGTGCCGCCGCAACCGTGACCCTTACCACAAAGATCGCGGAGGCCGCCTCCAATACGGTGGTTTGGAGCGGGGACCTGACCCAGGCGATAAGCGCGGACAGCAGTTTCGTTTTCGACCAGACCGCC
>Ga0182027_10010506_pt1 | contig 13159 bp, 9 predicted proteins | sample 712E1DmetaG_FD_121300 | JGI IMG/M metagenome (GOLD analysis project Ga0182027, IMG submission 121300) | Permafrost microbial communities from Stordalen Mire, Sweden - 712E1D metaG (Illumina Assembly) | ecosystem: Environmental > Terrestrial > Soil > Wetlands > Permafrost | place: Sweden...
CAATTTCGTACGGAAACGTTGGGTTGAGAAATCACTTATTTATGTCCCGTTAGTATTATTTCTGGTATCAGTAATCTACAGATTTTTATTTGTTTATTTCACTAAAAATCAAAATAATTTTTATAACAATTATACTAACTCGCTTAATATGCTGCTGCTGGCTTCACTGACAGTCGGGTTTATCTCTTTGTTCATAAATTATTTTAAAATGAAAAACAAAGCTGACAGGAAACCACTGGTTATCATTCTTGCCGCATTTGCACTTGGACTGTCAAGTATTTTTTACACAATATTTATCGCCCCTGTTATTACCGATACAATGTTCAACTCTCCTGAATATTATGCCCCTATTCTACTGGTTGCTCTCATTCCTATTTCATTCGGAATATCCATCTTCCGCTATCAGTTAATGGATGTTAGCGTGGTTGTTAAAAATACTATTATTTATGGACTCGCAACCGTAACAATTCTCGTAGTCTATTTCTTCCTTGTATTTGTAATAGGCCAAAGTTTAAGCCAGGCAATAGGCACTGAATATCAAATGCCGATATTCGGTGTTGTGTTTATTATATTCGCGATAGTTTTTCAGTCAACAAAAGATAAATTCCAGGACTTTATTACCGCAAAGTTTTATCCCGAACAGTTCGCATACCAGAGAGTCCTTATCAAATTCATTAATGATATTTCCTGTATAGTCGGACTTGAGAAAATTCTTGACTCAATGAAAACCACCTTCGTTGAATCGCTTATGATTAAAGAATTTGGTATAATGATCAAATCTGCCGAAGGCGATCTTGTACTTGAAAGAGAGGTTGGCCTAAATCATTCAGTCCTGATTATTAAAGATTCCAACCTTGAAAAAATTATAGCCGAGAAATCTCTCATCAATGATCATGTGGTTATTGAGCAGTCAGATTTTGCTGCTGCATTCCCGACCAATTATACCCGGCTTATTGAGGATAATATTTATACAATTATACCAATGATTATTAATTCCCGGATAATCGGACTTCTGCTCTTTGGGCTGAAACATTCAGGTTCTCAGTTCGCGGGGAAAGATGTTGAACTGCTTTATACTGCCGCCAACCAGGCAGCAATATCAATAGAAAATGCACGTCTTTACCTCTCGGAAGCTGAAAAACAGAAAATTGAAAGAGACCTCGATCTTGCGCGTAGAATTCAGCAAAGTCTGCTACCTAAATGCGTTCCTGATTTGCGCGGACTTGATATCTGCGGTGAAATGATCCCGGCTATGCAGGTCGGAGGGGACTATTTCGACCTGATCCCGATTTCCGATACTAAGATTTATGTGGTGGTCGGAGATGTTTCAGGTAAAGGATTATCAGCGTCACTTTATATGACAAAGCTTCAGACTATGATGCAGCTTGCCTGCGTTGACAGCCGCAGACCGCGCGATATTCTGATTGAGATAAACAAGAAGCTTTATACATCAATGGAGAAGGACTGGTTTATAACAATAACACTTGCGCTGTTTGATTTGGAAAAGAATTCAGTTAAAGTCTGCAGGGCGGGGCATGCTCCTATTCTTGCTGCTTTAAACGGGTCGATTGAGATTTACAGAACGCAGGGTATTGGTGTCGGACTTGAAAAGGGAGTTATCTTTGACAAAACTCTTGATGAAGAAGAAATTTCTTTATCGCCCGGTAAAATATTTGCGTTTTATTCTGACGGCATAACCGAAGCGATAGATGAAAAAGAAGAATTCTTCGGAGAGGAAAATCTTATCAACATTCTGAAGAGTAAGAATTCTTTCAGGTCAAGTCAGTTAGTTGATTCAATCTGGGAATCATTAAAACAATTCCGCGGCCGCGCCGAACAGAATGATGATATGACCCTCGTCCTCGTCAAAGTTAATTGATGCATCATATTTTTCTTATTTAATGAATTAAGTTCTAAATGAAATATTTAGCTGTATTAATTTTATTGCAATTCTTAAGCGCACCACTTTTCGGACAGGAGATAAGATCTCTTTCTCCTCAAACCCATAATGATAATAATTTAACAAAACCACCTGAAGATTCCGTTTATGCCGTTAAAATTGAATTAGGAATAAGGGATGAAGTGATTCATATGTATACAAAACTTTATGATTATTCCTCAATCAATGAGAGTATCATCCAGGCTGGTGCACTTCCAATTAACTTTCATCTAACTGCCGGGCTCAGATTATTTGAAAATTATAAACTTGATTACAGAATTGGTCTAATGTATGTCTATGAAGATTTTTATGGCATAGATAAAGGATTGTTTTTGCAGGCCGACTTATTTAAATCATTTTATGGAACCGTAGGAATCGACTTTATTAATAATGGCGGGGATGCACATGGTGTTACTATATATTCCGGAGCCGGTGGAAAAACAACTTTTTATTGCTTCGGTCTCGGATATAATTTATCCAAACATTTTACTATGGATTTAATGTATTATTATCCAAAGGATAAAGTCTTTGGCTATAATATTGATAATATGACCGGAAAACGATACGATAAAATAGATAATGGCTGCATTGTTTTGGGAATTCAATATTGCTTAATTTTGAAGGTGCCAAATGACAAACATTAATTATTTTATATATGACAGACAAAATTAGAATTCCAAAAATACAGTTAGATAAATCTATCAGCTTCCTTTCTGATAATTTTAAATACTTATTCCTTTTTTATATCCTGGCGGAATGTGCACTTTTGTTCAGGTTCCCGGTTCAGTATGTAAGCGACTCGGCTTACTATTTGAAACTTGCACAGGATTGTATCCGTTCGAATAGTTTTTATCCTACACCGCACCAACTGTATGATGACTTAATAATTGCTCCTTTATACATAAATATGATTATCCTCCTTCTTAAGATTTATAATTCTACCATAACAATCGGGATCTACAATATAATCCTGAATTCACTTCAACTTTATCTATTATATAAAATCGTCAGCCACCTGTTCAATGAAAAGACAGCAGTCATTGCCGCTCTGTTTTATATGCTCTATCTTAATAATGCAGGGATGATTGTTGTGAATCTTACCGAGCTGTCCTATACGACACTGTTGTTGTTAAGTGTTTATTTCTATTTGAAAGAAGGTAAGTTTGATCTGCTTTATGCCGGTCTGTTTTGCGGAGCTTCTATTGCGGTTAGACCTCTGGGATGGGCGCTATTGATAGCATACCTGATTGTTTTGATTATTAAGCATCCTAAAGGAAAACTTCTTCGCCATATAAGTTTTGTAATAATCGGGTTCGCCGCCTTTATTATTGCTTTTGGTTCAATTACAAAAATCTATTCCGGTTATTTTATTTATACTTCCACTACCGGTCCAATAAACATTTTAATGAGCGCAAATGATAATGCGAACGGCGGATTTTATTCGATCCAGTCTGATGAAAAAGGACCCGGCTATATTCCGGGAGGCGATACCTTAACCTTCCGGCAGAAACAGGATATTATGCAGAACAGGGGAGTGTCATGGATAAAGGAACATCCGTTTAAATGGATTTCATTTATACCTAATAAAATTATTCTGCTTTTCAGATCGGATGACATTACGGTATCAAGATTAGTTTTTCCGGACTTTAATTTCCAGAAGTTTCTGAAAATATTAAAACATGACCCATCAGCTCCTCAAAACTACTCAGCCGGCTTTTTATCCTTATGGGTATTGCTGCTTTTATATCATCATCTGTTCTACTTTGCAGGTTTAATCTTATTTGTTTATGGACTGTTTAGATTTCATAAGGACATTTTGCAAAATTCCAATCTACTATTGTTTCTAATCTATGCATTTGCCGGTATAGCAATAACGATGATTGCGGATTCTGATATTAGATTTAAATATCCATACATGTTTGTCGTTTTTATTTGCAACGCTTATTTTATCGCCGGACTCCTGAAACCCTATTTAACTAAGGTGAGGCCTGAGGTTCAGGAGTAAAATATTTGACGGCTACCCGCACTCTTAAATTTCTAATTCAGCTTATGCCAGCGGCTAATACGTGGCTGGTTAATAAATAAAGTACTGATAAATATCAGAATTTCTTTCCGATTGTTAACTGAATTATTTAACTTTAATCACTAATTTGTTTTAACTATGTTCCTTTATGTATAATATCTTTAATAGGGCGAAAGATTTTCTAATTCCTTACGGTTCAGATGAGGAAAAGAAAATAAATACAGGCATTTGCCTGCTATTGGTTCTGGCATTGTTTTTCGGTATTCTTTTGTTTTTCGCCAGCAGGATTTTATGGAATGATTTTCATTTACATCTAAGTCTTTCATCAGCATTATACTTTGTCCTGTTCTCAATAATTCTGGTTTTTTCACTTACCGCAATTATCATCCATTATTTTATCGGCAAACATTCTTTCCTTGGCGAGAATATCCTCCTTGCCCAGACTCTTAAATCTGTTAAAGACGCTGTTAGTATTACTGACAATAACGACGATCTTGTCTTTGTGAATGAAGCTTTCCTTTCAACATACGGATATACCGAAAAAGAAATTATCGGTCAAAAAACTTCAATTATTCGCCCACTGGATGCTTCAACAGCTATGGCTAAAATTATCCATGACGAAACTCTTAAAGGCGGCTGGCATGGCGAAGTATTAAACCATCGCAAGAACGGAGAGCACTTTATTGTTGAATTATGGACTTCCGTTGTCAGGGATAAGGAAGGAAATAAAATCGGAACGGTTGGAGTCGCACGCGATATTTCCGACCGGAAGAAAGCTGAAGAGGAACTTATTGAAGCAAAGGAAAAAGCTGAGGAGATGAGCCAGCTTAAGTCTAATTTCCTTTCAAATATGAGCCATGAACTCCGTACTCCGCTTGTCGGTATTATTGGCTTTGCTGATATCCTTGAGGATGAGATTATAAATGAAAAGCATAAGGGAATGATAAATAAAATTTCTCTGGGGGCTGCCCGTCTTTCCATTACTCTTAACCAGATCCTTGATTTATCAAAGATTGAAACAAATAAGAAATCTATTAAATGGCAGAAAATTGACATCACCTCTGTCATTTTAGAAATTGTCAAACTTTATTCAAATATGGCAATAAAGAATAAAATTGTGTTAATGTCATCATTTTCACAGTCCAATCTCACCGTTTGGGGAGATGAAAGAATGCTGCTCAATATTTTCAATAATCTGGTTAACAATGCCGTTAAATACACTGCCGAGGGGCAAATTACAATTAATTCTTTTGTTGAAACTGATGATTCGGAGGAATTTATTGTGGTTAAAGTTGCAGATACCGGAATGGGAATTCCAGAAGATAAACTTGAAGTGATCTTTGAAGAATTCCGGCAGGTAAGCGAAGGTTTGAACCGCGGCTATGAAGGCACTGGTCTTGGACTCACGCTATGCAAGAAATTTGTTAACCTGTTGAATGGTTCAATTCAGGTTGAAAGTGAACAGGGTATTGGATCAACTTTTACAGTCAGATTCCCACTTTTTGTTGAGAATAGTTCTTCCTAGGATTTGACACTAAATCAAAACGAAAAACAATTCTCGTAAACCCCTTTCTCATATTGCTCAGAATGACGAGGATTTCACACACCTTTCTCTTTATCCCGGTCAATTATGAATTGTTCCTTTGGATAAAGAACCAGCTTCTTCATTCCCGATTCGCTTAACTGTAAATTTATCTTTTCAAGATAGTCACTGATTATTTTATCTTTTGTACCGGTGGCTTTGTTAAATTCATCCTCAAGTCCTTTAACTCTTTCCAGCTGCGAATCAGTAGGTCTGCCCGGATATCCCACAACACCGCCATATAATGCAGATAATTTTTCTCTTAGTTTCTCTTCACCCGTGATCCCGGTTCCTTCTTTTGAAGCAATTAAGGTTTTTGAAAGATCACTCAGTTTACCGGAGAACTCTTTTAGATAATTTTTCAAATCATCTTTCTTTACGCTGTCTGCTATTGCCGCTGCTTCTTTACCTGCACGTTTGATTAATTCACTTAAGTATGCCAGTTCCTCCTGCAAATTGTAAAGTTTCATAGAAGTTTCATACTGAAGTGCTCTGTCTTCTTTGCTGTGTATGCATTTAGGATCAACCGCAAGCACCAGCTTATTGGTATAAACTTTATCTCCTTTAACTAATTTTACAGTATAAGTCCCTTCAGGATACATCGGTCCAATAAAACCTGCATAAGCCATCCTTACAGCAGTGGCAACTTTAGGGGGTTTCATTCGCATTGCCCAAGTAACCCGATTAATTCCTTTCCTTTTTGTCGCAGGTATTTTGTTAAGCAGTTTGCCGTCTTTATTTAAGATTTCAATATAGACATCGCCAATCAGAGATCTGTCTTTCAGGTAATATGTAATGGGTGCTTCTTCTGAAGGGTTCTGACCGACAAATTCACCGGCAGTTCCCAATGATATGGATCCGTATGACGGTCCGTCAATATAATTAGTTCCCGAAGGAAGTATCGCTGCATCAGCGGTTAGTATCTCTTTTGTTAAATTTCTAATAGGGGTGATGTCATCAATTATATAGATTCCCCTGCCATGGGTCGCAAGAATTAAATCGTTTGTCTCCGGATGAATAACAATGTCTCTTACAGCAACATTGGGAAGTTTTCCGGTAAACTGAGCCCAATCTTCTCCTCCATCTATTGAAATAAATAATCCGAACTCAGTTCCGAGGAAAAGCAGATTTTTATTAACAAAATCTTCTTTTATCTTATGAGCATATCCCTTAAGGTCGGGACTTGTTATTTGTACCCATGTTTTGCCAAGGTTGGTTGTTTTAAACAAATATACTTTCATGTCTCCAAAAGCGTGTCCGTCAAATGTCGCATATGCAGTGTTTTCATCAAATGAACCTGCTTCAATGCTGCTAACCCATGTATGGGGCGGGAGCCCCGGTATATTGCCAACAACATTGTTCCAATTCTTTCCGCCGTCTTTTGTTACCTGGATATTTCCATCATCTGTACCTGCCCACACTAAATTTTTATTTCTGGGGGATTCGCAGATAGTGAAAATAGTACAATGATTTTCGGCAGCAGAGTTATCTATTGACAAACCACCTGACTCTTCCTGTTTCTGTTTTTCAGGATCATTGGTTGTAAGGTCAGGTGAAATTCTTGCCCATGTATTTCCCCTGTTTGTTGTTTTATAAAGGAACTGCGCCCCCATATACATTACAGTTGGATCAGTCGGACTCATTTGTATAGGTGTGTTCCAGTTGAATCTTAATTTACCCTCGCCGGTTAAAGGATAAGGTTTAATATCTTTCCCTTCATTTGTTTTGATATTATACCGTTGAATTTCGCCTCCCTGGCTTTCAGAATAAAATATATTTTTATCTAACTTATCTCTCCATGCCCAGAAACCGTCACCTCCGCCAACAGATTTCCAGTCACCATTTGATATTCCATTTGCATTTCTGGAAGGTCCCATCCATGAACCGTTATCCTGCAATCCGCCTATAACATTGTATGGCTCTTCATTATCATAACTCACATGATAGAATTGAGAAACAGGAAGATTATTTAAGAACCTCCAGTTGTATCCTCTGTCAAGCGACAGGTATACGCCCCCGTCAGTTCCAAGAAGCAGATGTGAAGAATTCAGCGGATCAACCCATAAAGCATGATGATCGCTATGAACCCATCCGGCTTCAAAGTTAGGTTCGGTAAATGATTTTCCTCCGTCAACACTTATAGATAAATTAAATGTAGGGCGGTATATTCTTTTTGCATCAGTCGGATCGACAACAAGTGTTGAAAAATAAAATGGTCTGGCTACCGCATTCTCTGTAGCGCTTTCCTTTTTCCAGTTCTCTCCGTAATCGGCTGAAGAATACAAAGCGGTTTTTTCCGATTCAACCATAGCATAGATGTTTTTAGGTTCAGTCGGAGCCACAGCCAGGCATATTCTTCCGAGCAGGCCGTCAGGTGAAAATTGTTTATCTATATGTTTCCAGGTTTTCCCGCCGTCTTCACTTTTATAAAGACCGCTCCCTTCACCTCCGGAAGTAAAGCTCCAGGGTGTTCTTCTGAACTGCCACATAGAAGTGTAAATTCTGTTCGGCTCTTTTGGATCGACTTCAATATCAGCACAGCCGGTTTTCTCATTTACATATAATATTTTTAACCAGGTTTTCCCGCCGTCGGTAGTTTTATATAATCCCCGTTCCTGGTTATCGCTCCATAAAGCACCCGGAACAGCAGCATATACAATATTGCTATTGGACGGGTCGATAACAATTTTGCTTATATGTTCAGAGTTTTCCAACCCTGATTTTTTCCAGCTATCCCCACCGTCTTCTGATTTATAAATACCATCTCCAACCGAAACACTGTTTCTCATATTACATTCGCCGGTACCCGCCCATATTATCCGAGGATTTTTCTGATCAATTGTTATGCAGCCGATTGCCTGGTTATATTTATCAAACACGGGTTTAAAAGATGCACCACCGTTAATTGATTTCCAAATTCCTCCTCCCGCCGAACCGACAAATATAATTCTCGATTCTTTATTCACGGCATCAATTGCAGTAATTCTTCCCGACATAGCAGCCGGGCCTATTTGTCTTGCTTCAATTGAACCGAATGTACTCGAGGTAATCTTCTGCTGTGGAAGAATACCTGATTGAGCAGAGGATATTAAAAGGGCTGACAGAAATAATTTTATGGTATTCATCTTTTTCTTCCAGGCTGTTATATGTGTTATTTCGTTTCCGGCATCTTAAAGTATCTGTCTTCCAATGGGAAATTACTTTCAACCTTTTCAATTATAATTTTCATTGATCCCATTGGATTGTCAGGTGATTTTACTTCTAATGCATAAGGTCTTAAAACACCATCCGCAGGTTTATAGTCACTAAATAAAGTTTCAGAATTAACTTCTTTTGTATCGAATTTTATTTTATCTGTTTCCTTTATTAATAAATAGGAATCAGCATCAAAATAGTAATTTGCAGTGCTGCTGTCTTTTTCCGTGAGTTTTATATTGTAAACAGACGAACCCTCTAAATCCTCTTTCCCGATTAGTTCTATTGTATTTCCCTTCTCTTTGTAATTAACCATTTCACCGTCAAAGTCTGCTTGTTTTATCATCGCCTTTTCAGCGTCTTTTGGCATCAGGTCGGGGTCCTTTTTACCGCTCAAAGGATTTATAAACCAACCCTTTGCACCGTCATAAGCTTGTTTTATGACCATGCCCTGAATTGTAATTTCGGAGATCATCATCATGGGACGTTTATATGTTTGTGTAAAAGGAATATCCATTCCCTGTACAGAAGTTTTACCTGAATATTTTAATGTCTTAACTGCCTGAAGCTTTTCCAGTCCCCCGACAGCAGTAATATATTTGTTCACTATTTCATCAGCATTCTGTGAAAAAATCCTTCCGCTTATGCTGAAAATAAATAGTAATGTAAGTAATGTTGTAATTTGTCTCATGTGGACTCCTTTAGGTACTGTTTTTAAATATGCTTAGTAATAAGTTAATAAATATTGATAAGATAATTAAATAGGCCACCTTACCAGAATGGCAAACTATTTAATGTGACTAGTAACAATAATAAAAAGACTTTTGCAAATTAAAAGAAATTATTCTAACGGTTATATTTTATTATGGACGGTAAATACATTAAACTTTTTATATATGCCAATGTCTAATTAGCAAAGTTGTACGATATTAATTAAAATGTCAAACAAAGAATAGGAGAAATAATGATGAAATACATGAGATTATATCTGCCGTTGACTGTCGTTCTCTTTACATTTATGTTTTTCGCAGGATGTAAGAAAAATAATGATGTGGTCAACCCAAGTAATAACAATATTATAACAACACCGGATGTTTCTTCGACTACCGATGTTGCTTATGCTGTGGCTGCCAATCTGGCTATTGATAATGGGGGGACAATTGAGGACATGTCAGATGTTTTGAATGTTGCATCTTCTGATGGAATCCAAGCTTCGGATATGACCGGAATGTTAAATTTTGGTAACTCTCATACTGGTGTTACCAAATCATATGATTCACTTACAGGATGGTGGACTGTGACTGTGGCACGTCACAGAGGAAATGTAAATGGATTATATTATGCTAATTATTCAAGAGTTTATAAAATTCAATTTCTAAATCAGAACGGTGTGTTTCAGAAGCTCTATATTACAAATAATGATACTGCTTATGTGATTAATCATCAAATTGTAAGCGGTACAGGAATTCTTAATACACCAAAGGTTTCACACCAATTAACAGGTCTGTCGGCTGCCTGGACTGTAACAGGAGCCAATTTACCAAAGGTGACTATTAATACAACTGCTCCATACGTACGCGCAGTTTCTGATACTATGACAAGAAACAATTCTATACGTACCTTAAACGGCACCTTGACTCTTAATTTTATAAATGTTGTAGGACCAAGAGGCTGCCCGCTTAATTGGCACCGCGATATAAGTGGCACAGTTGACGGGACCTATCACGCAGTTACTACTTTCCAAAAAGGCGCTACGTATAAAGATTCAACTATTGATAAAACAATTCATATAGTTTTTGGAAAACAAACCAACAAGCAGATAGCTGAAGTTGATGTAAGCGGTATCGTTTATTATGTAGATGTAGAAACCGGAGATATTACTCAATAAAATCTGTTAAATGTTCTTCATCTAATGTTAAAACGGAAGTTTAATAAGCTTCCGTTTTTTTTTATTTGAATTGGGAGTCTTCTTCTTTTTTTAACTTGCTTATTCTTATTTGTCCTCCTGCCAGAACAGCCATGGGAACGGTTATAAGTAATAACAATGAATACCATATCGGCTGCCTGCCTAACTGAAAAATCGAGGATATAAACCAAAGCAGAAATACTAAAGCTGAAAGAATGGATATATCCCGGTGTAGTGTTTCGGTGGAAATATTTGCCGTCATAAATCCTCCGGCTATTCCAAACGAAACTGTATAAACTGCGCTGACTACCAAATATACAGCAGTATGATTAGGATTACCATTTGCTGACATGAAAACTATTAATGCAACCATATTTGCTATATATGTCAATATGATCAGACTTAACAATCCGGCAGTCACTGCAATAATAGATCTAGTCATCAATGAACCTCTTGACGAATTTGAATTTTAAGCAGAAACAATACATATTGTAATCATGGTTAATTAACATAATGAATAAAATGAAATATTATATACTTTTTGCAATCTCTTTTTTAGTGTTAAATGTAAACTCCGTCTCTATGTCACAGCAGAAAAACCTGAACGGTTTAAAGTTTTTGATTGGAGAATGGATTGGTTCCGGTGGAGGTTCCGGATCAGGACAGGGCGAAGGGAGTTCAATATTCCGGTTTGATATTGACAGCAATGTAATAATCAGGGAAAATTATGCTCATTACCCGGCACAGAACAATAAACCTGAATATACACACAAGGATTTATTGGTAATTTATTTGCAGACAGATTCGCCAAGGGCTATTTATATAGATAACGAAAAACATATTATCAATTATAATATAGAACAGAAGGGAAGTGATCTTGTCTTTACAAGTGAAGAGATTAAAGGGGCACCACAGTTCAGAATGACTTATTATATAATAGATAGTAACCGGTTAAATCTTAAATTTGAAATAGCTCCGCCCAATACTCCCGGCAAATTTATGCAATACATTACAGCCGAAATGAAGAGAAAGGGGAAGGATTAAGTTAACAGGAAAAGTATGGGATCCCAGATTTCCGCCTTCGGCGGATGCGGTCAGGGATGACAGAAGAGATTTTCCCCACTGAATAATTAATTTGACATGAATGGTATTTTACCATATTTTTAATCAGACAAAATAATCTGATTAAGAAATGACAGTAATATTCTCCAAGAAATGCGAATACGGGCTGCAAGCTGTACTTTACCTGGCGGCTCATATAGACAGGGAAAATATCCCGGCCGAGGAAATCGCTACAAAATTGTCAATTCCAAGGGAATTTGTTTCCAAAATACTCCAAAAGTTAACAGAAAGCGGCATAGTCAGTTCTCAGAAAGGGAAATCTGGCGGTTTTTCAATTGCCAAAGATCCCAAACGAATTAAACTTCTTGATATAGTTACCGCAATTGACGGACTTGCCATGTTTAATAGCTGTGTTCTTGGTTTTCCAAATTGTAACCCCGATAACCCGTGTCCGCTGCATCATAAATGGGGGGAATTAAGAACCAAAGCATATCAAATGTTAACTGATGAGAATTTAGACGAGTTCAAAGAGAAGACTCTTAGAAAAGTAAATAACCTTTGATATTTTTTTATATATAAATCAGACTAAAACATCCGATATATGAATACTAAGAATAAGATTGTAAGAAACTCTGAAAAGCCAATACAGAAATATAGATTTTATATTCAGTCTGCATTTGCTTTATTATGTCTGTGGATAGGAGTGGAGTTTTACTTTTTTGTTAGTTATCTGGAATCAAATAGTACTGCTGCATTTTATAACCGTCCTCCGGGTGTAGAGGGGTTCCTGCCAATCAGTTCATTAATGAGTTTTTTTCTGTTTCTGCTTACCGGTGAAATTCATTATGCCCACCCGGCAGGGATGTTTATATTCTTTGCGATAATTATGGTATCGCTTGTATTCGGAAAATCATTCTGCTCATGGCTTTGTCCGGTTGGTTTTATTTCAGAGTTGGTAGGTGATTTTGGTGAAAGGTTTCTTAAGAAGTATTTCAAAATAAAGATCAAAATTCCCAAATGGATTGATTATCCAATGAGAAGTATAAAATATCTGCTGCTGGGATTTTTCGTCTTTTCTATCTTTTTCCTTATGACTACAATGGCGGTAAGAAGTTTTCTGGACAGCCCTTACAATCTTATTGCCGACGTAAAGATGTTTTATTTCTTTGCGGATATTTCCAGAACATCATTAATTGTTTTGTCAGTGCTCTTCATATTATCAATATTTATAAGAAGTTTCTGGTGCAGATTCCTTTGCCCGTATGGTGCACTTCTTGGCTTATTGAGCTTTCTGAGTCCGAACAAAATCAGACGTAATCCTGTTAGCTGCATTGACTGCGGACTCTGTGCAAAGGCATGCTCTTCATCCATAAAAGTTGATAAGGTAATAACAGTCTGGTCAGATGAATGCACATCATGTCTAAATTGTGTGGATGTCTGTCCGGTAGAGGA
>Ga0182027_10010507_pt1 | contig 13159 bp, 13 predicted proteins | sample 712E1DmetaG_FD_121300 | JGI IMG/M metagenome (GOLD analysis project Ga0182027, IMG submission 121300) | Permafrost microbial communities from Stordalen Mire, Sweden - 712E1D metaG (Illumina Assembly) | ecosystem: Environmental > Terrestrial > Soil > Wetlands > Permafrost | place: Sweden...
AATCCGCCAGCTGGCGGATGAAGCAATCTCCTTATTTTGACTATACTCAGCATTTTTTCAAGTTTCGTTTTCAAAATAAGGAGATTACCACACACCGGAAAGCCAGTGCTCGTAATGACGGTTTATTAGTATTTGACTTTTAAGGAACCTATATTATTTTTGAACCATTTGTGATTGGGTTTATATAAAATACAAAGAATTTTCCCTTTTTAGTCTGATAGAAATCAAAAAATTGTTTAAATACCCAGCATGTAATTATAAACCATGGTGCCTCCCATAAATCCGGTAAATCCAACGGCACAAAATCCAATTAAATACAAACAGAAAGACAACCATTTCAGGGGAGTTTCTTCCTTCTTGGTTATGACAAGGTACGTTCTGACAATTGATGCAAGGATCATTGCAATCAGGGTGATCAGGGCAGCATTTTCATGTTTCGTAAACACAGTAAGAATCGCTCCCTGGGTTGGTTCATCTGTAAAAAGATGTCCCGATGTAAAGGCAGCAATGGCACCAAGTGTACCTAAAATCATGAGGTAAAATCCGGCTCTCGACAAACAAAACTCTTTTTTGTAGAAAATGTATGCCAGGTCGAATAAAAAGCCCACTGCAATCAGGGCAACCGGAAAATGCACCACCATTGGGTGTAAATGACTTGTGTCGAACATAATCTTGTTTTTTAATTAGGTTTAAAAAATTCCAATACGAAAATAATTAATAAATAAACCAAATTAATCTTTTTTGGGTTTTTATATCCGATTTTTTTTCATCTGATGACCACAAAAACATTCCTAACAAAGAACAACCCCGATCATATTGACAATTTTAACATTCTGCGCAGCCACAAGCTGATTTCTTAGCATAAACCGTAATGCTGAAAATTCCGGTGCCCGAACCTCTGAAATCCTTCAGTTCCTGCTCGTTTAGATAATTCAGCAAAATTTCATCAGGAATATGAATTTCCTTTTCCTTTTGGATCTGAATATTTGAAAAACCGGCATTTCTGATGATATGAATGTATTCCTCTTTTTGAATAGCTCCTGTAACACATCCTGAATACATTTCGGCTGCTTCTATGAGTGGTTCCGGTAAAGATCCTTGTAAAACCACATCGGATATTGAAAAATGGCCATCTTGTTTTAATACACGGTATATCTCTGCAAAAGCCTGTTCCTTATCGGGTACCAGGTTAAGGACACAATTACTGATTACAACATCGGCTTTATTAGCTGTGACAGGCATTTTCTCAATATCTCCCATCCTGAAATGGACATTCGTAAAGCCAAGCTTCTTTGTATTTTCATTCGCTTTTTCGATCATGGCTTCGGTCATATCAATGCCGATAACGGTGCCTTCTGCACCGGTCAGTTCGCGGGCAATAAAACAATCATTCCCGGCTCCCGAGCCCAGATCAATAACGGTATCGCCTTCGTGTATTTCGGCAAACTGAGTTGGCAATCCGCATCCCAGACCAAGGTCAGCATCAGGATTGTAACCCTTCAGATTTTTATAATCTTCGCTGAATATGGTGTAGTCGACACCAGAGCAACTGCCACCTTCTCCACAGCATGATGTTTCATTTTGCTTTTTTGTCTGTAAAGCTATTTGTCCGTATTTCTGCTTTACCATTTTTTTAATGTCTTCCATAAATATTTGGTTTTTAACTTTTTTATAATTTAAAAAATTCAGAAAAATATTTTTTTGCAATCTTCCAGTTTTCTGGTTGAATACAATATTTAATTTTAGGTGATTCGATGCTTCCCTGGATTAAACCCGAAAGTTTCAATTCTTTCAAATGTTGTGATAAAGTTGAGCGGGCTATCGGAATTTCTTCAGCCATGTCGCCACTATAGCAACAACTTTGCCTCGAGAGGACCTCCAGTATATAGAGCCTGGCAGGGTGGCTCATTGCTTTTGCAAACCTTGCCATGGCAATATGACTTTCAAGATACTGTACTTCTTTTTCTACTTCCATGTTGCTTATGTGTTTGAATTCTACATTTAGTTATTTCGCAAAATTACGAAATGTAATTTAAAAACAAAATTATTTTTATTTTAATACATTGTTGTCCGATAAAAAGGGAGATAAATGCAAGGAATACCTTAACTGTATAACCTCTACGAGGTAAAGACATTTCGGGGGTTCATTTATTTTACAAGACTATATCGCCTACGGCGAATATGTTTTAAGTAACTCGAAAACTTTAAGTCTTGTAAAACTAAAATCATTAATCAATTTATTCCTCATAGAGGATTAACTTTTTTTACCCTGACAATAATGATTTTAATACCAAGGTTTAAAACATTATTAACCTTTAACCCGGGTAACCCAATTATTAACGTTCATACATATTTTGCTTTAAGGATACATAAAACGATAATTATCGGATAATTTTATCTTTGCAAATGAATATTATCGGATAATTTTATCTTTACAAATGAATATTATCGGATTATTTTATCTTGTGCCATAAAATATTGTATATTTGCAGGATAATTTTATAATTGATTTAATTGACAAAGCTGGGTATATGGCTGAAATAAGAAGGAATTTATTTGAAAGCATCAAAAATAATTTTCAAAAGAAAGAATTTGATATTATTACAGGTGCACGACAAACCGGTAAAAGCTTTTTGTTGAAACAATTCTACAACGAACTTACAGCAACAGGTAATCAGGTTTATCTGGTAACACTGGAGAATCCGGAAATACTGGAAGCCATAAATCAACATCCTGAAAGAATATTTGACTACATCCCTAAACCCGGGGAACAAAGGATTTATTTGCTTGTTGATGAAATTCAGTATGCTTCAAATCCCTCAAATTTTCTAAAACTACTTTTCGATCTGTATGCAGATAAGCTCAAGATCATAGCAACAGGAAGCAGTGCTTTTTACATTGATAAAAATTTTAATGACTCACTGGCCGGACGAAAAAGGCTTCACGAATTATTTACCCTCGATTTTGAAGAGTTTGTAATTTTTAAGGGAGCTGATCAATCCATAACCGGTGAAATCCGTTTGATAAGGGAAAATCCGCAATATATATCTTTAAAGCGATCAGAAATCAATACTTTATTTGACGAGTACCTGGTATTCGGTGGCTATCCGGCTGTTACACTTTCAAACCCGGTTGACGAGAAAAGAGAAATTTTAAGGGAGCTGCTGAACACTTATATAAAAAGGGATATTTATGAATCTGAAATTCAATACGAAACAAAATTTTATAATTTATTAACCCTATTGTCACATCAAACAGGGAACCTGTTGAATGTTAATGAATTGTCGAGGACATTGCAATTGTCGGTATCCGCAATTGAAAATTACCTGTATATACTCCAAAAATGTTATCATATTAGCCTTTTACGACCATTTTACAAGAATATCCGCAAAGAGCTCACAAAAATGCCGAAGGTTTATTTTAATGATCTGGGGTTCAGGAATATTTTGCAGAATTACTTCGAAACACCTCAAAACAGGATTGATAAAGGGCAGGTTATTGAAAATTACCTTTTTATAAGGTTGAGACAATTGTATGGCGAAGATGCATTGAATTTCTGGCGGACAGTTGACGGCAAAGAAGTTGATTTTCTTGTCACTACACAATTTAATAAAGGATTTGCCATAGAATCGAAATTCAATGAAACTGAATTCTTAGTCTCAAAATATGGTAAATTTAGGGCAGCATATCCTGATTATCCGCTGAGGGTTGTATCCTATGTATCACTAAAACCAGAAAACAATGTCCTAAAAATTTGAGTTTGCGGCCTATTGATCCATGGGTTCAATAGTTTCTTCTTTTTCCTGTTCTTGCTCTTTGAGTTGCTGTTTTGTTAAATTCTTTATGCAACGGACCGAAAGTCCGCTTGGCCTGAAGGTTTCATATCTTCCCACTGCTGCTTTATCGAAATACAGTCCACGTAGCCAGGCATAGTCGTAACTGTGCTCGGTGGCTGATGAAGTCCACCAGTAACCGATTTCTTTCAGGCCGGAATATGTCCCATATCCGTCACGGTAACCACCAGCCAGAGCTGAAAAGCCACTTTCGTTTGTACCTTTACTTTCACTTTTATTCCAACCGTCAGTAGATTTCATTTTTTTACCGGCAACAGCTTCTCCGCCTAAATATTTGGTTAGTTGTCTCCATTCCGCATCACTGGGTAAATGCCAGCCCTTGGGGCAAACCGTTTTTGCTATTACAAAAGCATACAGGTAACCGTATGCAGGTATGTTACTGTTTTTATTATCATAAGCCCAATAGCCGCCTCCCTGTGGTTGAAAGGCAAGATTTTGTGTCATCCAGGTTTGTTTGCCTATTACTACCCAGTTGTAACTCCTGTCATCTCTCTTATCTGTAAAAGTACCGTTCTTCGCTGAATCTGTATCATCCTTTTTTTGTGCAAAAGAATTCAGGGCGATCATAAAAATTCCAACTGTTAATATTAAAGGTCTGAAGTTCAAGCTTCCTGGTTTTAGTTTAATAACCATGTATGTCAATGTCGGTTAATGTTCAATTTGAAATTTTGCTATTCATATAACTATTTGTAAGCATCAAAAATAAAATATGATGGCTAAAGAGTAAATCCCCGGGTGGCTTTGCCGTTCAGTTTTATTTTTTTTACAAATTTATGGTTTCCTTAATATTCTTTTCTGATAATAACCTCCACCTTTTAAAGCATTGTCTCCTTTAAAAGCACAAACAACACCAAGAATATCAGAAACTGTACCAATAAAAATTATATAACTGGTCGCATCATTACTTAAATCGTGTAATACAAGAGCACCGGTTATCAATGCTGTACCTGTTAAAGCCAAAACTATTGCAGCAGTATTATCCCGATTTTCATTAGCTTTATCAAGATCCAGATTGATAGGAGTGGCATTACAGTTTTCAATATTTTCTCCCGGTTCCATATTGATATCAGTTTGGGGATTTACATCCTTTATTGCTGGATCTGTCAGCTGTGCATTTACAAAAGTAAAAAAAAGCAATAAAACAGATAATAAACAGAACTTCTTTATCATATCGATTTATATTAATAAAGTGTTTCAATAGATAAACAAAAATAATATAAAAAGCCTTTATTGCAAAATTCGGATGTCCAGACCATGTTATACAGGCAAAAACTCAATTATCCTAACTATCTGAATAATAGATACTTAACTCTGTTCAAAGATGGTCAAACAGAACCGAGCGGAGCGAGCTCTTGAGCACCTTTAAAAATTAATTGATATTGCGAATAAACGGAATCAGATGTCAAACTGACCGTTTTTCCAAATTTTAAGACAGAACAGACTTATGGATGAAAGTGAATAATTTGTATAGGAATTTGTATGAGATGCCGAATTTCGTTATTTTACTTCTCCTTTGATCGGCGGGGTTGATTTTACGTATTTATAATTTAAAATTTTTCCTAAATATCCTCGAAATCTTTACAAGTCAAAACTTCTTCTGTGCGTGATTTTTTTATTAGTTTATTGAAGTGTTCTTTTTTACAGGTTTCAAGTCTCACAAATCCGTGTGTAACATTTTGCTCATCTGTAAAAAAATAGTTTTTACATTTTTCACAAATACTAATTTGCTTTTCCAATTAACTTCAATTATTTAGATTGTTTAATAATAGTGTTTGAACTTGAAAACAAATTTAATGAAAATTTTTAACAAAATAGGTATTTTTTTGTCTATCTTATTATAAATCATTCTTGTAGCTTTAATTATCGTTTGCCAGGCAATAATTGTTTCTTGTATTTATTATGGGTGCAAAAATCTATGTCCAGAACATGTTAAACCGGCAAAAGTCCTATTAACTTAATTATCTAAATACCTGATACTTAACTCTGTACAGAGATGGTCAAACTTAAAAGAAAATAGATTTAAGACAGATCTTTTTTCCACCTGCTCTATTATGGGTTGGTTTTATTGATGCCGTTTTGCATATCTAAAGGAATGTTTTTCTTAGGAATATCAATTTTTTCTTGCCATGGCACCGTTTGTTCTTTAGGAAATATCGTAAATCCATGCTTATGTCCAACTTTTTCAATAGCAATAATAGCAATACTTGACCATGGAACAGCTTGTATTCCAATAATTGCCATAGCTTTACCCAAGTCAACAGACTGGTCTTTCAAAAATTTTATTTCTTCATGTGTCACATCTTTCCCTTTAACAATCTTCATAAGAATTTTTGATGCTGCTTTTGTCTCCTCTGATTCCCGCTTGAATGCTTTACCAATACTCTTTATTCCCCCCCAAACAATTATTGATTTCGTGGCTGTGTATATTTTGATTTTAAGTATAAATCCTTGCATGTTTAAATAATTCTTAATGTTATTTTTTTTAATTAGAACGTAAAAAACGGACGTGTAATCAATGATTTATCAGGGAAATTTGAATTAACTTATGTAACTAATAAACAATCTTTTAACTTAATTCAATGATGGTCAATTTATTCCGATTAAGATTGTCTGTTTATCCGGTTTTTGCAATTTGCAGGGCTTTAGTTGTTTTTGATATCCTATGTTTTAGGCTTGGAGTACCCGGAGGGGGAGTTGAACCCCCACGGCTTTTGAGGCCACAGGATTTTAAGTCCTGCATGTCTACCAGTTCCATCATCCGGGCAACAAAAATAAGAGCAAAAAAAAAGAGCGAAAGACGGGATTCGAACCCGCGACCCCGACCTTGGCAAGGTCGTGCTCTGCCAGCTGAGCTACTTTCGCAAAATTATCAGGTTGCAAACTTACATAAATTTTCTTTTGTATAATAAAATTTGATATTTTTTTGTGTTTATCTGTTCCGTATTTGCAATAAAAACGGTAATTACAGATCTATTTAAGCTGATATCATAAACTTCTTTCTATCCTTCTGAATAAAATAAAAAAGCTGTCCAAAATAGATTGAAATAGCCACAAATCCGGATATCACGAACCAGATCAGGTCCATATGAAACCATACAACAATGAAGTTGAGTACCAGTCCTATGCTGAATGCAATGAGCTGGAATTTGATCAGGGTCCTGGCTTTATAGATTGCAGTTATAAAATAAACCATTAAACCCGTAAGCCCAATGAGGAGATTAGCCGGCAACATACAGAGCATCAGGTAATAATTTTGGGAATACTTGCCAACATAATTTGAAATCACCGGATAGCCCACAACTAAAAGGGCTGCAATAACGATACATAGTAACAGGATATATTTTGTTCCCTTCCGGAGATAATTATGAGCTTTCATATTTTCTTTCAGGGCAATATGCTTGTAAACCAGCTGTCCGTATGGCGAAATGATGCTATAAGCTGCCAGGGGAATCACACCTACAAAATTACTGGCAAAATAATAGTTGGCCAGATCGACCGATGAATAAAAGTGTGACATAAGAAAGGTTGAAAAATACTGGAATTGCATGTCCAGCATCCATACAATATAAACCGGAAACCCGGTGATATAAAGCCTCTTAATAAACAAATAAAAATGATTGAAGTCATAACCAAACCTTCTGATCTGATACCACAGGAAAAATATTGAAAAGAGGAATATTCCTCCATAAGCAATTGAAAATCCTGCAAAAATACCGGTGATACTTCGGGTATAAAATAACAATCCCAATGCTGTAAGGGGCGCAAGTATTTCGCTGAATAAACGGAAAATATTATTGGTTTCAAGTTTAAGGGAAGAGAGGTAATAAATTTTAATGTTATCGCTCGACTTCAGAAAAACGAAATACAGGAAAACCAATATCAGTAAAGGCAAACTTGCGGTTTTAAACATAATAAAAATGATGAGTCCGATGACTGCCTGCAAACCAAAAGAAAAAATAAAATAGCTGATGTAGAATTTTGTGGATCGTTGAGGCAGATAGCGGTTCAGATACTTGGGTAGTTCAATACCAATGCCGTTCATTGAGCCAAGATGAAGCAATGACAAGTACATGATGTTGATGTTTATTTTGGAATACAGGCCATAATCCTCAACACTCAATAGTTTGGCAAAATATAGTGTAATGAGCAGACTGATCAGCTTTGAAGCGCCGATTATCATGAAATTTTCGGCAACGATCCTTTTTAATTTCATCTTAGGATTTACTGAAATAGTGTCTTGCATTGAAATAATCGTTCGATAAAATAAGTCAGGTTAATTTAGATCATTGCCTCAGCCTTCATGCAAAGATATTTTATTTTTACTTTGAACGGGGTAATCATTCATAGTAAACTCACCGCATGTGATAAAGCCTGAAGAAAATTTTGTAAAGGCCGGTATATTTCATGATTCTCTTGATAAACTGCTTAGGAAAGGCAAGTATATTGAAAAGCTGAAGGGGATACTTTTTCCGCAATTGTTCCACTTTTTTCAGATAATCCAGCACATCGGTTTTGTCATTTATGAGTATTGGTTCCGGAATATCTGTCTTCCTGCACACACATCTGATAAATTCATCTGCTTTAATTATTTCAAAACCGGAACAGTGCAGAAGGTTACGGAGTGTTATCAGTGAAAAATGAGCAATATGTGCATTCTGCAAATACAACAACAAGTTGCAGTTATAGCTTTGGTGCAGGTTTTTAATCCCCGGAACTTCAATATATAACAAGCCATCATCTTTCAGTGTCTCCCTGATAAGTTTCAGTTCTTTCAGTGGATCGGTTAAATGTTCCAGCACATGAGAATAGATGATCACATCGGGGTTTTCGCTGATCATTTTCGATTCAAGACTGCCCTGAGAAACTTCCAGACCGGCAAAATTCCTGGCAAAGAAAACGGCTTCTGCATTAATATCAAGTCCGCTAACGGGAAAGCCCCTGTCGGCGAAATGTTTAAGAATACCTCCGGCATTGCATCCCACTTCTAAAATATGGGGTTTTGAAGTAGCTTTTTCTGATGTCAAAAATGGCTTTAAAAATCGATATACCAGATTGGCCCTTTCGTACTGTTCTTCGAAAATAACTTTTGAAGGATGTAGTTGGCCGGAGTAAATAGCAGGATATTCAATATTATAAAATTCTTCTGTTGACTTTTGATCAAGTTTCTGATCCGACTGGACCAAACCACAAACATTGCATATTACAGTATGGTAAGTTAAACCGTACCGATCCTTTGCCCCTATCTCTTCAAAATCTTTGTTCCCGCATATTACACATTCCGGGATATCGAATTGATAGATTCCGGTTTTCAACTTTTCGTTGAAGCTTTGACAGGCATTTACCTGAAAAGCGTTTAATTTTACAATCGGTTTACCATCATTTATTAATTCCGGGAACAACATCAGGCATGTATTAGATATTCAAAAATAACTCAAAATTTTTAGTAGGTTTGTATAAAATTCACTTTCATCATTGTCGGAAAACAAAACAAATAGCGGAGGTTTAAAACTGGATCCGGAAAAAATAACGGGAATCATCAGTTTGGTGATTTTGGCGGTTATCCTGATCCGGTTTACCTTTATTGCCTTTGGAATGCCTAATGAACTTTTTTCTGCGATCAACATTTCACTGGTTTTAATTTGTTTCAGCGTGATCCTTGTTACAGATAAGTCGGTTGTTTCACTGATAACCCTGCCGCTAATCTGCGCACTGACTGTTTTTATAAGTTCAGCGGCACATAATTTCGAATTCCACAGAGGTGCAATCTTCATTACTTTTTTATCGCAACTTTTTTACTTCTATATTTTCAAAAACCTTAGTTACAAATACTCAAAACTTTCGTTCGATATATTATTGTGGTTTACTCTTTTTATGGCAATAATGGGTTTGATTTTTATCCTTTCGGGAACGACTTATTTTTTAGGTGTCCGGGTCACTTTAGCTAAGGATATTTTCCGGTCACCAACTATCTTTTTCTCAAATGGTGCGTATATGGGATACTTTGCCACATTTGTACTTACTGTTATATTTTTTACAAAAAAGATAAATTACAAAATACTTCCGGTTATCATTATCCTGGCAATCATGTTGTTGCTTAGTTCGAACAGGACTGCGCTGTTTGGGTTGCTGTTTATGATCCTGCTTTATATCCTGACATCAAATAAAATCAGTTTACCTTATAAATTATTTTCCTCCTTTGCATTCGTCCTGTTTGCATTCATTTTTATTTACATCTGGCTACACAGTCCCTTAAACTACAAATCGCCTGATAGTGGCCGTTTGCTACTGATTTACAAAGCACTGGATCTTGTTAAGCATGGTTTTTTCTTTGGTGCAGATAACTTATATATCGATAAACACCTGCATATTGCCCAGATTCATAATGTATATTTAGCCATTATAGGTGAATTTGGCATCTTCGTGCTCATTTCATATATGTTGTACCTGATTTGGATTTTCAGGTTTTCATCAAAATCCGGCAGAATTGTTTTGATTTATTTACTTATCTCAGGTGCTGTTTCCCCTGCATTTTACCTGGGGTTTAATGAAAATTTTTACCTGTATTTAATTGTAATCATCTATCTGAACCATCACGAAAGTTTTAAAACAGAAGCCGAGAATGTTTTAGAACCTTACCTAGTATTACCTAATTCTGTATAAATAGATCCTCCAGATTGAATCAGGTTGATCAAATACTTTCAGAAGATCGAGATTATTGTCCATAGCATTGTTGATTGCCATTGACGAAAACACATATTTGCATCCCATGAGTTTTAACTGGCCGGTATTGAGTTCCAGATTATTGATGCTGACATCCTTCTTTCCGATATAATTATAAAGATCCGACCCGATCTCAGCTACAAATATATAGGTTCGGCTCCCCCATCCATCAAAATAAGACCTGGTAAAGGAATTCTTATCCAACTCCCTTTCTATAATTTTCCTGAATTTTATTTTATAATCCAGGGGATAATAATTCTGATAACTGTCTAAAGTGTAAAATCCATTGTACTGTGGAATAGAAGGATAAAATCCAATACACACCACTTTATAGGTGTTCTGAGGCTGACCGATGTATATTTTTATTTGCCGGAACAGGCTTTCTGCAAAAAAAGCTTTATAGGTGGGTAAATTGGTTTTATCATTCCTGATGATACCTGAAATGTTGGCTTTGAGTTCAATATCATTTGAAACTATAGATACTACCAGTAATATGGTCAGGATAAACTTCACAATGGTAAAATAATAATGATTAGCCCGCCGGGCCAAAACCAGACTTAAAAGTAAAATCCATAAAAATGGAGCCAAAAAGAAAAAACGGTCGCTGTTAAAAACCCTGAGAATGTGGAATACATCTTTGAAACAGAATATAAACCATTGATTAAATCCTACCCATAGGGCAATAAACAGCAAAATGGATACGACATAAATTTCAGTTAAAATATCCTTTCCTTTATTCCTGACTACCAGGAGTAAAAAAAGCAGAAAAACCGGAACCGTAGTAAATTTTCCTGTATGGTATTGGGTTATAAAGAATGAATACACGCTTTTTTTAATTGAGAGATAAAAACTTGGATTCCCGGATAATATATTTGAATTCCATGCATCCCGTTGGGAAATGAAGGAATGATCGAATAAGCTTTGCCTGACTAACTGATATTCGACACTAATTGAACTCAAAATCAGCAGAAGTAAAGCTAAAATCACAGGGTAATTGATTCTTCTGGTTTTGTAAATATTGAATCCGATGATGATAATCAGTATAGGAAGGAAAAAGGGTAAGGTCACGACGATAAAGGAATAAAGGGGAAAAAGTACAATAATCAACCAGTTATACCAGCGGATATTCCTGTTTAAAAGATTAAGAAAGCAAAATAAAAGTAGCGGTTGTCCGGAAATTGAAATACCGTAATTGAAATGATAATAGGGAATGATTGCAAATATCAGAGAACACAGTAATATGATTTCCATGGGTTTATCTTTCAGGAAATGCCTGGTCAGAAGGAGATACATACCAACAAATCCGATCAGGTGCACCAAGATATAATTTACAAGATAAGCATACACCGGAGTCAGGAATGAATATAAAAGAACCGTTACATTTAAACCCGAACGGAAACATGATCGGGAAATGCCATCCATAACCTGTGGTATAACCGGATTTTTGAAATAATCAAACAAAGCATGATTCTGCTTAAGCAGTTCCAGGTAGACCAATTCGGAATCAAGGTTGTCGTGGTATAAAATCCGTGCATTTTCGCCAACAATCAGTAAATATATGATATATGAAAGATAGATTAACGCAATCAGAACAATCAGTAGTTGATAAACGAGCTTTTCGTTGATCGCTGTTTTGTGATTATTCCTCATTTTGCTTTTTAAATATCCCAATAATCGTTTTGCCAAAATGGTATCCTAAAATTGGGTCGGTTACCCCGGATACTGGAATCAATACTGAATCCCAAAAGTTAATTTGCCGGGTAGAAGGATAATGCTGGAAAAGTAAAAATTTGTTCATCATGGAAGCGATGGCTCCAAGTGAATCAAGATAAAATATTTTAGCTGTTTCAAGGGATGCAGGAATTTCATCCTGAAGCGTTCTTTTATCATACCGGCGTTCATGGCCTATTGCTTCATCAAATTTGCTGAACAGATATTGGTGAGCCGGTGCCAGGATAATCAGATGTCCGTTTTTATGTAACAAATCAGCAGCATATGCCAGTTCTGATTTACTGTCCTTAATATGTTCAAGCACATCAATATAAATAATGACATCAAACTTCCTTTGTGAGATGGTTTGAATTGTTCCTTTAATAATTTCAGGATTTTCCAAGCTGGGAATTAAAATATTGACTTTGATCTGATCGGCAAGATCCTGATCAGGTTCCAGAAAAACCCAATTCTTAACCAGGTTGTTGAATAAATAATTCACATTAATGCCCAATCCGCTACCGACTTCAAGCACATCACCCTTTATGTATTTTTTTATGAATTTTGCAAAATAAGCTTTCCAGTTTACTGAATTCCTGAACAGGATCAACTCTTCTCCCTTATATTGCATCAGAGATTTATCATTAATCAATTTCTGTATAAATTGATTTGTTTTGGTGTTCCCGGGTTTTTGAAATATTAGCCTGCATCACTCCTATTACAAAAAATCCCAATGAAATGAGCATCGCATTAAAGAGCATGAGCGTGAGACTGCTTGCCCATCCGGGGATGGCCTTGTCGGTAAAAAGTTTAATATAAATGACTATGCAGATTGAAATAAACAAGGCTATGGCCAGTATGACGAATATTTTTAA
>Ga0182027_10010508_pt1 | contig 13158 bp, 14 predicted proteins | sample 712E1DmetaG_FD_121300 | JGI IMG/M metagenome (GOLD analysis project Ga0182027, IMG submission 121300) | Permafrost microbial communities from Stordalen Mire, Sweden - 712E1D metaG (Illumina Assembly) | ecosystem: Environmental > Terrestrial > Soil > Wetlands > Permafrost | place: Sweden...
CGCCATGACCGGCACCTGCTCGGTCTGCGGTACAAAGATGTTCAAAATTCTCGGGAAGAAAGTTTAGGTTTTTGGGAAAGAAAAAAGGGCTGGCGATTTGCGCCGGCCCTTTGCGTTATTCGATCAGTTTCGTGTAAGACGAGACGGGAATGAACTGGCGCTTGCCTTGCAAGAATATGCCCGTACTTCTGAAGACCTCGTCATTGGTATGTTGCTGATAGAGCATGAGAATGGGGTTCTTAAAGCCGGGGACATTGCTTACAATGCGTCCATGGATGAGGCGCCAGGAGTACCGGACTTCGTCGGCAATTGGTTCGTGGCGGATCATCCCCATTACTTCAAGACGCTGCGAAAGTATTTGCGCGGCGACCCGGTGGTTTCCCGAACCGCTGGTGATGTTGGTTTCTTGAGTGACCGGATCAATCGCAAAACCGCAAACACTCGGCATGCATATACCGCGCCCCTCTCCGGCGCCGACCGAGATCTGCAAGAATGCATCGATAACCGCCAGTTCCGGCGCGGATAAGCGACGGAATCTTTCCAGTTCGGCTCGGTAGTCTTCAACTTCGATGATTGGAAAGTCCGCCTTCGTCCGGTCGAGCGCATTGTCGAACTCGATGCCGGTGAGCGCCGAACCCAACAATCTTACACGCAATGCTTCAGCGACCGTTCGTTCATTGTCGTCAGACTCTCCGAACGAACTGTCACCGGGATTATTCGTTCGGTGCGTGCTGACGAGCTGGTCGGCGATGAGTTGTCGCTCCAGCGCATTTCCGGGACGCAACCAGCTGGCGTTACGCGTCCATTCCGATCGCAGATATTTAACGTAGGATATCCATTCAGAATCGGTGTGCCGTATATTCTTGATCGTCGGATCGGCTGGATCGGCACAGTAAGGGTGCCCACCACGGCAGTTCGGGATGACCGCGATGGGCGTGTCCGACGCAAGGGATCGGAAATAAGCGATAGCTTGTTCGTGCTCGCTTTCGTCATATTCCTCTTGCGCCACGATGAACAAGATGACTGAACCGTACTGGATCGCTTGCTTGATCTTAACTTCATCATCCTTCATTCGTTGCGTGTACGGATAGTTGGCGATCGTGCAATCGCAGTCTTTTTCCAAGACGGCAATGAGAGCATCGCGAAAGTTGTTGCATGACTCGGCCCCAAAGTCGTTTTCAATGTAGATAATGAGCGGTTTGCCGGTCATTGTTTAACCTTTGTTTGGGTTGGAAAAGAGCGTTCATGAACTGGCCTATTTTTAACACGATAGTAACATTAGGTCAATCCGTGATACACGAATAAAAAATGACCCCGACGAAGCGGAGTCATTTTTTAGGTATTCGTTTCAATAGACGCGGTTCTGTATTGTTCTTTGGTTAAAATGCGCTTAGCGGTTTCCCTTGCAAGATCGTGTCCACTTCCTCGAAACCGACCGGGTAGGCGAAGTTGTAGCGGGCGGGGAGGGCGAAGACGTATTTGGTGTTGCGGCCAAGTTCGGATGGACCGATGGGGGCGGCGCCAATGTGGAACTTGTCGGCTTGAAGATCGTTCCATTGCGCGATGGTGAAAACCATGACTGGAATATCCTGTCGCGGCACGGCCGCGGTCCAGAGCGGATGGCGGATGGAGACGATCGGACCCGTGGCAACGGTTTTTTCGCCGGTGTCGGTCGAATTTACGCCGGTCCAACCGGTCCAAGTGGTTGGCACGATCGAATAGCCGGTCCAGCTCGCGGGCAAAGTAAAGTTAAAATTATATTGCGTGTTTTGGTAATTGATCGTCGTTGCCGGCGGGGTGTTCTGGTTGGTGTTGGTCGGCAAGTTAAGGTTGGTATTTTGATTGTAGCCCACGCCCGAAGGCTCCGTGTTTCGCATGAAGACAAAATACCCGACAATTATCGCGAGAATAATGATGACGACGGCCAAAACGATGTTAAGCGAAGATTTATTGTTCATATAGAGGGGGTTAATGCTGTAAGCTTATACCTATATGACGATCTTGTCCCGCCACTCTGTCATTTAAGGCCGATACGCCACGCTTGACTTTTTGTATAAAAAATATAAACTACCGGCAGGTTCAAAAGGAGAAACAAAAACAATGGCATACGTGACCGGATGGCCGTCAGTTCCTTATCCAAAACTCGTCGAAGAAAGGCCGCCTACCCAAAAACCGGCCAAAAAGAAATAGGGAAAAGCTGCGCTTCTATAGCGCGCCGTTCGTTCAGGAGCCGCCTCGTTCGGCTCCTTTTTTTATCGTAGCATCATATCAGCGTCCGCCGGCGAAGATATGAGGCGAAGGTCTTGACTTGAACAGATCGTTTTGCTAATCTCTTTTTAGATTTGGGAACCGGTTGGGTAATCGTTTGTCCGCCCTTCGTACGGGTGGCGCGAGAGTGGGTTCGAATCCCATGATAGGCCGGGTCAAAGGATAGGGAACAAGACGGGTATAAGGACGAGTGGGCCTGCCTGCTGACCAACTCTCCAAAAAACCTTATTGTTCTCGACAAGCGTGTCGGCGAACGGGCGCGCAATGCCAGAGCGCCTCAACGCCGTTGCGTTTCCGGCGACACTCAAATTCGCGGCGTGCCTCTACGGACGCCGCCCTTTTTTATAAAAAAATGATGCGTTTATTTATCCTCACCGTTGTCCCAGCTGGGACAACGGTGAGGCGGAAAAAATTACCGACTTGAGGAACGGTCGAAAATTATTTTTCAAAATATTTAGATATTGCGCTCGGCAGGTCAGTGGGGGAATCGACGCCGTCAAAGTCGAAGAGGATGTATTTCGGGTTCATATGTTTAACCGATGTCTTTTCTAAATTGTTTGCCATTAAAATTAATAAGATCAACGGCGTCATAAGCTTTGTTTAGCGCTTCGGGCAGATCGTCGCCTGTAGCGCTTACGCCCAGCACTCGTCCGCCGTTGGTTACGACCGTATTTTCAACTACTTTTGTCCCAGCGTGAAAAACGACAACGCCATCTGTTTTTTCTGCCACTTTGATTCCTTCAATCGGCATTCCTTTGGGATAATTTTCCGGGTATCCTTGCGATGCAAGGACAATACAGCAAGCGGATTTATTTTTGGCCCATTCGATCGGCGTCTTGCCGAGTTTGCCGTTTAAACACGCAAGCAAAATATCGACGAGATCGGTTTGTAATATCCTCATGTATGACTGCGTTTCCGGATCGCCGAAGCGAGCGTTGAATTCCAATACTTTAGGACCATCCTTTGTCAACATGATGCCGGGGAACAAGACACCTTTGAATTCGCGTCCCAGTCTTTTTAGCTCGCGCAAGACCGGGAGGACAACTGACTCCTTTATTTCATCTAAAATGCCAGCAGGTATCGGATATGGCGCGACCGTTCCCATACCGCCCGTATTTGGACCATTATCATGTTCAAATATCCGTTTATGGTCTTGTGATGCCGGGAACATCACGGCGTTTTCGCCGTCGCAAAAAGCGTGCGTTGATATTTCTTCACCGATCAAAAATTCTTCGATGATAATGGTATCGCCGGCCGAACCGAAAGTTTTTTCGGTCATCATCTGGTCGATCGCCGTCGAGGCTTCATTAAATGAATTGGCGATCACGACGCCTTTACCCAAGGCCAAGCCGTTGGCTTTGATAACTAGGGGATAATTTTGCGTTTTTAAATATTTCTTTGCTGATCCGGCTTGCGTGAACTCTTCAGATTTTGCCGTCGGGATGTTCAAGTGCTTCATCAGGTCTTTGGCAAACGATTTTGACCATTCTATCTCCGCCGCCTTTTTGGTCGGTCCAAAGGCCTTAATGCCAGCAGCTTGCAAAGAATCGACAAGTCCAGACGCCAAAACGTCGTCGGGGCCGATAACGACCAAATCAATATTTTTTTCTCTTGAGAAATTAATGATCGCTTGATGGTCAAAAATATCCAAATTAACATTTTCGCCAACTTGCGCCGTCCCGGCATTACCCGGCGAGATAAACAGCCCGTCGACTTTCGGCGACTGTTTCAGTTTCCACGCCAGCGCATGCTCCCGGCCGCCCGAACCGATGAGTAAGATGTTCATAGATTGATTTTCCACGAAGTGCCATCTCGTGGAAAATGAAAAAATCATTCCAATATCTCAACCGCGCGTTTGATGGCGACGTAGCCGTAGGCCCACAAGAAGGGGAGCCAAAGCGGCATTAATCCGAAAAGTGTGTTGCGGCTGAATGTCTCGACGCCGGTCATCACAAAAAAATATTCGGCGACGATCATGATGAAAAATCCGAAAATGAGAACCGTTATGTCGTTCTTGTTTCGTTTGACCGCAAGCGCGATGATAATTATTATCGCATCAATCGCCGTCAACAAATAATCGTTCGCCACTAACGGAATAAGCCCAATCATGATGATGATCGGAATGGTATTGACCAATATTTGAACCAATTTTTTTATGACGATAAAATTATTCTCGACGACGGCCAGTCGTAACGGCCTTTGCTCAAATAATAAATAACGTTTATTTGTTAATAGGCACCATGAAATGTTCGGCGCAACCGGGTGTAGTATATGCCTCACTGACGATCTTTTCATCCTTGACGTAATCGATAAAGATCAAGATGCTGGCGATGAAGTAAAGTATGCCGAGGATAATAAGTATTATTTTTAAGAATTTTTTCATATACATTTTCTTGATTCCCGCCTTCGCGGGAATATGACAAAAAAGAATTATTTCATCATTTCCTTAAGCATCTCCTCGGCGACTTGGGGGTTGGCTTTGCCATTGGTGGCTTTCATGACGGCGCCGACCAAGAATTTAATGATCTGGAGCTTGCCGGCTTTGTATTGCACGACCTGGTCGACGTATTGGTTTAGGACGCCTTCGACCGCGGGCTTGAGGTCGTCGGCGGAAGATTGTTGGCCGAGGTTTTTTTCTTCGAGGATCGCTTCCGGCTCTTTGCCGGTCGCGAGCATTTCGGCCAGCACGATCTGCGCGGCGGCGGAGTTCATTTTGCTGGCATAAATCAGCGCCAAGAAGTCGCCGAAGTTTTCGGCGTTGATCTTTGTTTTGGCGTCGGCCCATGAAATTTTCTTTTCGATCAAAAGACCGCCGAGCTTTGAAAGCAGCCAGCCGGAAACCAGTTTGGCGATCTTGCCTTTGTTCGCTTCCCATTTTTCATCGTCAGTCCCTTCGATGTCGCCATTGTCATGCAGCCACTCGCGCATTTCGCTCATGATCTCTTCAACGTAATCGGCGAGCGCCGCGTCATTGGTCATGATGGTCGCATCCTCGCGGTTAAAGCCGAATTCATCAATGAAGCGGGCGCGCATGGCTTGGGGAAGCTCGGGAACCAGTTCGCCTTGCGCTTCGCGAATGGCAACGAGGTCGAGTTCGGGCAGGTCGGGCTCGGGGAAGTAGCGGTAATCGTGCGCCGCTTCCTTGGAGCGCAGGTCAACGGTAACGCCGCGGGCGTCGTCCCAGCCGCGGGTGGTGGTTTCGGCAACCGGCGCGCCGGTCTCTTCCCAGAAGGCGGTTTGGCGCTTGATCTCGAACTCAAGAGCGCGCTCGACGTTGCGGATCGAGTTGATGTTCTTTACTTCGGTTTTTGAATTCAATTGCATGGCCAAACGTTCGCCGGTCGGGTTATCGACGATCTCGCGCATGCTTATGTTGGCGTCGCAGCGCATCATGCCTTTTTCCATGTCGGCGTCGCTTGCGCCCACGGCGCGCATGATCCGTTGTAACTCCTGAAGAAATACGCGCGCTTCGGCGGGCGAGGCAAAGTCCGGTTCGGTGACAATTTCCGCGAGCGGCGTGCCGCCGCGATTATAATCGACATACGACGCTTTCCCGTCGGCCGAATGCGAAAGTTTGGCCGCATCTTCTTCAAGATGCAAGCGCGTGATGCCGATATGCGCGGTCTTGCGCTCGTGCGCTTTGGCGCTAGGTATCGCAATATCGAGCCAGCCCTTTACGGCGACCGGTTCGTCAAACTGCGAAATTTGATACCCCTTGGGGAGGTCGGGATAAAAATAATTTTTGCGATCGAATTTGGCGCGGTCGGGAATGGCGCAGTTGATCGCCAGCCCGGCGCGCACGCCAAGGTTCACCGCCTCGGCGTTAGCGACCGGCAACGTGCCGGGGTGTCCGGTGCAAACGGGACAGACGGCGGTGTTGGCCGGTCGGTCATCGCTTATGTTCTCGCACGAGCAGAACATTTTGCTCTTGGTTTTCAGTTGGACATGGATCTCAAGTCCGATCACTGGTTCAATCTTCATAAGCGTTATTTGTCGGAATAGTCTTTATAGACGGAAGTGGCGGCGATCGGGAAAAGGGGTTTGATGAACCAAACGGTGACGGCCGCGGCAAAGGTGGCAACAACCGCGGCGACGGCGGTGATAACGCCGTTATTGGCAACGGTCATGGCGACCATGGCTCCCAAAACAATGAAAACGGCCGCGACGGCGATGATCGCGATCCACGTGCCGTAGCTGATGATCATGTTGATCACGCCAAAGTTAATGAAAGTTGCCAAGAGCTTGCCGGACGTCAGGTCTTTGCTGCGGTGCAGAGCGCCCAAACCGCGCTTGTCTTCAATGACTGCCGCTTGGACGGCGAGCGAGTAGCGCAGACCCCAAATTATGCCGGGAACAATGAGGAGAATAAGGCCGCCCAAGATGATGAGGTCGCGCAAGATGGCGACCCAAAGCACCGGCCAAAAGGTTCTCCATCCGACCTTGATCGATTCTTTTATATTCGGCTTCTGACCGTTAAGAGAGCGATATGACGAAATGATAAGGGCGGTGGAAAAAATGCGGGCGACGAGAATGAAGGCGGCGGCGGCGACAAGGGCGCCGATTATGGCGAGGGGTTTTACCCATGCCGCTGAAGTTGAAAAATCAATGCCTCCCTGCGGGTTTTGGGGCAGGAGGTTGATGATGCCGACCGCGATAACCGCGAGCCCGATCACCGGCGCGGTTAGAATGAGCCAAGCGCGGAAGTCGCGGGCATACGCGCGCCAAGAGTTTTTTAAAAGCGTGGCAGGATGAGTCATACGAGTTACTAGTTGTTAGTTACTAGTTGTTAGTTTAACGATCGAACCATGTGCCACGAGCCACGTGCTACGAGCCAATATATCCGCCCGTACTTCCAAAGCCGCCGCGGCTTGCGCCGTCGATCTTCTCGACCTCGTTCCATTCGGCGCGTTCGATTTTGACGAACACGGCCTGGGCGATCCGTTCGCCGCGTTCAACCGTCGAGGGGGTTTTGCCGATGTTCCAAAGCTGGACGCAGACCTCGTCTTCCGGTCCGCAATAATCTTGATCGATTATCCCGATCGAGTTTGGAAGAACGAGCCTTTTTTTGCGCGCCAGCGACGAACGGGCGGCGATCATGAACATATAGCCCGGCGGGGTGGCGACGATGATGTTCACCGGAACGGCGACGATCTCGTCCGGTGCGATGGTCATTGTTTCGCGGACCATTAAGTCGAACGCCACCGCCCCCGCCGTTTCATGGCGGGGGAGCGGCAGGGTTTTATCGATGCGGTGGATGGTGACCTTCATATGAAACATGAATCATGAAACACGTAACATTCTCGCGTCCTGCAGGACGCAGGAGTGCTTCATGTTTTATGTTACATGCTTCATCCGTTATGCGTTGAAAACGATCGCCGGACCCATGGTCGTTGTCATCGTGGCCTTAACAATGAAGTTGCCTTTTGACGCGGACGGTTTGACGCGTTTAAGCGCGTCCATGAAAACGGTGGCATTCTCCAAGAGCTTGGCTTCATCGAACGACACTTTGCCGACAATGGCATGAACATTACCGGTGTCGTCGTTCTTAAAGGCGACCTTGCCTTTCTTTTGGTCGGCGACCATGGCCTTCACGTTCACTCCCACTGTATCGGTTTTCGGGTTCGGCATCAAACCCTTGGGACCCAAGATCTTCGCGATCTTGGCGAGCTTGGGCATCATGTCCGGGGTGGCGATGGCGACCTCAAAATCGGCCTTGTTCGACGAGGCGATGGTCGCAATGAGTTCTTCGCCGCCAACAAGGTCGGCGCCGGCTTCTTTGGCGTCCTTTTCCTTGTCGGCCGCGCTCGTAAAGACCGCGACCTTCTTGCTCTTCCCCGTGCCGTTAGGGAGTGAGACCGTGCCGCGCACCTGCTGGTCGCCCTGCTTGGGGTCGATGCCGAGCTTGGCGTGAATTTCAACGGTCGCGTCAAACTTGGCGACCGAGGTCTTTTTCGCCAAAGCCACGGCTTCGGCGAGTGAATAAGCTTTCTTCGCGTCGATAAGCTTCTGCGCTTCGACAAACTTTTTTCCTGACATATGGTTTTTTCCCGAGATTCAATCTCGGGGTTAGATTATGCCCCGAGGTTCAATCTCGGGGACATGATTAAGAAAAACGGACCGCCATGGGTCCGTGCTAGGTCTCCATGACGTGGTTTTGACGGGACGTGAACGCGTCAGCGTTTTTACGTCCCTCCCACATCCGTTATGCCTGGATATTAGCGTAAAGCCGCTTTTTTGGCAAGAGGGGTTGACAGATGTTGCGATTTGTGCTACTCTGAAGTCAGATTTGGTAACTATAGTGATAGTTTGCAACTGTCCGTAAGGACAGAATGCGCGGACCTAGGGTGAGGCAAAGGCCGAATCTGAAAGGTCACTTAGAGCTAATGATCCCGCGAAGCTTTCGAGTAATACTCGAAAGGGAATGCGGGGGAGGCTCTCTTTTTTTTATACTTATTTCCTTTTCCTCCTATCTACTAACCTAAACCTCTTTCCGCTCCTTCCACTCCTTCTGCACGATGCGGAAGTGGAAAAGGAAGAGGGGGAGGGCGACGACTAACATCGAAAAGTCGCGGACGGCGGAACTTTGGTTTTGGCGCGAAATGTTTTCTTCATTCTGCTGGTTTTGCACATCGCATTGCGCTTGCGTCGGGCCGATTGGCGCGGTTTTAACATTCGGATCGGTCGATGCCGGGATCATCGGGCCGTTGTAAGTGCCGGCGTTTCCCGGAATGCAGATCGAATACGACGGATCGGCATTTTTAAATACCCAGGTTTTAAGTCCGATGTTAATGAGATCGACCGCCGAAAAGACGAGCATGAAAAGCGCGATGATCGACACGGCGTAGAAATAGATCGAACGGATCGTTTGCGTGGATTTTGACATATTGTTAGTGAGTAGTGAGTAAAGAGTAGCGAGTAATTCAATTATAGCATCATTTTGTCACCCCGTTGAAAAACGGGGTCCAGCACTCTATTTTTGTGTTTGATGAGAATACGCCGCTAAAGTTGAGTGCTGGATACCGGCGTTCGCCGGGTATGACAATAATCCAAAAACCCTCTCCCTCGGTAAACTCGGGAAAGGGTCTTTATTTTCTATTTGCCATTTGCTACGAGCAACGCGCCACTAGCCACGTGCCACACGCCACGCGCCAACTAGCCCTCAATCACTTCCAAACCCATTTGGCGGGCGGTGCCGGTCATTGAGCTGAACAGGCGTTTCCGGGGAGAAGTCCGGGGACGAGCGGAGCCGGATTACTGATAAGTGATTCTTTTAAACCAAGATCATTCAGCATGGCTTGAAAAGCAACTTTATCAGGGCACCCGTTTTCAAGGATCTCGATCGGGTGTGGCCAATTATTTTGCGGCGCGGCCGGTTCGGTAAAAATCTTATCGATAAAACTATTAATAGTTGCAGTGCCGCAAATTTTTTCTACTTTCGAAAAAAAGCATTCTCCAACGGCATAGGGATTTGAAGAAATTATATCCGAATAATTAAGCGCGGGGTTTGGCGCATTTAGAAATTGTGTTTTTCCGCAATGGAGATCGGCAAAGCTAGAGCGCTCGGCTATTGAGGTATTCCCAATGTTGCCAATATAGTTTCCCCAGCCCTCAACCAGCATGCTGCCATATATATTCGGAAAAAAATTTTCCAGAGCTGTATTGCCGAAGAGGCCGTGGGTAAACTCATGGGTTTCGGCCATGAATGGGCCCCAAACAAGCAATCCCGGGGAAAGTGTGATGCTTGATGTATCGCTGCTGTTAATAAAATTCATTGCTCTTTGATAATCGGCACTATTTGCTGAATAATGAATTAGATAGTTATCGGATGTGTTAGGGATAGCGTAATCGTCGGACACAAGTACACTTTCAACATCGGTCATGCCGGCATACCCACTCGGCATAACTGACGATTTGATGTCCGTAATCTGTAATTTGCTACCAAATAATTCCGTGTCAGCAATTGCCGGGTAGACACTAATATCTTTATTGTAGGCGATATCATCCATATCGACCGATATGCTTTGCGCCGGCGCGTATTGCGTGCCGTCAAAAACGCGAGTGAACATTTTTCCGGTCATGATATATGAATCCGGATGAGGCAGGCCTTCGCAGAATGCTATGCCGTGCGAATCAGGATTTAATTGTTCGCACTTATTATATGCGTCGTATCCGGCATATACGTTAAACCTCAACGAGCCCGACTCTTTATTCATGGCAACAAGTTTATCGCCAACGACAAATCCCCCTTGGGGCGGAAGGGTTCGTTTGATCAAACATACGCCGTTATTTTTAACCCAAATGCTGCCGATCGTATCATTTTCAGCCCTGACAAATATATTCGGCAATATTTCTTTTGTTTGCCCGGGCGCAAGTAAATACGAACCGGTTCCCGAGGTCGAACCGGTATATGCTTGCGCTTGGTGATCGGCCAGGCAAGCCGGCGTTACACAAGCCACCTCTTTGTCAACGCAGGTGTTATTAATGCAATCTTGAGTTGAATAGCAGGCGGGGTTTCCGTAATCGCATCCCGACCGCAGAACGCAAGAATTATTTTGACAGATATTTGTCGCATCGCACGACGGATTGCCGTAATTGCATCCTGATAGCAAAATACATTCATTGTTTTGACAAGTATGCGACGAGTCGCAAACAGGATTGCCGTAATTGCATCCGGATGCGGGGGGGTTGTCGACGCAAACATTGTTTACGCAAATTTTTGGATTTCCACAGGATGGATTGCCGTAAGCGCAGCCGTCTTTAGGTGTGCATTTGTTATTAATACACTGGTTCGATGAGTCGCAGGATGGGTTATTGTAAGCACAACCTGAAGAAATTGCTGAAGCGGTCGACGGAGAAGCTGAGTTTTTGGATATGGCGACCCTGGCCAGATCGGCGTTGGTGATGCCCAATCCGCATTGGCGCATGACCGAATAGGCGGCGGCGCCGTCCCTAAGATATGACAATATCCCGGTTCTCGGGCACAAAAAATACGCCTCGCCGCGCGCTTGAACGCGCAACACGATCCTGCCCTTAACACTGGCGCGCAAAGCGGTGTTTCCCGCTGCGAGCTTGTTGTAATCAGATTCGCTGATACCCAAGCCCAAGGAACGCATCAAGGCGAATGCCGTTGCCCCGTCTTTTAGATAATAACGCTGGCCATCGCCAGGATATACGTACCATGCCTCGCCGCGCGATTGCACCTGTAAAAGAATGTTCCCGGCCAAGCTCGCAGCCGGCGCTAGACGGGGTAAGATCAGCACGCCCGCGCCAAAAAATATCACAATGACCAATATCCAACCCAGCCGTTTTACCTTCATATCCAGGCGGTTAAAACATTAAACCGTCGAGCAATGCTCGACGGTTTAAGTATATCATCTTTAGATTGTTTTTTGTCACCCCGTTGGAAAACGGGGTCCACGGCCGTGGATTCCGGCTTTGGCCGGAATGACGGAAAAAAATTAGCCCTCAATCACTTCCAAACCCATTTGGCGGGCGGTGCCGGAAATCGAGCGCATGGCGGCCTCGACGTCGGTGGTGTTCAAGTCCGGCATTTTGCGTTCGGCGATGGCGCGCACCTGGGACTTTTTCACCTTGCCGATCTTTTCCGAAAGCGGCTTGCCCGATCCCTTGGTGATGCCGGCGGCTTTCATAAGAAGGTTTGAGGCGGGCGGGGTTTTGAGCTTCATCGAGTAGGTGCGGTCCTCGTATATCGTAAGGTCGAGCGGGATGATGTCATCGCCCATCGCCTTGGTCGCGGCGTTGAACTTGGTGCAGAATTCGCCCAAGTTAAGTCCATGCGGACCCAAAGCGGTTCCGACCGGCGGCGCTGGCGTGGCTTTGCCGGCGGGAATTTGCAGTTTAACGATTGTTTTTATTTTCTTGGCCATAGTTGATTAGTAGGTAGAACGTAGAACTTAGAACGTAGTCGAAGATGAGTTATATCTTTTTTACTTGTAGGAAGTCAAGTTCCACCGGGGTCTCGCGGCCGAACATGTTGACGAGCACCTTGATCTTGCCGCGTTCGGCGTCGACTTCGGAAATTTTGCCTTCGAAGTTTTTGAACGGCCCGTCGCTTATCCTGACCGGGTCGCCTGTTTCGACGTCGATCTTGTATTGCGGCTCGTCGACGCCCATGCGCTTCTGGAGCGACTTGATCTCTTCGTCGGCGATGGGGGTGGGGGTGGTGCCGGTGCCGATGAAGCCGGTGACGTTCGGCGTGTTCCGCACCACGTACCACGAGTCGTCGGTGACCACCATTTCGACCAGCACGTAGCCCGGGAAGATCTTCTCCTCGACGACCTTGCGCTTGCCGTTCCTTATCTTGATCTTTTTTTCTTTGGGAATGAGAATGTTGAAAATTTTATCCTCCATGTCCATGGAGTCGATGCGCTGTTTCAAGTTCTCGGAAACGTTCTCCTCGTAGCCGGAATAGGTGTGGATCGCATACCAGCGCCGCCCGTGTTGTATTGTTTGTTTAGGCATAGGTGTGGAAAGGAACTTTATCGAGTGACGAGTAAAGTGATCCCGTAAGTGTACAGGTAATCGGCGCCGCCCAAAATAATGGCGAGACCCAAGGAAATGCCAATGACCAGCAGGGTATGCTTAATGACCGTTTCCCGGCCGGGCCAAGAAACGCGCAAGAGCTCCTCTTTGGTTTGCGTAAAATAAGCGGTTATTTTGTTAGCCATAGGGCTTTTTTGATTCTTAAAAGAGCCCTTGCGGGCTCGAGTAATGACTATAACATAACCGTGGAAAACGTGCAATAACCAGACTTGTCCAATACAAGATGAGCCCCAAATGGGTTTCCGATTCCAACGCAAGATGAGCCCCAAATCCTGCCTTGGCGGAAACCGTCCACAGGTCGTCATACTGAAGGTATATGAACCTCAA
>Ga0182027_10010509_pt1 | contig 13154 bp, 12 predicted proteins | sample 712E1DmetaG_FD_121300 | JGI IMG/M metagenome (GOLD analysis project Ga0182027, IMG submission 121300) | Permafrost microbial communities from Stordalen Mire, Sweden - 712E1D metaG (Illumina Assembly) | ecosystem: Environmental > Terrestrial > Soil > Wetlands > Permafrost | place: Sweden...
ATTTGTTTTTGCGTTTTGATTGAAAATATATATTTTTGTGCTTCAAATTTTTGAGGGCAGATAGCTCAGTCGGTAGAGCAAAGGACTGAAAATCCTTGTGTCGGCGGTTCGATTCCGTCTCTGCCCACAGCAAATGCGAAATCAAATTCGGTTTCGCATTTTTTGTAATCGGTTTTGTTTATTCAGGAGTATTCTGATTAATGAAAGTTACTAGTATGAATAACTTTATATTTTTGATTTTATTAATAAATCTTGGAGATTATTATTAATGTCGGATAATATCGAACCACCTTCACAAGCCGCTACACGTTTTAAGAATATTATATTTGGCTCTCCACGTAATATAAACGATCCTACAATTTTTCATAAAATAGCGTTAATACCAATTCTAGCCTGGGTTGGTCTGGGTGCCGACGGACTTTCTTCTTCATCATATGGACCTGAAGAAGCTTTTAGAGTACTTGGAAGTCATGTTTATTTAGCTGTATTTCTTGTTATAGCCACTGCAATGACAGTGTTTATTATTTCCTATGCGTATTCCAGAATTATTGAACATTTCCCTCATGGCGGCGGCGGTTATATTGTTGCAACTCATATGCTTGGCGATAGGGCAGGTGTTATCTCAGGTGCTGCTCTTATTGTAGATTATATACTTACAATTACAGTGTCAATTGCTTCATGCTCCGATGCGATTTTTAGTTATTTCCCTGTACATTTTCAGATGTTCAAAATATATTTTGCAACATTTCTGATTGTACTGATGATAGTCCTAAACGTTAGAGGGATAAAAGAATCTATAAAAGGGTTAGCTCCTATTTTTGCAGTATTCCTTATTACACATATCATTTTGCTTTGTTATGGTATCGGAAGTCATATTGGAGAATTTAAACCTGTAATTTCCAGTGTTCATCAGGGTCTGCAAACAGATATAAAAGCTATTGGATTTCTTGGTATTGTTATGATCTTTTTCCGCGCTTATTCAATGGGAGGAGGAACATATACCGGTATCGAAGCAGTATCTAACGGACTCCAGATTATGCGTGATCCGAAAGTTCAGACCGGAAAAAGAACAATGTTATATATGGCGACTTCTTTAGCTTTTACAGCCGGCGGACTATTGCTTTTATATTTACTTTTCCATATTAGACCTACCGAAGGGAAAACATTAAATGCAGTATTAGCCGATCAGCTTTACAGCACCTGGAGTTTTGGGAAGATTTTAGCCGTTGTTACAATTTTTTCGGAAGGAGCTTTGCTGTTTGTTGCTGCTCAGGCCGGATTTATTGATGCCCCGAGAGTTATGGCGAATATGGCAGTTGACTCTTGGCTGCCTCATCGTTTTGCAGCATTTTCAGAACGATTGACTATGCAGAATGGCGTTATTATGGTCGGCGTTTCTGCTCTTGCGCTTTTATTTTATACTCATGGTTCAATTACCGCTCTGGTTGTGATGTATTCAATTAATGTGTTTCTGACATTTTCAATTTCCGAATTCGGAATGTCTAAGTTTTTCATAACGCATAGAAAAAAAGAAAAGCTCTGGAAAAAACATTTAAGTGTGCATCTTACAGGGTTAACATTATGCTTAACAATATTGTGTATTACAGTTTATGAAAAATTTATGGAAGGTGGATGGATGACTCTTGTCATTACTTCCATTCTAATTGGGCTTTGTTACATGATTAAAAATCATTATTTAAGAGTAAGAAATGACAAAAAGAAATTCGACGAACTTTTAACTTCTATTCCTACTTTCGGTGAACCGAATGAAAAACCCGTTGATAAAACAAAAATGACCGCAATTCAATTGGTTAGCGGTTATAATGGATTCGGTATCCATACATTTTTAACTATTGTCCGCCAATTTCCTGATTTCTATAAGAATTTCATTTTTGTATCTGTTGCTGTTGTAGATCAGGGATTGTTTAAAGGTGAAGAAGGAGTAGAACAACATAAAATTGTAGTTGAAGAATCATTGAAGAAATATGTTGAATTTGCGAGAAAACTGGGCTTTGCAGCAGAATACAGAATGGAAATAGGTACGGATGTTATTAAATCGGCAACAGATTTGTGTTTGAAAACGTCAAAAGAATTCAGCCGCTCAATGATTTTCAGTGGTAAACTTGCTTTCAAGGTAGAGAAATTCTATCACCGTCTGCTCCATAATGAAACTGCTTTTGCAATTCAAAGAAATTTACATTGGAGCGGTGTACCGACAATGGTTCTTCCTATCAGAATGGATTTATAAGAGGGATTAGTTATTTAAGGGATTAGGGATCAGGGGTTTGTTATTAGGGTTTATAGGGACTTTAGATTAAAGATTCTTATTTTTTAAGAATCTGCTATTTTTGTCAACTGAAATTATGAACAAAACAACTTCACCGCAATTTATTAAGATTGAGGGAATTGATATAGCCCTCCGGAAAAATGCTAACGCAAAGCATTTGAAAATTGCCGTCAAGCCATTTTATGGCGTACGTATGACAATCCCTGATAGAGTTTCATTAAATACTGCAGAGAAATTCGCCCTTGAAAAGATCGGCTGGATAAGAGAACACCTTGAAAAAATGCGCGGCTTGGAGAAAGCACATTCTTTCTTTGATGAAAACTCTGAGTTTACGACCCGCAATCATAAACTGGAAATTATAAAACAAAATATCAGTAAGATAACAGTTAAAGTCAGCAAAGGAAGAATTATTATTCATTTCCCTGTAACTAAAAATGTTATTTCAATTGAAGTTCAGAATGCCGCACGTAATGGAATTCTTAAAGCTTATACCGAAGAAGCAAAAGAGTTCCTGCCAAAAAGATTAAATGACTTTTCAGACAGATTTAATCTTCCTTTTAATGAATTATATATCAAGAATATTAAGAGCAGATGGGGAAGTTGTTCCGGGAAAAACAATATCAATCTTAGTATTCATTTAATGCGCTTACCGGATCATTTGATTGATTATGTGCTTTTACATGAGCTCGCTCATACAAAAGTTAAAAACCATGGTAAAAAGTACTGGGAATATTTAGATGAACTTACGGGCAATGCGAAAAAGCTTGATAAAGAATTGAATCATTTTCAAATAGGTTTATTTTGACGTTGTGAAGGTATAAAATGAATCTCCTCGCCGCTGAGCAGCGAGGAATTGATCCCGCTCGAAGCGGGACAGGCTCTTAAAACTGCCTTCGGCCTGTCGGCCGACAAGGCAGGCGGATTAAAATTATACTTCTCTAAAACAGAATTTAAGATTAACAATAGTTAATAGGAATTATGTTAAAAATAGTAAAATCAACATTTCCAATCATACTATTCCTCTTTTTGACGTATCTCTCCTGTTACGGACAAAATGGAGTTGTTAAATCTTATTACTCTGACGGATCAATTGAAAGTGAATTGTCATATATAAATGATATAATGGATGGAAATGGAGTTTGGTATTATCCAAACGGAAATATCAGGAAAGAATTAAATTATAATAAAGGAGTAATAAGTAGTTGGGTCAGAGAATATTATGAGTCGGGTTTATTGAAGTTAGAATATTATGCGGAAAATGGAATAATTGAGGGTATATATAAAAGTTATTATAAAAATGGCGGCCTGAAAGATTTAATAACTTATTCGGTAGGGAAGGAAATTAAGAAAATAACTTTTGCTTATGATCCAAATTATACTGCCACGCTGGAAGCTTATAAAGCAGGTTTTATTATTGACAAAGACCGGAAAACAAAAAATGAATTGTTTATTTGTAACGTTGAAAAATGTCCTATACCTGTCGGAGGTATTAAAGCTATACAGGATAATTTAGTTTATCCAGAACATGCATTAAGATATGGAATGGAAGGAATTGTTACTTTAACCTCAAGAATTAGTATTGACGGGAATGTTATTAATACAAAAGTATTAAAAGGAATTGGATTGGGATGCGATGAAGCAGCTCAGGTAGCAGTAAAAAAAACAAAGTTTGAACCCGCTCAGAATGAGGGGAAAATTGTTGAATCTTACGTTACTCTAAATGTGGAATTTAAAATAAAGAATTCTAAATAACATTGATTAGTATTCTTTTGAAATCAATTCTTCTATTATTTGTATAAATTCAAGTTCTAAATTCTTCCTGCGGTTTTTTCCATACCATAAATGTAATTGAAGTATATATTCCTCTTTTGAAAGTCCTTCGGATTTTAATTTTCTTACCAATTCCTGAGCTTCTTTAGGTCTGGGTCCCCACTGAAATAACTCATCACCATTTTCATTAAAGGCAACTAGCTTCGGTATACTTCTTGAATTGCTATCGGATAGATATAAATCTATAATATCTGTATTTTGATCACGTAATAAAATTCTTAAATTTATCATTGAATTACATTCAGCCATTTTTACTATATATGGAATATTTTGTGCCGAGTCTCCGCACCAATCCTCTGTCAATAACATCCATATTTGCAGCGACGAAATTTGTTTTATTAAATGAAATAAGTTGTCATTTATTTTATGCGTTCTTAAGATCCTGGAACTTCTCTGATAATTTAATTTAACATGTTCAAGGTCGATTAGATCTTCTTTGGATAAATTTATTGCATTAGTTTTTTGTTTCATGGCATCGAAATATTCGGCAAAGGTTAATCCATTTTGGGGTCTTTGATCTATGAAAAATTGATTCACCATTAGATTCTTTCACATTAATTGAATAGTATTTTATTAAAATTGTCTTATTATCTAAACACTAAATAAAAATAATTAATTCATTTATCAAAATTATCAAAGTTTTTACTGGCATGTTATTTGGAATTATTTAATTGATTCAATCGGAGATATGACATGAAAAAAATAATTTATTTGTCAACTGTGATAATATTATTATTTATTATCAGATTAAATGCAAAACCAATTCAAGAAGTTTCATTTGATTATTTTTATTCTTCACTCAGCCCGTATGGGGACTGGATAGAACTTCAGGATGGGATAAAGGCATGGCGACCTAATAATATTTCTCCTGAATGGAAACCTTATTCTATCGGGCGCTGGAACTGGACAGATAATGGCTGGTACTGGGATTCCGATGAGCCTTTCGGCTGGGCAACTTATCATTATGGGCGCTGGTATGATGATGAATATTATGGGTGGATTTGGGTGCCTGATTATACATGGGGACCTTCATGGGTAGAGTGGCGTTATGATAATGATTATGTAGGTTGGGCTCCGTTACCGCCTTATGCATCTTTTAGTTTGAATTTAGGGATAAGGTTTTCTACAGGATGGCATTCACACTACCGTTACTGGAATTTTGTTAACTACGGTCATTTTTGTGATTCTCATATCAATCGGTTCTTTATTGATGAAAGAAGGGTATCCCGCTTTTTTGAACATACAAATTATAGAACAAATTATTATTCAGACAGGGATAGAATAATAAACGGGGGTATTGAAAGATCATTTATTGAAAGAAGAGGCGGATTTAGAATACCCGAAAGAGAAATCCGTATAGTTGATAACTATAGAGATTTTGATAGAAATAGAAATGATAAGAATGATCGTATAAATTCCTACCGTCCGTCGCAAAGTGAAATTAATAATGTTAGAACACGAGAAAACTTCGAAATCAAAAGGGGCGAAAACAGATCTTCTCTGCAGAATGATAAAATAAGACTACCTATGGATAATAGGAGTTCAAATGTTTCCGGTAATCGTATTAATGAAAGAAGTCGGGCGGCTGAAATAAATCGCGGGATTCAATCAAATAGAGAAGAAAATTCGAGAACTGAAAACAGGGATAATTTCAGAAACAATGTTAGAAATGATGAGCGGATCCAAAAAAATATGAATCGTGAGCAGCCTCAAATAAGTCAAGTCCCTAATAATCAACGAAGATCTCCTGCTCCTGAAAAAAGAATTGAACAAAGAGGGAATAGTGCATCCGAGAAAAATACACCTCAAAGAGGGAACAGTCAGAGACCTGCTCCCCAGCAACAAAGAGGTCAGACGCATGAAAAAGATCCTAAAAAGTGATGATTCAAGAAGGCGATAAAAAGCAATTTACTCACTATTGAATTTGAGGATTTGTTGAATTTAAAACACAGCCATCTCAAAATTAACTGACTGCAATAAAAGCAAATAAATAAAAGGATTATGATGTTAATCGTATTTGCAAAAAGGGTATTGAAGTCCTTCTTGAAAAGTATTAAATCGATTTTACTGGCAGGTAAGAAATTGATGCTCGAAATAATACTGAAATCATGGAAAGGGGCAACAATCGGGATAATGATTGGCTTAATCTTATTCTTAATTTTGCTTGACACATTCATTAATGTTGGTATCGGATGGTATTTCGATGTTTTAGTTTCACTAGTATTAATGGCTTTTATAATTTTTGGAATTGGTTATATAAGTAAAACTCTATTCAAAACAGTAAGGAAATTTGATCCTCGTTTTGTAACAGTTGTAATTGTTGCATTTTCCGCTTTGAGCTTTTTACCTATGTCCTTCTTCGGCAAAACACTTATGATAGATCTGTTTGTTTGCGGGGGTCTAGTCGGACTTGCATTTTCAAAAGGAATTAAAAAATCGATTTCAATTCTACTTATAACTCTTGTGATTGTTTTTAATGGTTACGCTATTGTTAAACTTTTCAGCCAGGGTTTTGATAATACAATACCTGTTTCCGAAAAATATTGCGATCAAAAAACTACAGGATGGAATTTTGAAGATCCATCGCTTGATGGTCCCTTCAAAGTACTGCAACTTACATATGGAAGCGGTAACGATAAACGACGCCCCGAATACGGAAAGAATGTAAATCTAAAGACGTCCCCGGTTGATGCTACCCCATTCTTTGATCAATCAAAAGGAGTATTTAATTTTCTTCGAAAAATTTACTGGGGCTTCAATTCTAAAAATTATCCTATTAATGCTCGTGTTTGGTATCCCGACGGCAATGGGCAATATCCTTTAATCTTAATCGTCCATGGGAACCATCTAATGACGGATTTCTCGGATCCGGGTTATGAATATCTCGGTAAGTTTATTGCAAGTCGCGGGTATATATTTGTTTCAATAGACGAAAATTTTCTAAATGGAAACTGGATACATGATTATGAACAATCTGAAGTTTTTACTCGTGGCTGGATTTTATTAAAACACCTTGAACAATGGAAAAAATGGAATGAATCTGATGGAAACCCATCTACAAAAAAAGTTGATATGAATAATATAGTTTTAGCCGGACATTCAAGAGGAGGGGCGGCAGCCGTTGTAGCAGCGGCAATTAACAAACTTGAACGGTATCATGGCGATGCAAAGCAGGTATTTAATTTCAATTTTTCAATTAAAGGTGTTATTCAAATTGCGCCGAATGATCCTTATAATCCACAAAATGAAGTTCCAATTGTATTAGAGAACATGAATTATTTAATTCTCCAGGGCGGTTACGATCAAGATATGCATTGGTTCTTAGGCAATAGAGTTTATAACCGTATGAAATTCAGCGGTAATGATTACCATTTTAAATCGGCACTTTATATTTATAGAGCAAATCACGGGCAATTTAATACTTCCTGGGGAAGGTATGATTTCCCGGCGCCATTATCCTGGTTCCTTAACACAAAACCAATTATGAAAGCTGAGAACCAAAGGAAAATCGCGAAGCTTTATATTTCAGCATTTCTTGATGCTAGTTTAAAAGGTAAATCTGAGTTTATTCCTTTGTTAAAAGATTATAGAAATGGGAAAAAATATCTGCCGAAAGAATATTATATCAATCAGTTTGAAGACTCAGGATTTAAATATGCCGCTGATTACCAGGAAGATTTTGATGTTACAACTGCCTCGATTAAAGGCGGCACTATTAAAGGAAAAAACCTGAATATCTGGAGCGAGAACTCACTTAACTTCAGGGATGACGGAGGAAGTTCTCAAGCTAATCTTGGAGTATATCTTGGATGGGATAGTAAAGATCTTAAATACAAAAATAAAACGGCTGAATATGAAATATTATTGCCTGATAGCACACTGCAATATCTCAAACTCAAAGATGCAAAGAACTTTGTGTTCTTTGTGTGCAATAATAAAAATGAGATGAGCTCCGTTGATTTCTCAATTGCATTAATTTCAGATAAGGACACATCAAAAATTTCATTGAATAATCAATATATTCTTCCGCCGCCGTTAAAAACCGAATTAACAAAATGGCCTTTCATATTTGCAATTGCAAAAGATAAACCGGTTGAAAGAGTACTGCAGTCGATAGAAATCCCATTATCTGATTTCATTAAAGCGAACCAAAATTTTAATCCGGTCAAATTGAAAGAGATTAAGTTTATTTTTGATAAAACAACTGCAGGAGAAATCTTTCTGGATAAAATTGGGTTTAATTAGTATCTGTATAACTAAGTCAATATATACAAGCAAATCCTTAACCGATCAATTAGTAATAACTAAAAATCCCGCATGAGCGGGATTTTATACTGCAAAAACTTGTAGAGAATTAAATTATCTGGAACTAATCTTTTTATCTCTGACTAACTTTGCAAGTTCCGAGGTTCCGTTTTTAGCTAAAGTTCTTAATGAGTTTGCCGTCACTTTTACTGTAACGAATTTATTCAATTCCTTAACCCAGATTCGTTTCTTCTGTAAATTTGGTAAGAACCTTCTTTTGGTACTGTTATGGGCGTGGGAAATACTATTACCCGCAACCGGACCAACGCCTGATAACTGGCACTTTCTTGACATTTTATTTCCTCTTGTTCGGTTTTATATTATCATCAAACTTAATAAAAATATTCTAAATGAAAAAATAAATTATAATGAAAAATGAATCACCTCGCCGCAAGCAGCGAGGAATTGACATTAAAACCGCCTTCGGCGGATTAAAAAAGGCGGTTAAAATACCGCCTTATCATAGAATGGCTAAGATCTGGCTCTCATACCAAGTTCACGGTCAAGAAAGTAAACTGAAGTTCTATTATCCCCTACAGCTTTGAATTTGTTCACTATCTGAACAATTGTTGATACTTCCTCAACTTGTTCATTTATGAAATAATTTAACATTAATTGAGCCGGATAATCTTTTTCCTGTATAGTTAGCTGATATAACAAATTAATATGTTCGGTAATATAAAGCTCATGCTTATGAGCTTCTTCAAATGCTTCGAATGGTGATTTCCATTCGGATTTAGGTTTTTCAATTGCTTCAAGCGTGACTTTTCCTTCAACGTCATTTACATATTTCATTAATTTCATAGCATGTCCGTATTCTTCTTCTGATTGGATTTTCATCCAGGCTGCAAAACCATTCCAACTCTCCGAATGAAAATAAGCTGCCATAGATAAATAAAGATAAGAAGAGAAAATTTCAGCCTGAATTTGATCGTTTAATGCTTTTTGTACTTTTTCGGAAATCATAAATACCTCGTTATTTTGATTATTGAGATGTTTTCACTGATAAAAAAGATCGAAACTTCGTCATTTAATATCAATTACTTTATTAACATTAAAAGAATTAAAATAATTCCATCGGCATAATAACCGTAATCTTGCAAATTCCGTCTTTTCAAAATGGAATTATTCATTTATTTTATCATTCGAATAATTTATCATGTTATGGCTAATAAAATAAACCCGGTTTATCGTATAATATGGAATGTATTTATCACTATTATTTCAATTGTGATAGGACTATTATATCCGGCTGATCTGATATTTGATTTTATAGGAAGATCACATTATATATTAATTGAGATTTGTCTGACAGTTGTTTTTACTTTTGATATTTTTATATGGGATTTTTTGAATAAAGCCTGGCACCGTGAACGATTCCTTGATTCTTTTAAACATCTAAATGAACAGACCGGTTTTAATTTTGCCCTTGATATTATATCAGCTCTTCCATTCTATCTTCTTTTTAATTTTAAACTGCTGTTGTTGTTAAGGTTGCTAAAACTGATTAAAGTAGCCGAGATGATGCAACTCCTGCGTCAATGGGCGATCCGTTATTCAAGTCATTTGACAATATTGTTTTTCATTTTTTGGCTTGGAATAATCTCTCATTGGTATTCTTGCGGATGGTTATTGCTTAGAGGCAAAGAAATTCCGAATGATAACTGGTCAAATTATATTAATGCGCTTTATTGGTGTGTTACTACTTTAACAACTGTAGGATACGGGGATATTATTGCTAAAACAAATATCCAGAAGTTATACTCAATTTTAATTGAAATTTCAGGTGTCTTCATTTATGGTTATCTGATTGGAAACGTTGTAAATATTTTATCCAAAACAGATCCGGCTAAACAGCAGTTCAATATAAATCTTGAAAAGCTTTCAGCATTAATACATTTTAGAAAAATACCATTGGAACTTCAAAATAAAATCCGAGACTATCACTTTTATGTTTGGAAAAAAAGGCTGGGTTTTGAGGAAGTTGAATTCTTAAAAGGATTACCTGCCGGTTTGCAAAGAGAAGTGTCGCTTCAGCTAAAGAAAGACATAATTGAAAGATTTCCCCTTTTTCAAAGTTCGGATAAGAATTTCCTATATGAAACGGCTTTGCTATTAAAACCTGTTACATCTATTCCGGGCGAAATTATATATAAGGAAGGTGATTCAGGGAATGAAATGTTTTTTGTTGTAAAAGGAGAACTCTCTGTCTTAAAGGAAGGAAATGATATATTGAACATACTCAGGGATGGAGATTTTTTTGGTGAAATAGCTCTTTTCAAAAATATCCCAAGAACAGCAACTATCCGCTCGGAAACATATTGCGATTTATATTCTATAGACAAAGAAAACTTTGATTTCGTTGTAAAAAAGTATCCTGATTTTGCTTCGAAAATGGACATACAAACAAATCTCCGGAATGAATTGTTTAATTTTATAGAAAACAATTTACCGGACAATGCATCCAACGGTGATAAGTTATGAAGTTAATACTTAAGGCATTAAAATTCATCGGCTTTTTTCCTCTTATTTATACTGCTTTTAGTGTATTTGTTATTTTGTTTTTCAGATTTGTAAATCCGCCCGTAACTGCTTTTATACTTTCGAAGATGGATCCGATTTCAGGACTATTCACCCCAAATGATTTCAAACAGATATCTGTTCCGGTTAAGAATGTTTCGAAATACGCTGCACTTGCAGTTGTTGCATCCGAAGATCAAAAATTCTTTGAGCATTACGGATTTGATTTCGAACAGATTGAAAAAGCACGCAAAGAAAATGAACACCGCAAACGGATCAGGGGTGCCAGTACGGTTTCAATGCAGGTAGCAAAAAATATGTTTTTATGGCCGGGTAAGATGATTGTCCGTAAAGCAATTGAAGCTTATTATACTTTACTGATTGAAACCCTATGGAGTAAGGAAAGGATAATTGAAGTATATCTCAATATTGCCGAAATGGGGAGCGGTATTTATGGAATCGAAGAGGCATCAAGGGTTTATTACAATAAACCTGCAAACAAATTAAATGCAACCGAAGCATCAACAATAATAGCCGTCCTGCCAAATCCCACAAAAAGAGATCCCCGGAAACCAAGTCAATATTTAATTAATCGACGCGATAAAATAATGGTGCAAATGAATTCGATCGGCGGAGTAGAAATTCTAAAGGAATATATTGATTATTGATTTGGCGCACTTATTATCTCCATACATTTCATAAAGATTTTATCTGCATCCGAATTTGTCATAATAGGCAGACTGTATTTGAAATCCTTTATTTTCATATTCCTGTCATAATTATAACTTTTTAATATATTGTCATTATCACTGTATAAAAGAATCTGCATTATACTATACCTTTTTTGTTCTTTATTAAAAAGGTAATATGTTTTCTGTTTGTAAACTTCACCAACTTCTTCATCCATGATAACAGGAGGTTTGAATTCCTGCAACGACCAGACATAAATATCTTCGCCCTGGAAACTGGATAATCCGGTTACATTGATGAAAGTGGTGCTCCCTTCCTCTGCGGCTACAGGGACCCAATTTTCATTTGCTGACTGAGCAAATGAAACAGAGTAGATGAGAACAATAATAAAAATGTTAATAAAAGTTTTTATCATATTTTCAATCTTTATCATAATTTTACTCTTATTATATTATTAACTTATTGCGGAAAGGGGGGGATTCGAACCCCCGGTACCGGAATCCGGTACAACGGTTTTCGAGACCGCCGCATTCAACCACTCTGCCACCTTTCCTTTGAATACAACTTTTTTTCGTGGTGTCTAACTTACAAAAGTTTAATTAGAATACTAATCTGGTAACCACTTTTGTAGCCACTTTTTTTAGTGAAACTAATTCACCTATTCAATGAACGTTTATAAAAAGGAAAAGCCCAAACGGAAGCCAAAGGAGTTACCACACTCCCTTAAACCGTTCAGGCTAATCCATAAATTAAAATTATTTTTCATGTGGTAATGTTTTTGGCTTTGAATAATTATTATCTATTTAGTGTTTCTATACTCCAATGCTTTTTTATTCAGTTTAATAAACTTTGTTCCGTCAATCTCTATTACATCAAAACGATTCAGTCCTATTAATTCGTAAATCCTTTGTTTAGAAACACCTTTATCCTCAGCAAATTTAATAGGTATTCTAAGTTTTGTAATATCAATCATGTTCTTTTTCATATATATATATCAAATCTATTAAGTACCTTGTCCAATGTCAAGGGATAATTAATCAATATAGAATAAAACTTTAAGAGTAACTCCGATATTGGAAGCGAAAATAACTAAAAAATTGTAGATTATTAAAAATAATAAATCATCAACACTACTTCCTTATATGTATTCTTAATTAAACTTTTATGTAATAATTACGATAATTACTTGTAATTTAAAATAATATTATCGTTTTTGAAATTCATTGCTTATGTTGCAACACTAAAAAAAATCTTTTGATGGCATATTACCAAACGGTCGAGAAAAGAGAGAGAAGACTATCAAGTCCTATTTTATGTAAAAGTAAAAATGCTTGGCTAGGTAAAGGTTATTATTTTTGGGCTCAGATTGAAGATGCTCACATTTGGGGCAAAGAATCTCAGAACAATAATGGATTTTATGAAATTTATAAATCTGAAATTGATGAAACCAATATCTTAGATACGGTGTTTAACAAAGAACACTACGAGCTTTGGGTTGAACAGATAGAAATTTTTTCAAAAT